>Ga0209166_10000214_pt1 | contig 75015 bp, 84 predicted proteins | sample Coa_R1_3_FD_187151 | JGI IMG/M metagenome (GOLD analysis project Ga0209166, IMG submission 187151) | Surface soil microbial communities from Centralia Pennsylvania, which are recovering from an underground coalmine fire - Coalmine... | ecosystem: Environmental > Terrestrial > Soil >...
ACTACATCGACGATCGTGTCGTCCTGACCTAAGGCCTCCATCGAGTTGATCCTCCTGCGACTCAGAGGAACTCGAGAGATTCAGCACTTCAGGCCATTGTCATCCGCTAATTCACCCGATTGCCCTGGAGGCTCCACAGCTAGGCATAGCCGCGACTCTTTGGCCAAGCTAGGCTCTCAACCGTGTCCAGACTGCCAGAAATTCCCAACGAGTCCGCCTTGGCGCGGTTGTTCAGCCAAGAGCGTGTCCAGCACGAGGCGGTATGGTTTTCGCTCCCAGGCGGACAGACGCTGTTTGCGAAGGGAGACCGCTCCGACCAGCTCTACTTTGTTCGCGCAGGCAGGCTCGGGGCGTTTCGCCACGAACAAGGCCACGAAATCCAGTTTCTTGGCGTCATCCGCCCGGGTGAACCGGCCGGAGAGATGTCGCTAATCGCTGACGCCCCGCACTCGGCCGACGTGGTGGCGCTGCGGGACTCCGAAATCATCGCTGTGCCTCGCGACGTATTCCTAGAGGCCTGCGAAGCCGACACAGCCGTGATGATCGAGCTCGCCAAGCTGATGATGATGCGCAGCCGCCAGGCCGTGACCCGCGGCGGCATGGGCGAGCCGTCGGTCTTTGGTTTCGTATCCTTGGGACATACCCACGCGCTTAGGCCGATCGTCGAGCGGCTGGCGCGCGAGATCGGCCGAATGGGCTATCGCGCGACCATCATCGGTTCTGAAGCTCAAAGCGCGCCGACCGAATGGTTCTCCGACGTCGAGCGGACGCATGATTTCGTTCTCTATGTCGCTGAAGTCGCCGATGGAGGCTGGCGCCAAGTGGTCGCCCGCCAGGTCGACCGCCTCTTTCGGGTCGGTCGTGGCGATCGCAAGCCGCCGACCTTGGAGAGCGCGATCGACTACCCCTCGCCTTTGCAGGCGCAGCAACTGGTCGATCTGATCTTGCTGCATCCCGCAGCGACCCAGCGCCCGCAAGGCGCTGAAGCCTGGCTCGACGTGGCCAAACCCGCGCGGCTTTTCCACGTCAGGCGCGATTCCGAAAGCGACCTGCAGCGGATCGCCCGGGTCGTCACCGGCCAGTCCGTCGGGCTGGTGCTGTCGGGTGGCGGCGCGCGCGCCTACGCCCACGTAGGCGCTATACGCGCGCTTCGTGAGCGCGGCGTGCCGATCGATTTTGTCGGCGGCGTCTCCATGGGCGCAGTGATTGCGGCTGGGGTGGCCATGGGCTGGGATGACGAGGAATTGGCGCGCCGCATCCAGGAGGCGTTCGTGGAGACCAGTCCGCTGACGGACATCGCCTTTCCACTCCTGGCCATGACCCACGGGCTGCAGGTCAATGAGCGGCTCGCCCACCATTTTGGCGAAGTCCAGGTCGCCGACCTGTGGATCCCGTTCTTCTGCCTGTCGTCGAACCTGACAACCGGCGCCTACCAGATGCATCGACAGGGACTGCTGCGTCGAGCCTTGCGCGCATCGATATCGCTTCCCGGCATTTTGCCGCCGGCGACGGACGATCAGAACGTCCTTGTCGACGGTGCGGTGATGAAGAACTTCCCGGCCGACGTCATGCGCACCAGCCAGCTTGGTCCCATCGTCGGCGTAGATGTCACGGGCGGGCGAAGCATAACCGCCGACGACGTCGCGCGTCCTGCCTCGATCTTACGATGGATATGGTCGGGGCAATGGCGAAATGGCCCGCCGATTGTGTCGCTCCTGATGCGCGCCGCCACCGTCTCGACCTCGCGCGACCTTGCTGCGGCGCGCGAAGCGACCGATGTCCTGGTGACGCCAGAAGTCTCAAAGGTTGAAATTCGCGACTTCACCGGCGCCTACACCCTAGCTGTGGCGGAGGGGTATCGCGCCATGATTGAAGCCTTGGATAAACTCGATCGCCCCGTTCAGGAGCTTCGTCGCAGGCCCAATCTTGTGGAGCAGCAGACCACGCGACCTTTCGTAACCACGGGCCGCTAGGTGCGCCAATGTGACGTTTGCGAAGTCCGTCGAACCAACTCATATTGACGGTCCTTGCTCAGCAACTGAAAGGAGGTGATCCAGTGTCTCATTTGTCAATCGCCAGTGCGCTGGAAATCTCCGTGAAGAATCAAGGTCTCGCCTGACCCCAGCGCTCTCGCGGACAAATGCTGGGTGTCGCCTGGGTGTCGCAAAATCGGCTCCCAAGACAGCCCAACAACGCGGAAGCCCCGGCCCTTGCCGGGGCTTCTTGCATTTTCAGAGCGCCGTCCTTGGGGCGTATAAATTCATGTGGATGGTCGAGACGCCGTCGCACGGTCTCGCCCGTCTCGAGGCCAAGAAGGAGCCAAGGCTTGGCCTCGCAGCTTTGGCCGCTAGGGCCCGGCGCGGCCTCAGACGGCCTTTCACATTTCCACAACCTGGGATTCCCGATATCGGCTGCACCCAGGGTCGAGGAACGCAAAGGGGGTTGGCGCATGTCGAAGTTTCAGGTGACGTCCGTCGTCGCAGCGATCGTCTTGGGCGCCATAGCTTCACCTGCGGCGGCCGCCAACGACCTGCTGCGATTAAAGGCGCAAGCCGCGAACATTTCGATCACCCGAGATGATTGGGGCGTCGCCCACATCCACGGCAAGACCGATGCTGACGCAGTCTTCGGGATGATCTACGCCCAGGCCGAGGACGACTTCAATCGGGTTGAGACCAACTATATCACCGCGTTTGGTCGCTCTGCGGAAGTTGAAGGCGAGACAGCGATCTGGAAGGATCTGCGGCAGAAGCTGATCGTTGATCCGGACGATTTGAGAGCCAAATACAGCCAGTCTCCGCCCTGGCTGCAGAGCCTCATGAACGCCTGGGCCGATGGCCTGAATTTCTACCTGGCGACACATCCAAAGACCACCCCAAAGGTCTTTAAACGCTTTGAGCCCTGGATGGCGCTGAGCTTCACCGAAGGAAGCATTGGCCCCGATATTGAGCGTGCGCCCCTGTCAGGCTTGGAGGCCTTCTACGGAGGCGTCAAGACCGCCGCGCTTTCGGATGACGAGGGCCTGAAATTCAAGGAGCCTTCCGGATCGAACGGCGCAGCGATCGCGCCTTCGATCACCAAGGACGGTCATGCGCTGCTCCTGATCAACCCTCACACGTCCTTCTTTTTCCGCGCCGAACAACAGATGACCAGCGACCAGGGCTTGAACGCCTATGGCGCAGCGACCTGGGGTCAGTTCTTCATCTACCAGGGGTTCAACGAAAGCGCCGGATGGATGCATACATCGACTGGAGCCGATACCGTCGATGAGTTCGCCGAGACGATCGTACGCAAAGACGGCAAGCTTTTCTATCGCTACGGCCCCGAGCTTCGTCCGGTGATCATCTCCACGATCACCGTACCCTATCGGACCCCCGACGGCTCAATGGCCTCCAAGAGCTTTACAGTCTACCGAACCCACCACGGCCCCATCGTCCGCGCCAATGGCGACAAGTGGATCGCGATGGCCTTGATGAACCGGCCGATCGAGGCGCTGGAGCAATCCTTCGGGCGCACCAAAGCGACGGACCTTACGTCATTCCTGAAAGTCGCCGACCTTGCGGCCAACTCGTCGAACAACACGCTCTTCGCAGACTCGAAGGGCGAAACAGCGTTGCTGCTGCCCCAGTTCATGCCCAGGCGTGACAACCGCTTTGACTATACCAAGCCGGTGGATGGCTCTGATCCGGCCACCGACTGGAAAGGGGTCACGCCGTTTTCGGAAATGCCGAAAGTCATCAACCCCTCCAACGGCTGGGTCTACAATTCCAACGATAGCCCCTGGTCAGCGGCGGGCCCCAACAGCCCGAAGAAGGCTGACTTTCCCAACTACATGGACCAGGCGGGCGAGAACCCGCGAACGCCGCACGCCGTGCGGGTGTTCAGCGCGCGCAAGGACTTCACCCTGCAGACGCTGATCGACGCCGATTTCGATTCCTACCTTCCGGCTTTCGCAAGACTGATCCCGGGGCTTATCGCTGACTATGACGCGACCGCAGCCAGCGATCCGCTCAAGGCCAAGCTCGCCCAGCCGATCACCGTGCTGCGCACCTGGGATGACCGGTGGTCGGCTCAATCCACCGCCACATCCCTTGCCGTTGGATGGGGCGAAGCCCTTTGGGCGGCCGTGGCGCCGCAGGCCAAGAAATCTGACATGTCGGTCTATGACTTCATGGCTGAGCGCGCGACAGCCGCCCAGCGTCTTGAGGCGCTGGCGCAAGCCACCGATCGGCTGAACCAGGACTTCGGAACCTGGAAAATGGCTTGGGGTCAGATCAATCGGTTTCAGCGCACGAATGACGACATAACTGCACACTTCGACGATGCGGCGCCCAGCATCCCTGTGGCCTTCGCATCCGCCCAATGGGGCTCGCTGGCTTCCTTCGGGGCCAAGCGTTATCCGGATACCAAAAAATACTACGGATCCAGCGGCAACAGCTTCGTCGCCGTGGTGGAGTTCGGCGAACGCGTTCGGGCGCGCGCGGTCACCGCGGGCGGTGAAAGCGGCGACCCCAAATCGAAACATTTCGACGACCAGGCGCAGCGTTATGCGTCAGGCGATCTACGGGAGGTCTATTTCTATCCCGACCAACTCACCGGCCACGTCGAGCGACGGTATCGGCCTGGCGAATAGGCCTCTAGGGCTTCCAACCTCGATCACGCGCGGCCCGTTCGGCCGACGCGTCCAGCGCCTCGCCAGCGATCGTCGCATCGACCGCGGCCAGCACGGCCGGCGGCGTGGCGCTGGCTGCAGTGCGGTAGTTCAAGGCCGCCTGCGGCGCCCAGGCCGTGGCGGTCTGGGCGACCCAGCGGCCGTCGCGGCGGCAGGCCAGGCCCGCCAGGCGTTCGGGCGGGCTCTCGAAAGTCCGGCAATAGGCGCCGTCCCGCGCCCTGAAGCTCAGCCCGATCTTCACCAAGCCAGTCTCAGAGGCAAGTTGCCTGCTCAGCGCCTTGGCAAGGTCGCCGCGGGCCACCAGCTCGCCACCCCGCATGACCAGGGGCTCCTGGTTGGGCCAACTCGCGCGACCGGCCAGCACGCCTATGACCAGACACGCCGCCATGGCCGCCCACAGCGGCGGCAATGGGCCAGGGCCACGGCGCGCACTATCGTTCGCGGCGCTGGCCACCGCCACAAGCCGCGGCGGCACAGGCTCGGCGAGCACCCCCCCATAGGACCCGGAAATCCGAGCCGCCAATCGGCGGTGGGCCGCCACCTTAGCCGCCAAGACAGGATCGCACGCCATCTGGCTCTCGAAGGCGGCGCGCTCTTGCGGGCTCAGCTCCTCGTCCACATAGGCGATCAGCCGTTCGTCGGCAGTCATGGCGCAGCCTCCGCAAGCTCGGCTAAGAGCGCCGCACGCCCGCGCACCAGTCGACTGGTTAGCGTGCCGGCCGGGATTTCCAGCACATCGGCCGCCTCCTGGTAAGACAGCCCCTCAACCAGCACCAGGGCGAGCGCCACCTTCTGGTCCTGGGGCAGCTTAGCCATGGCGTTCTCCACCTCGCGGGCAGCCAGACGAGCCTCCATGGCCGCCGCTCCGGCGTCGCCCACAGCCTCGCCCGCTTCCTCCGGCGCGAACAGGCGGCTGCTGCGGCTTCGCGCGCGGCTTTCGTCGATCCAGGCGTTCTTCATGATCCGAAACATCCAACTGTCGAGGCGGGTCCCAAGACGCCATTGACCGCGGCGCGCGAGCGCCCGCTCCACCGTCGCCTGCACCAGGTCATCGGCGTCGGCCGGAACGCGCGCCAGCACGCGCCCAAACCTTCTAAGGCGCGGCAGCAGCTCAACGATCTCGCGTTCAAAGCTGTCCAAGGATTACCTTCGACTTCAAGGATGAAACGAACCAGCCCGTGCGTTTCATCCCGTGAGCCGCAGAAATGCAACCGCGCCAAGACTGCGCTTGAGGAGTTTCGACACGCAATGGTCCGTGAACGCCCGGCCCGAAGGTTCGCCCACACGCTGGGCCTGGCCGTCCTACTCGCCTGGTCGACCCCGGCCAGCGCTCAGATCCTCGGCGCAGGTCGCTCGACCCTGCCGGTTGGCGCGGGCTTGCCCGGCGGCCTGGGAGCGCCGCGGATCGATCCTGGCGGCCTGGCGACACCCCGCGCGCCGATCACGTCTGCGCTCTCGTTTCCTGCCGGAATCTCGCCGCTCAACGCTGCAGACGCGTTGGCTGCGACGCCATTATCGCAGGTGCGGCGGCTGACCGCTGCGCGGCTCCTGCGTGAGCATTCCGACGTCATCGAGGCTGACGACCACGGCCAGCCGGTGGTGCGCGGTGAGATCCTGGCGGTGGGGATCGACCGAGACACCCTGGCTCGCCTACGTCAGGCCGGCTTCGCCGTGCGTTCTCAAAATGCGCTGGGGGACCTGGGGATTGAAGCTGTGGTTCTGGGCGCGCCCCGTGGCCAGTCAGCGGTGCAGGCGATCGGCCGCCTGCGCGCACTCGACCCGGCCGGAGCCTACGACTTCAACCACCTCTATCAGCAGGCCGGCGTCGGCGCCGAGACGTCAGGCGCTTCGAAGCCGCCGGCCCCCGACGTCGATGCGCGCGGCCTGCGGATCGGCCTGGTCGACGGCTCGGCGGCGCAGAGCCGTCCGGCCCTGGCCAGAACCCGCATGGTCCAACGCAGCTTTGCGCCAGGCGGCGAGCAGATCAGCGCCCATGCCACGGCCGTGGCCTCGCTGATCGCCGGAACCGCAGGTCCCTTCCATGGTTCGGCTCCGGGCGCGACGCTTTACGTAGCCGATGTCTACGGCCCCACCCCCACTGGCGGTTCAGCGCAAGCCATAAGTCAGGCCTTGGCGTGGCTCGCCCAGTCGAAGACCCCAGTGATCAACATCAGCCTCGTGGGCCCGTCCAACCTGCTGCTGGAAGCCGCGGTTCACGCGCTGATCGCCAGGGGGATCACGCTGGTGGCCGCAGTTGGCAACGACGGCCCCGCCGCGCCGCCGCTCTATCCCGCCGCCTATCCGGGCGTCGTGGCCGTGACCGGTGTCGATGCGCACGGCCGCGTCCTGCCGGAGGCAGGGCGCGGAACCCATGTGGACTTCGCCGCCCCGGGGGCCGATATGGCCGCGGCAGGTCTGGACGGGGGCTATGTGAGCGTCCGCGGCACCTCGTTCGCCGCGCCGATCGTCGCAGGCCGCCTGGCGCTCCTGCGCGCCCGCGGGTCCTCCGCTGAGGCGCTGGAGGCTCTGGCTCACGAGGCCGTGGATCTGGGTGCGCCGGGCCCCGATCCGGTCTACGGCCGCGGACTGGTCGGAGCCGAAGTGCGCACCGATCCGGCGGCCCTGCGCAACGCCCGCTGAAAAAATATCAGCCGCCGCGGGATGAAACGGCCGAGCCCGGTCGTTGGACCTGTCAGAACCTTTACCCGGACAGGAGAGATCTCATGCGCAAGACCCCCATTCTGCTCGTCGCCACCCTGGGCGCGGGCCTCGCCATCGCCGGGGCGGCCAACGCTCAGTTGCTCGGCGGACGTGGCGGCTTCGGCGGCGGCCTTGCCGGCGGCCTGAGCGGTCCTGGCGGCCTCACGGGCGGCCTGACGGGCTCCACCGCCGGACGCGGCGGCTTCGGCGCCAGCCCCGATATCTTCGGCCAAACGGGCGATACCGCCTCTCGTACGCCTCGCCCCAGCGGGTCGCGGGCGCGCAACGCAGCAGCGGGTGCGACGGGGTCGGGCCAGGCGGCCGCCACGGGCGCTTCAGGCGCCGCTCAATCGACGGCCCTGCGTGCGGCTTCAGGCGCCGCCGGCGCCGTCACCGGCGCTGCAGGCTTTGGCCAGACGACGGCGTCGGGTGCGGCGCAAAGCACGGCCAACCTTAGCGGCCAGGCCCAGCAGCAGGCGGCCAACGCCGCAAATCAGGGCGTGGCGGCCAACAGCCAAGGCGCCGGCTCCGCCCAGGCGCACACCCGCCGCGCTGACGTCAGCGGTTCGGCGCAAGGGTCCGGATCTGGCGCGGCTTCGGCGAGCTCTCAGCCCCGGACCGCCGCTGACGCCAACGCCAACGGCTCGGCCTCGGTTCACCGCTAGGTCGGGCTCGCGCTTGCGACGACGCAGCTGATCGGCGAGGGGCTTGCTCAATTCGGTTGAGCGCGCTGGCCGCAGATGGGCCGCCGGAGCGATCCGGCGGCCCTTGGCGGCCCGGGACGCGACCCAGGCGAGCTTTACCGCCCCACGACCGCCAGGCTTTTCATCCGCCCACCAGTTCGCGTCCGATCAGGAAACGGCGAATTTCGTTGGTGCCCGCACCGATGTCATAGAGCTTGGCGTCGCGCACCAGGCGCTCCACGCAATAGTCCTTGGTGTATCCCGCGCCGCCCAGGGCCTGAACCGCCTCGAGCGAGACCCGCACGGCGTTTTCACTGGCCATCAGGATCGCGCCGGCTGCGTCGAAACGGGTGGTCATGCCAGCGTCGCAGGCCTTGGCGACGGCGTAGACATAGGCCCGCGCCGAGTTCAACGCCACGTACATGTCGGCGATCTTGCCCTGCATCAGTTGGAACGAGCCGATCGGGTGACCAAACTGTCGACGCTCACGCACATAGGGCAGCACCACGTCCAGACAGGCCTGCATGATGCCAAGCGGACCGGCGGCCAGCACCGCGCGCTCGTAGTCGAGGCCGCTCATCAAAACGCCGACGCCGCCGTTCTGCGGGCCCATGACATTTTCTTCGGGAACTTCGCAGTCCTCGAACACCAGCTCGGCGGTGTCCGAACCCCGCATGCCCATCTTCTCAAGCTTCTTTGAGACGCTGAACCCTTTCATTCCCTTCTCGATCAGGAACGCGGTGATGCCTTTGCCGGCCGCATCCGGAGCCGTCTTTGCATAGACGACGAGGGTGTCGGCGTGAGGCGCGTTGGTGATCCAGAACTTTGTCCCGTTCAGCACGAAGCGATCGCTGACTTTTCGCGCGGTGAGCCGCATCGACACGACGTCCGAACCAGAGCCCGCCTCACTCATGGCCAGCGAACCGACATCCTCGCCGCTGATCAGGCGTGGCAGGTAGCGTTTCTTCTGGGCTTCCGTGCCCCACCGCCTGATCTGGTTCACGCAGAGGTTGGAGTGAGCGCCATAGGAAAGGCCCACAGAGGCTGATGCGCGCGAGACCTCCTCCATGGCGACCACATGTTCGAGGTAGCCTAGGCCCAGACCGCCGTAGGCCTCCTCCACAGTGACGCCGTGCAGACCAAGCTCGCCCATCTGCGGCCAAAGCTGGCGCGGGAAGGTGTTGGTCTCGTCGATTTCCGCTGCGATCGGAGCAATCTTGTCCGCAGCAAAGCGCGCGGTGGTTTCGCGAATGGCGTCAGCGGTCTCGCCGAGGCCAAATTCAAGGGACGGGCCGTGGTTGGGGATCATGGGACGGCCCTTAGCATGGGCCGAGATGGCTCGCGAGGGGGCGGCCTCAGTGTTGGCGACGCGCCTGGCGCTCGGTCGCTCGGCTGAGGCGGTCCAACAGCAGATAGACAGCCACGACGAAGAAGCCCACGCCGGCGATGCCCGCCAGACCACCGACCAGACGGGGCCCTAGGATGTGGGCGGCGGGTGAGGGTCGCGCATAGGTCGCCCAAAAAATACCCCCGCCAAAAAAGAAGAGCCCGAGCACGGCCAAGGACACGAGTGTAAAAATGCCGCCCTCTGGGCGGTCCGGAAGCGGCTGCACGGCGGGGGGAACGAAGTCAAAAGGGGCCTGATCATCGATTATGAACCGGCGACGACCAAAAGGATCGTGACGCGCCAGATCTGGCTCGGCCAGGTCATCACCGAAATCTGCGGGCTCGAGCCCGCCAAAGAGATCTTGGGCTTCCGGACCTTCTTCTTCGTCATCATCCTGCGCTTCGTCAGGTTCTGAGGTCTCCTGCTCAGGGTCCGGCGCTCGCAGGAAGAACGGCACCGGGTCTTCGCCGGTAGCGTCTGGCGACGTGTCGATCTCGACTTGAACCGCGACCTGCGCCTTCGGGCTTTGGGGCTCTTCGCCTGGTTCGGGGAAAAGCATCGACAGGCGGGCGCTGACAGCTTCTGCGGCCTGCTTGGCGGGACCTTCTTCCTCAGCCTCGGGCTTTGTCGGCAACGGTTGCGGCTCGCCCTCGCGAACGATCACCAGCTGGTTTCCTTCCAGCGCGGCGGTAACCTCTAAAGGTGTCTGGGTCGGCACCACATCGCTTGCATCGGTGTCGAGCAGAGGTCGCAGGATGGGTGATGGAGCTGCAACCCAGGCCTCGCCTGGCGGTGTCAGAAAGAGCGTCTTCTCCACGGATCGCCGACGAACAAGCGCGTCGATGACGACTCGCTCGCCGCCAAGATTGGCTTTGCGCCAAAGCTCCATAGCGCACGCCGCCTGCAGCAATGCGCCTTCGTTGAGACGCCTCAAGACGCCGGACTGATGGAAGTTATCCAGACCCACATTGAAAACAAATGAGGCCAAGGCGTCGAACTGGTTCTGCGTGAGCGGCGTGAAAACCGCCTCATTCAGAGCGTGGGAGACGCCGATCAGATCGTAAAGCAGCAAGGCCTCGGCGTCGTCTTCAGAGACCTGGGCGCCTTGGCGGGCCGTTAGCGTGTGGCCATGACCGATCGTCCAGCGACCATCAGGCAGCTGAGCAGCGGCGCGGCGATAGCCCTCAAACCGCTTGATCAGCTCGATCGCGGTTCGGGACACACGGTAGCGGGGTTGCATTCCTATGACCCAGTTTGACGCAACGCACGCGTGCGCCAGCTCACCATGGCAAGTTCTGGGCCGCGAGGCTTACTCTGCTAATCCTTACAACAGGATAAGCGCAGAATTTCGCAAGACGTCGAGGGCCTCCGAGAAGTCCGCCCAGCCTATGGCGGACCTTGCCTGAGGCCGTGATACCCGTTTCGACCCTGCTGATTGCAGGGAAAAGCCCCTCGGCTGGACTGGGCTGAGCGCGCCTGCGTGGAGGTCCAGTCGCGCAAGCCCAAGGCCGAACTTGGTGCAGACGGAAATCACGGCGGAGACGGGCAAGGTTGTTGTGACAGCAAGCGGGAACGCCAAATCCCGCGTACGGGGGCTGCGCGTTCGCTCTTGGCCAATCGCGCGTCAGGCGGCGTCGTAGAGCAACGCCTGGACAGCCGGCTTGAGCCGAAGGGGGAGATCGACGTCCTTTTTTTGGGGGCTGATTAGCACCGCGCCCGTCTCACCGGCGCAAAGGAAAATCAGGGCGTCGTTAAGCAGTTCGCGTCGATCCTCCTTCGGCAGGCCTTGGGTGCGCGCCAGCATCCCCGACATCAGCGCCGCTTCGGTTCCAGGCTTTCGCACTCGGCGCAACGGTGCGCTCTGGAGAGGCCCGCGAGAGCGCCTCCGACAGCACACGACGAATTGCCGAAGTTCCTGAAAGGCTTGGATCGAGGAGCCCGATGCTGGTGGCGACCTCCGAAACGCAGGGTGTTGATTTTGCCGGGAAATCTAGCCAATTGCGATCGCATTACAGTCGATATCGTTCGAAGACGTTCGACCCGAAGGCAAACTCTTTCGCCCGGGCCAAATGCTGCCATTTCGACAGGGCGACGTCGATTCAGCCGACCGCTGCGGATGGCGCGTTTTATGCAAAATCTAAATATGTACTAGTCGATTTATAAGGCTACCGATTCGATATCGCATCAAACATCTTCCTGTCGCCAACGCCAATAAGCGCGGCGGCGGAAAGGAGCAGACGATGTCGTTTCCCCAGGCGCCGACAATGTCGAAGGCCTGCGCCGCCCGGCCCGGTCGTCGACGGCAAGCCTTGGCAAATCATCGCAGTGGCCGTGGGGCCGCACGATGAGCGTCCCCTGGCTCTCGCGCCTGTTCGGTTGGCGAAAAACCCCGGGCCCGACCCTGCCCCAACAACCTCAGAAAGGTGGACTCATGTCCAAATATCTCCTCGATCTCTCCAAGGAATTCGCCGGAAAGAAGGCGATCGTCACCGGTGGCTCGCGCGGCATTGGCGCGGCCACGGCTCAGCGCCTCATCGACGCCGGCGCGAAGGTGGTCGTCATCGCCCGATCGCCCCACGAAGAAACGCCCAGGGAAGCCGTTTTCGTCTCGGGCGAACTTCGCACCCTCGAGGGCGCACAGAAGGCCGCCAAGGATGCGATCGAAAGGCTCGGCGGCGTCGACATCCTGGTCAACGCAGCTGGCGCCGCTCGCGTCCATCTTCCGGACTCGACGGCCATCTCGGACGAAGAGTGGGTCGACAGCCTCAACATCAATTTCCTGTCCGCCCTGCGCGTGACCAACGCCCTGCTCGCTGAGCTGAAAAAGTCGAAGGGCGCGATCGTCAACGTCACGTCTGGAGGCCGCATCGCCTATGCAGGCGCCATGGCCCACTACGGTGCGGCCAAGGCGGCGCTCAACAACTGGTCGGAGGCGCTTGCCAAGGAGCTGGCGCCCCAAGGCGTGCGGCTCAACATCGTCTCGCCCGGCCCGGTCGTGACGCCCGGCGGCGATGAAGTGCGCAAGACGATCACCTCGGCCATGGGCATCACCAACGAGCAGTTCTTCTCCGCCGTCCCGCTGGAAGGGCGCGCCGGCAAGGCTGAAGATCTGGCCGAGTCCATCGCCTTCCTGGTCTCCGACCGCGCCTCCTACATCACCGGCGACACCCTGTTCGTCGGCGGCGGGTTGGGCACGCTCGCAGCCCTGTAGCCGACCCCGCGGGACATCGGCAGCGGGCGCCCGCTGCCGGCTGGGTTCAGCATTTCAAGGCTCTTCCCGTCTCGCTCCGCTCAAATCTGGCGACGTGTCCCTCGCCGCCAGGTCCCCCATTTTTCCAGCAAGGGCCTGCGTCATGATCGACCTTCACTACTGGACCACGCCGAACGGCCACAAGATCGCGATGTTCCTGGAGGAGACCGGCGTCTCATACGAGATAACCCCTGTGAATCTGGCTCAGAACGAACAGTTCAGACCGGAATTCCTCAAGATCGGCCCGAACAACAAGACGCCGGCCATCGTCGACCGGGCGCCGGCCGACGGCGGCGAGCCGATCAGTCTGTTCGAGTCCGGCGCGATCCTGATGTACCTCGCCGACAAGACCGGCAAGCTCATCTCCAAAGATCACCGCACTCGCCTGGAGACCCTGCAGTGGGTGTTCTGGCAGGTCGCTGGCCTGGGGCCGATGGCTGGTCAGTTGGTGTTCTACAAGCGCACCCAAGACAAGGTCCCCTCGGCCGAGGAGCGCTTCGGCAATGAGACCGCCCGTCTCTACGGCGTGCTCGACCGTCGCTTGAAGGGCCGGAACTGGCTGGCGGGAGACGACTATTCGATCGCCGACATCGCCGCCTTCACCTGGGCTGCGCCCTACGATCTGTTCGACATGAACCTGGACGAGTTCCCGGATGTCGAGCGCTGGTTGAACGCGGTCTGGGATCGTCCCGCGACCAAGAAGGCCTACGAGATTTCCAAGCGCTACAACTCCAACGCCGTCGTCCCTCTTCTGCCGCGCGCCAGCTGAGGGCGCCGCCCCAGCGTGAATCGCTCGCCCTGGCAAATGTAGCGTTCGACATACTACCTACGTCGTTGCGGAGGTTTCATGCCCGCGCTGAAAGATCAGGCGGCCGTTGGGGAACGATCAGGCTGGGTCGGCATGATTTATGTCCGAAGCATAGAGCGTCGCCGCCCAATTCGGCAGTGATGTGGCGATAGCCTTGGCGCGACCGTCAACGAAGGAGATCAGCCGCTGCCGCGGCTTGCCGCGTGCGCTATTGTCGAAAACGAAGGCCCGATCAGCCATGAGCACAAGGGTCGGTGCGATCGCCGGCATCATCGGTCGGCGCCATCAGGGAGTCCGCAATTTCGCGGGCCCGCGTAGGAACGAAAACAAAAGAGAACGCGAACACCCCCTCGATCTGAGCGGCTGGACCATGACGGGGTAAGCTTACCCGTTGAGCGGTCCAAATCGCTTGGCGCCAGACAAAGTTGGGCGCGCTGAGCAACCCTGCCACCTGTCTGGGCGCTATTGTTGATCCTCCGATAGCCGCGCGCGGCCCTCGTCTGGCTGTGTGCGCCGCTACGTCCCGATCAGCGTCCGCACGTCTTTCAGCAGCAGGACCAGATGGTAGGGGTCGGTCGGCGAGGCCGCAAAATCAAACCCCTCGTAAAAGGCGCGTGCTTCGTTGTCCTTGGCATGGACGACGAGCGCGTGGATGCCGGCGATCTCGGCGGCTTGCAAGGTGCGCAGCATGGCGTCCTTCAAAAGGCCCGCGCCCAGCTTTTGGCCGTGACGTTCAGCGCTGACCGCAAGGCGGACCAGCAGCATGAGCGGAACGGGATGGCGCGCGAGGCCCTTGGTCAGGCGTGGCGGCCCATCGTCGTAATCCGCCTGGCCGACGGCGAGACTGTAGAAGCCGACGACCGCATCGTCCTGCAGCGCCACATAGCTGGTCGAAGCTCCGGCCTGCTGGCTTTGCAGAGCGTGGCGCGCCAAGAAACGGTTCAGGGCATCCTTGCCGCAGTCGAAACCGTCAACCGCGTGATCGCGCCGCAGCTTTTCGATACGCAACCCGGACCTGACGCCGGGCGTCATTCAGCGTCGGACGGCTCGAAGACGCTCGGCTCGCGCAGAAGTGCGGCCAGACGCGGCAGCGGGCGCGGCGGCGCATCGAGCGCGGCTTGGAACGCCGCCCACTGGACGGCGTCGAGCCCAAAACGCCGGCGATCGGGCAAGGTCTCTTCGGCGCGCGCCATCGCGCTTTCCAGCACGAACTCGCTCACCGACCGGGCGCTGGCGGATGCTGCCGCTTGCAGCACCTGCTTTGCGGCCGGCGTCAGGCGCAAATCCAGCTTCTCGGTTCGGGGCGCGGTGTTGGCCATGGTCACATCCTTCCAAGGACAAGCCACCACAAATGCCCGACAATGTCATGACAAGCCGGCGCGACGATCTATCGTTCAGCGGCCCACGTCGAACCGGTAGACGGGGTCGATGCATCGATCGGGGGTCCCTGGGGCTTCGACGTCGAGGGTGACATGGCGGATGGCGGGTACGTCGTCGAGGATGCCGCGGAGCGCCGCCGCAGAGCGCGCTTCAAAGGCTTTCGGTGATTCAAGCCTTTTCAACATCGCGCTGAAATAACGCTTTTGGTGAAACTACGCAGGGAATTTCACTGAAAACGTGGTTTCAACGTGAACTGAAATCAACTCTTGCAGTGAAACTATAGGAGACGGGCAAGCCTGGGTTGGACGACGGCACAGGATGCGCCAACCCTCGCGAAGCATGCCCGACGGTGTAGTCGTCGATGAAGGTGGGGCTGACGCCGGCGATGCGAAGGATCACCCGGTGCAGCACCAGGCGCAGCAGCTTCACCGCGCCGTGCCCGACCAACCGTAACAGCTGCGCCCTGTCCTACCCCCAATTTACCAGCTCGACTGTCGGGGTGGGCGAACCATTCCAGGTGATGCGCCAAACTTCCCCTTGGGCAACGGACTGTACGGCATGAGGAGACAGCGCCGTTAGGCAAACGCCTCCAGGATGGCGCGCCGACGGGTAAATGATGCCGTTCAGCCCGCGGGCCCTTGCTGCATCTGCCACGGCGTTGCCGTGAGGGTAAGAAATCGCGGGGTCGGGATCCAGGCACGGCGGCGCCTGCTCGAGCTCCCTCAAATCGAGGAATTCGCCGGCAAAGCTCGCATGCATCTCTGCGTACTCGACCACGGCGTGGGAATCGCCAACGTCAGCGAGCTCGCGGGTCATGTGGAAGATCACCTCTGCCAGAGCTGTCTCCACGGCCAACGCGGCATACCAAGCCCCCCGGCCAGGCCCGTTGAAGCGGTTCAGGCCTCGCGGACGAGCGTAGGCGAAGGAGGCATTGATGAAATTGGCATGCGGGATCCCGTAGACGAACTCATTGGGATCCAACGCCTGCGTCCCACGGCTTTGCCCGACCAGCCGTCCGCTGGTAGCCGCCTCGATCTCAAACAAAGCGTCCAGCTCATCGTTTGGAACAAGTTGCGCGAGCACCGGAGGCCGCAGGCGAGCCGTTGAGACAAGCCTGACCGTGCGCGGCTCGGCGAGCCGGACAATGGGAAATCCGTCCAGCACGCCGAGTTAGCTCCTAGAGGCCGCCGCGCACTGCGTCGACGTGATGGCGGACATCCAGCATGTATGGGATGCCGCCTTGGATCATGGCCTCTATGGGCGCTAGTCCCTCAAACAGTGGGCCTTTGTTCTTCAGGCGCGGCCAACGGTCAGCCATGGAGTCCGCAAAGACCAGGTGAAGGCCTTTGAACACGCCGACCATCGCTGAGACGCGAGTAAGCTGATCTTGATTCAGAGTCTGATCCCACGCACCGCGTTTGATCCGCTCCCAGGTCGACCCCGACACGCCAAGCAGTGTCGCCGCCTCAGCCGTAGTGAGCTCCCAACGTTCCGCTAATGCGCGGAACGCCGTAATCGCGGTGGAGGTCAGGCGCTTGCGTGCATCCTCTTCGGCAAACGTCTGGATCTCGACGGGTGCGAGTGGACGTTCAGGAACGGCGGTTCTATCTAACATAGCCATAGCCTAATCCCGTCATTTGAAAAACGAATATCCATCACCTGACGGCATTTTGTCAATGGTTCAACTAATGTTCCGCCTCGATAGATGCAAGAGGCGCTATCGGGCGCCCTCTGAATTGCGCGATTTCGGCCATCGCGCGCTGATGACCGCCTGTCCAAACAGGCTGCGCTTTGACCGGTGAAGGGAGCTGAATGCGCCACTAGCGGCCGCCGAGATGCCTCCGGAAATTCCCCGTTGATTGCAGCCCGTTGGCTAGGCGGGCAGTTCGTCTCCGCCGATCGGTGCTCTATCAGGCACAAGCGCCAGCACTGCGCGGGCCTGGACCAGGTCTGCTTCGACGGATACGCCGCGCTCTCGCAAGATTTCCTTGGCTACCGTATTTCTGCCGCCTCTGAAGCTGCGATCCTTCAGGCCCTCAAGCAGCGCTTCAGTGGACAGCTTCTCCATCCAGCTCCGACGCACGCCGTGCTCGCGGTTCTCACTGTCACGCCTGTTCGCCATGCGGCTTCGTTTATCAGAAGAGTCCGAGTTCCGCCCTGCCCCAACTTCCCGTTTAAGGGCCAAGGTTGGGCCACGACCTCCTCAAGACAGGAGATGCGTGATGACAGAAGAGGTCATCAACCCGCTGCGCCGCAGGATGATCGAGGACATGACCATCCGCAACTTTGATCCGCGGACCCAGCAAAGTTACATGCGATGGGTGCGGGCGTGCTGCCGGTACTGCGGCAGGTCGCCGGCGGCGCTGACGTTTGAGGACGTCCGACAGTATCAGTTGCATCTGACGCAGAACGGCTTGGCGCCGGCCAGCATCAACGGCGCCATGGTGGCGTTGCGGTTCTTCTTCCGCGTGACGCTGAAGCGGCCCGAGGCGGTCGACTACATCCCGATCGTTCGTGAGCCGCAGCGGCTGCCCGTCGTGTTCACCGCTGCTAAGGTCGCCAGCCTCTTGGAGTCGGCGCCCTGATTGAAGTGGCGCACGGCGCTGAGCGTGGCCTACGGCGCCGGTCTGCGAGCCTCGGGGTTGTCGGCCTCAAGGTCAGCGACATCGACAGCCAGCGCTTGCGGATCCGAGTCGAGCAAGGCAAGGGACGGCGCGACCGCGATGCGCTGCTCTCGCCTCATTTGCTGGCGATCCTGCGCAGCTGGTGGAAGGTCGCTCGTCCGCCGGTGTGGCTGTTCCCGAGTCGGCTCGTGGCCTTCGACCATGTGTCGACGAGGTCGTTAAACCGGGCCTTTCACGACGCGCTGCGGAAGGCTGGGATCAAGAAGGCTTGCTGATCAGAGGGTAGAACCGAGGCTGGGCTGGGGGTTTCGTACGGGTGCGGCGTAATGCCTAATTCGACGCCGACCCCTTTGAATTTCCCTTGCCTCCTTCCGGCCACCTGATCATCAGGAGCAATACCGCCAAAATCACGGGGCCAAACACAACTGCGTAACCTTGTATGCTTGCAAATAATTCTGATGCGCCGTGCTTAACCAGCTCAGGAAAGGGGAAGGTTCGGGCGAGAAATATGAAAGCGCTTGCCGAGTAAATAGCCCAACATATACCGATAATAAGCAATCCCCATTTTACGAGACGCATTGGCCTAATCATTTTCCACCCCCTTGCAGAAGCTGAATAAGCGGCTGCCTGTCAGATGATGGCAGTTGATTTATGAAGTTCTGAGCCGATCTCTGTTGAGATTGAGTCAGTGGAGCGCCACTCTGAAGTGAATTCATTATTGATTGGGCAAGGGGAAGATCTCCCCACCCAACCTGATTGACAATGTCGCTCGCTATCTGACGCGCCTGGTTGTTGTTCTTACAAGTTCCGCCCTTTTGCAGCGCTTGTTGCAGTTGATTTATGACCGTCTGCTCGCTCGGGACATGCGCCCCTCCAAAATTAAATCCTGATTTCGGTGCACCAAAGGGCCATAGACCGAGGGGGTCTATGAGGTTCAGCGGATCGCCGTCGACATACGCGTAGACATTCTGCCCGCCACTTAGCCCAATCGGATCGGCCTGGATGTAGCGGCCCAGGCTGGTGTCGTAGTTGCGGTTCCAGTTCTGATTGAGAGCCCCGGTCTCAGGCTCCGCGTATTGCCCAGGGAGCCTCAGATCCAAGCCCGCCGTTGGTGTCCCAAAAACCTGCGCCGCACCAAATGGCTCGACATAGGCGTCCCAGACCTTGGCCTGGGATGCATCGGTCATCACCTGCGGCTCTTCGAGCTGGCCGGTGTGGATGAAGTAGGTCAGAGCCGTGCCTGAGGTGGAATCGATCATCGCCACCGGCATGTCGTCCAGCCAGATGTATTCCCGCAGCACCGCGCCCGTCGCGCCGTTGTGTTCGGCGATGAGATGCCCAGCTTCGTCAAAGATGTAGTGGGTCTGCAGCGTGGCGGTCGTGTAGGCCTGCCGCCAGACCCGCTGGCCTTTGAAGTCATAGCCGTACGATCCGGCGCTCACGCCAGAGATATTGCTGAGGATCAGGCGCTTTCGGGCGTCGTAGCTATAGGTGTAAGCCGGACCCGAAGAGGCCGCTGTGTCCCCGCTGAGATCTCCGCCGGTGCGGTAGGTCAAGGTTCTCAGAGTTCCGCCTGAGCCATCCTGCACCTGGCTCACCTGATTGCTGGTCGAGGCCAGGATCGATGTCGTGTGGGTGGTGACGCTCGCAACCGTTCTCGCCATGTCGGTGCGATTGCCCGCCCCGTCATAGGTATAGGCGTCTGCGCCCCAGGGACCGGTGGCGGCGTTCAGCCGACCGGCGTCGGTATAACCAAAGCTCGCTCCTCGCCCGCTGGAGGCGTTGTCGGTGACGCTGGTCACCTGGCCGTCGGCGTTGCGCCCAAAGCTCAGATCGAGCCGCGTGACCCCGAGGGCGGCCACCAGGGTCTCCGATAGCCAGTAGTTGGCGTCGTAGGTGCGGGTGAGGGAAAGGCCGTTGCCATAGGTCAGGCTCTGCAGCGGCCCAAACGGCAGATAGCCGACGCTTGAGGCCACCGTCTGAGTACTTGCGGTGGGCGTAGCCTGAGTGGCGATCCCGGTCACCAGGCCATCGGCGGCGCGGGTATAGGTGACCGTGCGTCCGGACGGCAGCGTGATCAGGGTGACCTTGCCGTTGACGTCGTAGGCGTATGAGACGGTGTAGCTTTCGGTCTGGATGGTCTTGGCGTCGGTGAGAACACGGCCTTGGGCGTCATAGACAAAGCTCGTGCCGCCCGATTGTTCGGTGACGCCCGTCAGCCGCCCAACGCCGATGTTGCCGCCGGCCGTAGAGTCATAGCTGTAGGTAATGGTTTCCGCTGAGGAGCTCGGATAGCTCACGCTCAGCAAGCGACCGGCGACATCGTAGGTGTAATCGGTCTCGACGCTGTCGCCGTCGACAAGCTTGGTCAGATGGTTCGCCGCGTCGTAGCTATAGACCCGCGTGCCTCGGTCGGGGCTGGTTTCCTGGATCGTCCGTCCAAAGCCATCGACGATACGAGCCGTCTCCAGGTTTCGACCGTCCTTGTGGTCGTTGAGCGCGTCGCCTGCGTCATAGGCGTAATGCAGCGTGTGGCTCTCGGGGTCGGTCTGAACGATCACCCGATTCAGCGCGTCGAACGTCGCGCCATAGACCTTGCTGCGCGCATCGGTGACCTGAACGGGGTTGTCGAGCTTGTCGTAGGCGTAGGACCAGGTCTGCGAGCTCGCGCCGATCGCCCGCAGCAAGCGTCCCAATTCGTCATAGGCCGCCGATTCCTGGCGCGTCATCGTGCTCGACGCATCGTTGGTCTGCGCTGTCAGTCGGTCGCCATTGGCGTCATAGGTGAAGGCTTGGGTCTGGCCACGGTCATTGGCGATCTGGGTCACGCGGCGGGCGTTGTCGTAGGTGTATTGCAGGTAGCCGCCGCCCGGCAGGGTGATCTGGGAGATGTCGCCGGCGTTGGTGTAAACGAACTGGAACTCCGACTGACTGGCGCCGGGATTGACGATCACCGTCAGCGGCCGGTCGTCGAGGTCGTAGGTGAGCGTCGTGGAGACCGAGTTCTCGTCGACCAGACTGGTAGGCTTGCCCCGTCCATTGCGCGACGCCACCGTGGTCACGTGGCTGACGGGATCGGTGACACTGGTGATGAAGCCGCTGGTATCATAGGCGAAACTCGTCACCCCGTTGATCGGGCTGGTGACCGACTGCAACAGGCCCGACGTCGTATAGGTGTAGCTCCACGTCTGGGTGCGGCCGTGGGTGGCGTAGGGCGCAGTGAAGCTCGTCTCATCGGTGACCGTCTTGGTGGTCACATTACCCTTGGTGTCGAAGGCGTAATCGGTGGTTCGGGTCGGCTCCGCGATTTCCGAGGGCTGTAGGAAGGTGGTGTTCCAGGTGGTGTTGATGGTTCGGGCTTGGGCCGTGCCATAGGCTTCCGTGCGGCTGGTCTCGAAGCCAGAGGTGTAGGTGTAGTTGGTGACGTTTCCGTTCTCGTCGGTCGTGCTGGTGGGATAACCGCTGGAACTATAGGCGTAGGTGAGGCTCGAGGCCGCCGTGTGGGTCGAAGCAGAGCCCGCGACCTGCGTCGCCATCAGCACGCCCCAGATCGAAGTGAAGGTGTAAACCTCCACCTTGCCCAGCGCGTTGGTCACCGTGCGGGTCATGGCGGTATCGTCGTAGGAGACGGTTGTCAGGTTGGCGCCGCCCGCGCCGGAAGAACTTGAGACCCGCCCATTGGCGTCATCATAGGTCCAGGTTGACGCCCGCACGCCGCGTTCATCGGTGACGCCCGTGAGCGCGTTGGGGAAGACCGTGTCTTCATATTGATAGGTCACAGTTCGGCTGACGCCCGACTGGGTGCGAACGACCGCAGTAAGGTTGAGCACGGGCGTGCCGCTTCCGGTCTTAGCGCCCGTGTAGCTGTAGTCGACGCCGACGCTGTCGGGAAAGGCGATGTGGGTGATCACCCCGCCGGTCCAGGTGACGGTCGCCGTACGGCCAAGATCGTCGGAGATCGTCTGCAGGACACCGGCGGTATAGCTGAAGGTCAGCGTATGACCGCCCACTTCAGTGATGCTGGTGATCAGTCCCGGGCCGCCTGAAACCTGCTGTGTGAAGAGGTCGACCTCTCCGTCATCCGACGTCCAGACCCAGGTGGTTGACGTCGGGTGGGTCAGCGTATCGCGTCGTCCTACGGTCGTGGCCGAGCCGAACTGAAATCCGAACCGCTGACCGCCTTCAAGGAAGACAGTGTCCTGGTATCCCCCACGATCATAGACCATCCGGTCGATGAATGAGCTCCAGTTCATGCCGAAGCTGCCGCTCGCTGAACCGCTCGGAGACGCGAGACTTCCCGGACCGGGGTTCTGGAACGAATAAGCGCGCCCGAACCGGAAGGGATGCGGTCCCACCGTCTCGAAATCTACGACGCTCTCGGAAAGGTCTCCAGTCGCCAGGTCTATCGGGTCGCCGGCGTGCGGACTCGCACACGGAACGCAGGTGGGCTTGACCGGCTGGGATATCTTCCAGCAACCCGACAACGACGAGGAGTAGCCGTTAGGGCAGCTGAACCACATCGCCCAGACGAAGCCGCCCATCTCATAGGCGGTCGAACAATACGCGTTTACGTTGCCGCGCCCGTCCATCGAATATCCCGAGACGAAGGACGCACCATAAAGGCTCGAATAGCTCTGGCAGGAGACGTTTGGGTCGTTGGTGTAGCCTGCTAAGCCCCCACAGCTGGCAGCGTTGTGATTGACTGGCTGCCAGCACCCCGGATCCCAGTTAGGGGTTGCGTGCGCAACCTGAGGAACCGCGATCAGTGAAAACGCGGCGATGGGCGCCACGAGAAACGCGGCAAGGCCTGCAAAGACGGCTGAACCTCCTAAGGCGCCCCAAGGCCGTCGAGGCAGGACTCCGAAATGCACGAGGTGGAGGCGCCCCCATGTGGTCCGCGACCAATCGACAATGCCGTCCGCCAAACGCCCCATGGGCCACTCCTGAGGAGGGCGCCCATGTTCGCCCCCCGATCACTTGCATCAAATCTGACGCAAGGCGTGACGATAGGATCACTATCTGGCGTTGATCAATCTTTGGGAGTAGTAAATTTTTACTCAACCCTTAATTAACTAACCAAGTGGTGGAATTTTCGGAACTGCATGCGACCCAAAAAGATGGCAGCGGTCACGGCTCGCCAGGTCCAGATGGCGCCATGGGGCTCACGGCCGAGAAGTCGACGGCCAGCGATATGACCTGACCGGCGACAGCTGGCTTGGCGTAGGGGCCGCACTGAAGCGCGGCTTGCACCACCTTGTCAGCTTCAGCCCGCTCGCCCGCCGTCAAAAGTGGAACGATCGAGTCGATCATCGGCGCGGCCGAGAGCGCACCGTTGGCGGCGATCTTCAAGACCAGCAAATGAGCCGGCAATCGCGGTCGCACAGTCGGCGGCAGACAACGGGCGATCTGGTTCAGAAGTTCGCTGGTCGCGGTGGGGTCGCCGCCCGCGGTTTCCCTCGCACCGCGCTGTTCTTGATCCGCGATCGCTGCGACGCGCGCGCTGCCTGACGCGGCCCAGGCGACAGTCTGCGGCGACGCGCTTGAGGCCGGCGAAGGCTTTTCATCATTGGGGGTCAGCAAGGCTTTGGCGGCTCCCTCGGTAACCGACGCTGGCGCCGACTGCGCGACCGGCGGCGCGGGCTGCGGCGACGTAATCATGGCGTTCATCGGCGGGGCGTGCGGCGCTGCTAAGCCGAGGCTGGCCGCGTTCACCAACGCCACGTTGACCCCCGCCCCTTGCGCGGCCCCATCAGCGCCAGGGGGTCGCGCCGCGACCCAAGGATAGAGCAGCGCCAGGAATATAATGTGCAGAAAGACCGATGCGAGACCGGCGTAACTCTGTCTGGAAGGCCGCCAACCCGGTGGCGTCACTACGGTAAGGCGCACACAGAGCCCCAAGTTTGCGAGTCTGCCCACACAATCACAGATTGCCGGAATGTTTCAGAGGGATTCTTGAGGTTGCGACGATGCGCGCCAGGCTCGTCTCGAGAAGCGGATCAACACTTGCGCCCCGCGGTGCTTTTGATCGGTCAGCAAGGTAGGGCTTCGCGTACGACGGCGGCATCAGCTTCACCTTGTGGCCCAGCTCCGTCAGGCGGCGACCCCAATGGTGCGCCGCGGCGCAGGCCTCGATGCCGACGCGGCAGGGCGGCAGCTTCTCAAAGAACGTGACCAGCTTCGTCCGCGTGAGCTTCCGCTGCACGACCACCTGACCCTCAGCGTCCACCCCGTGGACCTGAAACACCGACTTGGCGATGTCCAATCCCACCGAGACAACCTCTCCCATGGCGCTCCTCCATCTCTGCCGCACCCAAGCTGCGGCGGTGATGGGGAGCCGTCCACGTGGCGCCACGAGCCGACATCGGCTCACGGCCGGAGAACGGACGCTCACCGCAGTCGACGGGCTGGGACGTGAACCTGGCCAGGACGGCGTCGACCAACCTTTTAGGTTCACTTGCTGGTGGGCTCAGTCGCTTTCTCTTTTGGCACGTCGAGTGCGGGAGCAGGCTTGGCTCCGGTCGGTTTGGCGATCAAGTTCAAGCTGGCGTCGCCGCACGCGCAACAGAGCTGCTCCTTCGGCTTGTACTCCGGCGTGATCGAAAGCAACTCCGAGCAGTTGCCGCACGCAAAGTGGGCCACGAACGCCTTGTGGGCGTCGACCACGTGTTGGAAGTCCTCGCGCGTCAGGTCAGCCCAGGGGTTGTAGTGGACGCCGGCGTTTAGCTGCCACTGGTCCACCTTGGCGGCCTCCCGTGCGGCGGTGAAGGCCGCGGCCCGCTCACCGATGGCGGTCACCAGTTCCTGCTTGTTCCACGAGTTGGCCGAAGCTTTTGCCTTTTTGTAGGCATCGGCCAGGGCGTTGGCGGCACCGGTGATCAGGTCGCCGAAGCCGAAGTTGCCGTCGCCGCGGTACTCGACGACGCCGCGCAGCCGGTGGCACATCTCCCCGGCGAAGTACTCGAGGTAGTGGCGCAGCGCCGCCGCCGCCGGCTGGACGTCGCCCTTGGCCAGGTGAGCGTCGATCTCCTCCCATACCCCGGCGTTGGTCCATTCGGCCGGTCCTGTATCGACGCTCCAGTTCTTGAAGTGGGCGAAGCTCTTCCCCTTGATCAAGCCCTCGGCCTTCATGTGCCGCAGCCAAACCTCGTCGTGGGTGGTTAGGATGAATTGGGTCTTGGAGAAGCGCTTCTTGAGCAGGACGCACACCTCGCGCCGGTGACCCCGGTCGACCGACATCAGCACGTCGTCGAGGACCGCGAAGGTGAAGTTGTCGCCGAGCAGGTGGCTCATTAGCGCCAAGTATAGGCAGAGGCCCATACCGTCTTGGTGACCTTCGCTGTGGAAGGCGCCAGGCGGGAACTGGCCGCGGCCATAGAAGTCGACGTTGAAGCCGAGCTTGCCGAGCGAGGGCAGCAACTGGGCGGTAAACTTGCCTTCGTCGGGCTTGTTGATCTCCCGATAGAGGTCAGAGAACGTGTCCTCGACCTCGGCGTAGATCGCCTCAAGCGCCGCCGTTGTAGAGGCCCCGTAGATCTCGTAGACCCGGGCCGCCAGCGCGGCATTCGCTTTGGCGGTCTCGTGCGCCGCCCTCGCTTCCCGATAGGCCTCCAACCGCGCACGAGCGTTGAGCAGGAAGGTGCGGGCACTGATTTCGGCGTTCGGTTCGGGCACGGCCTTGATGGCGGACTTGACCGCGTCGAGGTCCGCGGCGAGCGGCGCAACGTCAAACCCGGCCTCGACGATCTCTAGCGTGTCTTCAAGGGGCAGCAGCTTGCTGAGCTGCTGGTATCGGCCGCCCAGCAGGACTCGGAACTCGGCCAGGGCCTTGAGCTCGAGCTTCGGCTCGAACATCGTCCCATAGGGAAGGATCATCCGGATGGCCGAACCGGCGGCGGTGATCACATCGAGCAGAGGTGCTATCTCCGCTTCGAGCGCCTTCCGCTGCTGAGCGACCTCAGTTAGGTGATCGAGCTTGTCCTTCAGATGTGCCGCGAAGTGGTCGGGCGTCTGCGGCGTGTCGCACACTGGGCATTGCTCGTCGTTGTAGAGGTCGAGCGCCGTCTTCAGCAGCGTCTCGCGCTTGACCTCGTTGGCGGCGTCGGCGTCGCCAGACAGCGCCGCGGTCGCCTCGGCGATCTTGGCGCACAGGGCCCTCACCTCGTCGCCGCCCAGGGTCGTCAGGGCGGCATTCAGCGTCGCCAGGTCCGCCGCGGCCTGCGCCTTAGGAACCGTCTGGACCGCCCCCTCGCCGTCGGCCTTCAGGCCGGCCGCCAGGTCCGTCGTCGCAGTTAGGTCATCGAGCTGGGACAGGCCGAGCAGGAAGCGCTTGGGGTTGACCGCGCCCAGCACGGCCGCCTTGCCGAGCTTATCGATCCCAAGGGCGTCGAGCAGCGGCTGGGTCGCCGTCCGCTCGACGCGCTCGGCCGGCACTAGGTCCTTGGCGCAGGCGTTGCTGATTTTATTGAGCACACCGCGAAGCTTCTCGACATCGCTGAGGCGTAGCAGCGCCTGGACCTCGTCTGACCGGTCCCCAGGCTCGGCGATGATGTAGCGGATCAGCTCGCGCCGCGACAAAACGAATTCGGGGTGGAGCTTGACATCGGCGAAGGCGGCCAGGACGTCGGCGTCGGTCGGTTTAATGGTCGGCGCCGTGGACGCCTTAACCGTGCGAGTGATGGATGCCTTCTTGCCCAGGGACGGCAGGGTCACGTCGAGCCGGACCCACGATTCCTCGGGCTTCTTAACGTAGTCGACGTGCGGCCCGTGCTGCTTGACCGACAGCTCCTTGGTGCCGCGACCGGACAGGCGCGAGAGATTGCCGGTGAGGGCGAATTCGATCGCGTCGACGATGCCGCTCTTGCCCGTGCCGTTCGGCCCACAGGCGGCGAAGTTCTCGCCCTTGGGGTCCAACTCCAGGTCGATGATCCCGCGGAACTTGCGGATGGTGATCTTGTCGATGCGGATCATATCGCATCCGGAAAAAGGATCGCTCGGATGGCCGTCTCGGCCATGACGCCATCGCCGAGGACAAGCGCGCGCAGCTTGCCGGCCTTGTCCTTCAGGTCTTCGGTCATCTCGAGCTCATCGAAAAACGCGCCCAGGACGCCGCCCGCCACGGTAGCCACGGGCGCGACGTCGCTGGCGTCGTGCGCTTGTTCTTGCGCAGGCTCCGCCTTTTGCTGGGTGTCGTCCGACATTTTCCTTCCTATTCAAGATCCTCCTAGCAGGACGGGCCCCGCAACCCAATCTAGATTGAGGCTCCAGTTCACGCTTGGATAGTAGCCGCCGGCCTTCACCCGCCCAGGATGGCCGCTCCAGGTATTCCTTATCCGGTACGCCGGTTCGCAAGACTCGTCCGCGCCCTGCCCGCCCACACTACAACCTCTGCAATTCAAGGGCTGCCCGTGCCACTCTACGACGGTAATGATCACCATGAACGGTGAAGCTGATTCTGCCTCAGCAGGCTTGCATGGTGAGTTCCGTTGGAACTGGGGTTCGCAACCAAAGGCCTTCGCAGGACCTGCGAACAAGGTGCCTGGGCTCGCAAGGAGCTGGGGCCTGATGCCGCAAGCGCCCTTCAGAGACGGCTTACCGATCTCGAGGCGGTCGACGCAATCACGCAGTTGCCTTGGATGACTGTCGAGTTCGGCGCGCATGACGACGCAGCGATCGAGTTTTACCCGGATTATTGGCTGACCATCATGGCTATTCGCGGAGCCGCCGACATGGCGCAAAATCGGACAATCGACTGGTCGACTGTGGATCGGATCAAGTTGATGGGCATTCGCCAGCCATGACCACCACGCCAGGCTTCGCCCCTGACTGGAATTCGCCTCCAGGCACCACGATCAAGGACGCGCTGGTGTGCCGCGGCCTGACGTCTGACCGGCTTCGTCTGGCGCTCGATCTATCCACGGAGTCGATCGGTCGATTGCTGTCCGGCGAACTGCCAATCGACACCAGCTTAGCGGAAGGCTTAGCAGACTTGCTGGGAGGCACTTCCCGTTTCTGGCTGCGGCGGGAAAGCCTCTATCGCGACCGGATGAACAGCGTCCCGACATCGGCAGCGACGTCTGATTTCGGGGCGTTCAAGGGCGCTCTCCCCCTGAGGGATATGCGCAATTTCGGTTGGCTGCGCGATTTCGCCGACGAGCCGGAAGACCAGGCAATCAGGGGGTTCTTCGAGGACACCCCAGGCGCATGGATCCAATCGGGCCCCGTTTTGGCCGAACAGGTCCGGTTTCGCACTTCCTTCGCCCACAAGACCAATCCGGCAGCGGTCGCGGCGTGGTTGAGGCAAGGGATACGTGCGTCGAGGCGGGTGTCGTGCACGCCATGGGATCCCGAGGCGCTGCGGGCCGCTCTACCCGACATTCGCACGCTGGTTCGGATCAAGAGGCCCGCAAATTTCTTTCCTAAGTTGGTGGAGATCGGCCAAGCGTGCGGTGTCGCCATTGTCTTCGTCAGAACGCCGACCGGTTGCCGGGCGAGCGGCGCCACCCACTTCGAATCCGCCGACAAGGCCATCCTACAACTGAGCTTCCGCTACCGGTCCGACGACCACTTCTGGTTCACCGTCTTTCATGAGATCGGGCACCTGCTGCTTCATCCGACCTCGCTGCTGTTCGTCGAAGGGCAGGGTTACGAGCTGACGGAGGAAGAGTCCGAGGCGAACCGCTTCGCGGCGGACACCTTGGTCCCGGCCGAGTTTGAGGACGACCTAAAGACCGTGGCCCGAGATTTTCGCGCCTATGCGCGCCTGGCAAAGCGCATCGGGGTCTCAACGGGCGTGCTCGTCGGCCAGATGCAAAACCGAGGTCTGCTCAACCACGAGCAAATGAATTTCCTGAAGGAGCGGTACGATTGGGCGGATGTCGCCGCCTTCACCCTCTGAACGGCAAGTACAGGAATTGGGACTTCTGCCAATTGCAGAGAGAGTCCTCCATCACCTGCATTCCCACGCCGAGACTGGCACTCAGTGCGACCACCGTGTCGGACAGTTGGCCGAGCGGGATTTTCTCCTGAGGGTCGCCCGCGATCAGCAACTTCGCGCCGCGGGTTGGGCCCGTCGCCCCCTGCAGATAGGGACACGGTGGCTCGATATCGGCGATGTCGAGCTTGCCAATCATCGTCAAGAAATCGAACTTGGCCGTTCGTCCGAACTGCACGATGGGCGACGCGCGATAGAGCCGATCGAACCTGGTCTTCGCGTCGGATGGCGGGGTGTCCACATCGGCCACCAGCAGGGCGAAGCCTCGGTTGGCACCGACCCAATTGACGTAGCTAGCGATCGTGTCGACCAGGTTGTTCTCGGCGTCCGGCCGCAGGCTCTCGTACTTGCGGTGGTTGCCGAAGGGCAGCCCCTCCAGCTGATGGGCGTGAACCTCGTACCATTGCTGGAAGCCACTTAGGTCACCGCTAGTCCGCGCCCATGTCCACGCTGGACCTTTGTCCATGGCACCATAGACCAAGCGCGTCAGCTCCCACTTGATCCGGCGGTGGTAGCCAAAGTGTGTCGAGAGGAAGACGAGCCATGCGGCCTCGTCCTTGTTACCCGCTCGATCGTGCAGAAATGCGGCCTTGATCGGGTCGAAGAGCGCGCTTGTCGGATCCGTGCGGCGCTCATCCGGAGTCCGTTTGCTCAGCCGCCGCACATAGTCGATACGGTGCAGGCTATCGATCATTTGACGCGTCAAACTCCTTCGCGCGGCCGGGTCAGCGATGCCCGGAAGCGGTGTATGGAGCGAGAAGGCAACCAGGCCCGCCTGAAGGTCCTGATCGCGTTGACGGTCTTCGGGCCTCAACGGGGCAGCTCCTCTGCAGCGGTCCTCATGTCGAGGTCCAGCCGGTTGATTTGCTGCGTCAGCTTCTTCGCTCTCTTGCGGATGTAGGTGGCGTAGAAGTCGCTCGACATCGCCTTACGCAGCTCGGCGACTTGCTTCAGCCGTTCGCGCGGCACATCGACGCCGCCGCGGGTTAGGGCATAGACTCCAAACAGCCGCCCAAAGTCAGCCCAGTACGGATCTACCTCGTCCAGTCGCGGAAGCGTCTGAGCTACGTCGTCGGCGTCGCCCCTGCGGATGGCGCTCTCGATCTCGAACAGCGTGGTGATGTCGTTCCAAGGGTTGCCCACGGGCATGGCCGGCATCTCGTGCGTCGGCTGAAAGCCCTCGTTCAAGTACCGTCCAACCTTCTCTCGATCGCGATCATATAGGTGGAAGCTGCCCACCATGTGCTTGTACGTTCCCAGCTTCACACCGAGGTCGTTGGCCAGGATTTCCTGGATCATCGTGAAGGCGAAGACGTCATGGGGAAAGCCCATGAACACGTCGTTCGAGCGCATATGGACGACCAAGTGCAGCAAGCTGTCTCGGACGAGGAACTGGAGCGTGCAGGTGCATGGGACATCCTCATAGTCCGCCACGATGTCCTCGCGGTCGAACAGTTGGATGACCGCCTTTCGTGTGTCCGGTTTCGCCCTCAGACGATCCCGCACCACTTCGTATTGAGACCGCTCGCCGCCAAACATGCGGGGACCGTAGGCACCCCAGATAGCGCCGTCGGCCTCGGCGTATTTCTCGTATCGCTTGATGTAGTATTGGATCGACGCAAGATCCTGCTTGCAGGAGATGTACCAGAACAACTCGCCTAGACAGCTGAATACATGACCCTTTTCTGATGCCCGACTCAATCGCGCACGAGGACTGGTTAGCTCCAGGACAACGCCTTGCTCTTCAACAGTCGGCCCTTTTGTAGGCGATACCCGCATTTTGCTCTTGAGCAGGAGCTTGAACGCGGCATCCAGTAAATCGTCTAAGGTATTGGCGTGCAAATACATGGATAGCCGGCCCCCAACGCCTCCGAAGCTTGGCCCGACGAAGTTACAACCGCAAGGCGGTCGGGGTGTCGTGTCTAAGTTAGCGCTCAGCCCATCGGCCAAACGCGACCCGAGCGGACCTTGCCAAGGTCGGCTGGGAGTCAAAAAATTCCGTTGGAATCCTCACCGTTCAAGCGCTGGGTTTACAAGGGCAGGCGCAGAGCAAGCCCTCTCCGTCGCCACGGCGAAATTTCTTACACCGCCGCTTAGAGCAAGTGGCAATCCTCCGCCAAAAAGGCTCTTTCTAATCAGTCAGTTGTAGGATTCGGCTTGGCCAAGCGCTTGCGAGCATGTCCGCCGTTAGGGCCAGCGGATCTCGAACTTCGAGTCTCCTGCCGATACCCCCAGAAATACCCCCACTTTTTGGCCTGCCACAGACCGGCCAGAACGCGACGGGAAGCAGATTAGCCCACTTTCCGAGGGCAAGCATCTGTTTTCTATATATTTTTCACTTTCTGGAAGAGTATGGGGTGCCTGTGAGCGCCCCATACTAAACAAGCTTCACTGGTGCGGTCGAGAAGACTCGAACTTCCACGGGTTGCCCCACAGCGACCTCAACGCTGCGCGTCTACCAATTCCGCCACGACCGCGCGTGGTGAGGACGCGGGGGGTAGCAAACGGCGAAGGCTTTGTGAAGGGCGACGAACCACCCCGCCTGTTCTAAAGCTTACTGGCCGCCAGCCATGAAGTCGTAGACATTGGCGGCGCGGGTCACAGCGATGGAGATCTTTTCATCGTTGATCTGGATTTCGCCGCGCGCGATCGGATGATTGTTGGCAAGGATCCACACCTCGTCGTTGACTGCGGTGTCGAGCGGAATCACCGCGCCGCGGCCCATGCGCAGTAGCTGCTGCATGGGCAGCGTCGAGCGCCCCAGCACCACCTGTATCTCGACATTGACGGCCTTGACTTGGCTCACGGTGACGCCCCGACAAACTCTACGAACTTCGTTCAGGCTTTGCGGATCGCGCGCCCAGAGGCCACATTGGTCGCGACATGCTTGACCGGGTGTTAAATCCAGTGACGGAAGCGCCGATTTTCGGACGCCGCGACAATAAACCCGCAGGCTGGGCGGTTTCCCGCACGCATGTGGCCTATCCCGAAGCTGTCGCTGCGATGGAGGCCCGTTCGGCCGCAATCGCCTCGGGATCGGCCAGCGAGCTCGTTTGGCTGCTTGAGCATCCGCCGCTTTACACTGCAGGGGTCTCTGCAAAGCCTGGCGACCTTCTGGCGCCGGACCGCTTTGCGGTCTTCAAAACCGACCGAGGCGGTCAATATACTTATCACGGTCCTGGTCAGCGCGTCGTCTATGTGATGCTTGATCTCACCCAAAGGCGTAAGGACGTACGCGCTTTTGTAGCCGCGCTTGAAACCTGGCTGATCGACGCGCTCCAGCACTTCAATGTCACCGGCGCCGTTCGCCCCGGGCGTGTGGGCGTTTGGGTCGAGCGACGAACCCCGGGCCTGGCCAGCCGCGAGGACAAGATCGCCGCGATTGGCGTCAAGTTGAGACGCTGGGTGTCTTTTCATGGAGTCTCGCTGAATGTTGAACCAAACCTAAGTCATTTCAACGGTATAGTGCCGTGCGGCGTGACCGAACATGGGGTGACGAGCCTTGTTGATCTCGGCCATCCTGTGACGATGGATGACGTCGATGCGGCGCTGCGAACGAGCTTCGCCGCAACGTTCGGGGCCTTGGCGGACACCCTGCCTCCGATTTAGGAGTGCTTCCTGAAACCTTCGAGTCGGTATGATTGAAGCTATATGCTGAGCCAGTCGACCATCATCGTCGTTCGTCGCCTTGCGGGCGTGGGCCTCGCTGCGGCCTTGGTTTCCGGTGGATTTCCCGCGCTCGGCCAGGACTTGAATGTGAGCTATCCGCCGTCGCGCTCCCTGGGCGATATCGCCAATTGGCTGCAGCACGACACCCCGCTTGGATTACCGCAAGTCGTCGACATCAGCCCCTCTGCGGTGACTGCCGTGACGTCTGCCGCCCCCATGGGCCAGACACGCGGATTTCTTGCAGCGCTCAGTTCCGAAGCCCTCGACCCCGCGGTTGTAAGCCACGACGGCATTGCGTCTTGGTCGATTCCCGTTGAGGTCGATTGCGACCATCGCCAGGCGCGGCTTGGAGCCATGACGGGCTATCGCAGTCGCGACCTTGAGAGCGAGCCGCGGATCGTGCGCAACGCCGACACCACCTGGGTCAGTCCCGTTGAAAGTTCTCCCCTAGGCTCGGCCATCCGCGCTCTATGCGAACGCGACTTCGCGCGGCCATTCGCGGCGCGCATAAAGGCCAACACAAAATCCGAACCCAAGCCCGGACGGGTCCCGATCATCGAGGTTCGACCAAAACGAATCGCCCAGACGACGGTTAAGCCTGCTGCGGCCCCGGCTGACACCAAGAAGGCCGACCCGACGCCGGAGACCCCGCTGGCCGGCGTCAAGCAGCTTGCACAGGCCCAGGAGCCCTCCAGCGGCGCCCTATCCGCCCCTGAAGCCAGCGCGCCAGAACCGCCGATTGCGATTGCATTCAGCGCGCCGCTTGCGCCGGCCAAGGCCAAGCCCGCGTTCAAGGCGCCGGTCGGCGGCGGACCCCATTCCATTCAGATTGGCGCCTCGCCGGCGGCCTCCGATATCCAGGGCCTGCTGGGCCGTTTCAAAAAGAAGTTCGGAGCCAGTCTGGGCGGACTAAGCGCCGATATGATCTCCGCCCAAGTCGAAGGCAAAACAGTAAATAGGGCGATCGTGTCAGGGTTCGTTTCGACCACCGAGGCCGACAATTTTTGCAAGATGCTGGCGCAGGCGGGCCAAGCCTGTTTCATTCGCCGCTAACCTCGGGCCCATGGCCTGAATTGCGTCGGGGGTGATGGGTGGACAGTCTCAAAATCGGCTTCTTGATATTCGCACTCGCCTGGGTTGCTCCGCAGGCCCAAGCCGCCAAGGCGCCGACCATCACCCAGTCACTGGAAATGGTCACCTTCAACGCGCCCAAGATCTCGCCTGACGGCAAGCATGTAGTCTACGAGCAGACGTCGACAAATTGGGAGACGAACGCGTTTGAGACATCGTTGTGGTTGGTTGACGTCGCGAGCGGCCAACGCCGTCAATTGACGCTGGCGGTGAAATCTTCGAACGATGCGGCCTGGTCGCCGGATGGGCGCTGGATCGCCTTCTTGTCTGATCGCCCCGGCGCGCTCGCCAAGTCGCCTCCCGAGCATCGTCAGCTCTACGTCATGCCTGCCGACGGCGGCGAGGCGCAGCAAATGGGGGTCTTCGAAAAGGGCGCGATCGCCTTTGATTGGGCGCCTGATTCCAAAAGTTTAGCGGTGAGCGCCGAGGTTCCCGACGCCAAGGTTGTCAAGGATCGAAAGGACGCCTTTGGCGACTATCATGTGATCCACGCAGACTACAGCCTCGTGCAGCTTTGGAAGGTCAGCCTTCCCGCCGTCGATAACGTTGGTCGCGCAAGACCAAGCCCGCCAGCGACACAACTCACCAACTCTGAGGCGTTCAGCATCGAGGGCTTCGAATTTTCACCAGACGGCAAGACGATAGCCTTTTCAGCCCAACGTGATCCCGACCTGATCTCGGCGTTCACGAGCGCCATCTATACGCTCGATGTTGCGAGCAGATCAGTGCGCAAAATTGTCGATGCGCCTGGGCCCAACAGCGACCCCCATTGGTCGCCTGATGGCCAACAGATCGCCTTTCGCGCCGCCCCCGGCGCAAAATATTTCTTTTACGCCAACCAAAAAATCGTCGTCGTTGGTCGCGATGGCGGCCCCACAAAGATCTTGAACCCAGGCTTCGATGAAGACGCCGCGATCCTGCGCTGGGCGCCTGAAGGCGTTTATTTCGCTGCGCGCGAGGCCACGAACGCCAACCTCTACCTGCTTGATCTGAGAACCTTGACGCCAAGGAAGATTGAGATTCCTGGGTCCGAAATCGCCGCCAGGTTCAGTTTCTCTTCTGATTTCAAGCGGTACGCGTTTGTTGGCGCCGGGGCCAATCGCTTTGGCGAAATCTATGTCGCGGAAGCGTCGAGCAGCCAGCCCCCCGTCCAGCTGACCCGCGGGGCGGACCAGTTTTCCGGATTTGCGATCGCTAAACGTGAAGTCGTGAGCTGGCGTTCGGGCGACGGAACCGCCGTCCAGGGCGTGCTCTACAAGCCCGCCGATTTCGATCCGCACCGCAAATATCCCCTGCTTGTGGTGATCCACGGCGGCCCAACCGGCGTTGATGCTCCAACACTTGGCCCCGACCGCTATTATCCGATTGAGCGGTTTGTCGAAAAAGGCGCGCTAGTGCTGCGACCCAACTATCGCGGCTCAGCCGGCTACGGCGAAAAATTCCGCGCCTTGAACGTCCGCAATCTGGGGGTCGGCGACTTCGCCGACGTAATTTCAGGCGTGGACTCGCTCATCGCCAAGGGGTTCATCGACAAGGACCGGCTTGGCGCAATGGGCTGGAGCGAGGGGGGCTATATTTCAGCCTTCATCACCACCTCCTCGGACCGGTTCAAGGCCGTCTCGGTCGGCGCCGGGATCTCAGACTGGCTGACCTATTACGCAAACACCGACATCACCCCGTTTACGCGGCAATATTTGCTCTCCACACCCTGGGACGACCCGAAGATCTACGCCAAGACCTCGCCGATCACCTATGTCGCCAAGGCCAAGACCCCGACGCTGATTCAACAAGGAAGTGCGGACAAGCGCGTGCCGGTCGCCAATTCGTTTGAGCTACGTCAGGCCCTTGAGGATCACGGGGTGCCCGTCAAAATGGTGCTCTATGATGGCTTTGGTCACCCGATCAACAAGCCCAAGCAGCAACGCGCGGTGATGGAAGAAAACGAGAATTGGTTCGGTCACTACATTTTCGGCGAGCCGCTCGCCTCTTCTCTGACGCCTGCCCTCAGCGCACCTTAAATCGCAATAGGCGGTCTTAGCGGATTGGGGCCGTAACGGTTGGCGCCGGCCTCGCCCGGCATCGCGCCAAGGTCAATACCGGCCCAGATCAGGACCAGGGTGAAAAAGAAGTCGAAGAAACTTTTCGGCTGCGGCCAAACCGCGACAATAGCCACCAGCACCAGCGCCGCCCACCACCCCGACCGGCCTCGGTCGTGCAAGCGCTTGGAAAGGACGCAGGCGCCGCAATAGAACAGCGGAGGATAGACAAACCATCCGGTGATCCAGTGGAGGGTCGTTCCCGCCACGGCCTCGTAAAAGACCGCAACGACCAGCAATGTTGCAGCCGCGATCAACGAGGCCATGCGACTCGTGCGGCCGTTCGCCGACAAGAAAAGTTCGCCCCAATCGATCTGGCCGTTCATACGCGCCTCAAGAATCCAAGCAGCAATATAGCGGCGGCGCCGGCTTAAGCGAACTCCACGAGCACCTCGTCGGCTGCGACACTGTCACCGGCCTGGGCGTTGACCGCCTTGACCACCCCATCGCGCTCGGCGCGGATTATGTTTTGCATCTTCATCGCTTCGATCACCGCGACAGCTTCGCCCGCGCGAACCTGCTGCCCGATCCCGACATCCAAAGTCACGACAAGCCCAGGCATGGGGGAAAGCACCAGCTTGGACGTATCGGCGGCGACCTTGGGCGGCAGCTTTTCGTGCAGCTCGGCGGTGCGCGGGGTCAGCACCAGCACGTGGAGGCTGGCGGCGCGATGCCGCACAATGAACCCTTCAGCGGCCGGTTTCACTGAGGCTGTGAACGCGCGCCCATCGAGGCGGCCGCGAAAACGCGCCTGACCGGGGCGCCACTGCACCTCTTCCAGGCGCAGCTTTTTTTCCTCCGCCTCGATCGTCAGGCCCGCGCCGTCGCCGCTGACCCGCACCCGGCGTTTTTCGTGGCCGAGCACAACAATCCAGTCCTGCCGCAATTGGTCGGGCGCGGCTCGCGCCAACAAGGTGCGATGCATGGAAAGCGCGACCGCGCAGATCAGGTCGCTTTGTTCAGCGCTGGGTGGCAGGCCTAAGAAGCCCTCGGGGAATTCGTCTTTGATGTAGTTCGTAGAAAGCTTGCCCGATCGAAAACGCGGCTGATCCATCACCGCGCTCAGGAAGGGGATGTTCTGGCCCAGGCCCTCGATGTGGAAATCTTCCAAGGCGCGGCCCATGACCTCGATCGCACCTTGGCGCGTCTTAGCCCATGTCGAGAGTTTGGAAATCATCGGATCATAGAACATCGAGATCTCGTCGCCCTCACGCACACCAGCGTCGTTGCGCACCTTGCCGCCATTCCCATCGCCCTCAACGGGCGGGTCGTAGCGCACCAGGCGTCCGATCGAGGGCAGGAAGCCGCGGTAGGGATCTTCAGCGTAGATGCGGCTTTCCATGGCCCAGCCGTCGATCTTCAAGTCATCCTGCGAAAAGGCCAGCTTTTCACCATAGGCGCAGCGGATCATCTGTTCGACGAGATCCAAACCCGTAATCAGCTCGGTGACGGGGTGCTCGACCTGCAGCCGCGTGTTCATTTCCAGGAAGAAGAAGCTCTTGTCCTGGCCAGCCACAAACTCGACGGTGCCGGCGCTATCGTAGTTCACCGCCTGGGCCAGCCGCACCGCCTGCTCCCCCATGGCCGCGCGGGTTTTTGCGTCGAGCAACGGGCTCGGCGCTTCCTCAATGACCTTTTGATTGCGGCGCTGGATCGAGCATTCTCGCTCGAACAAGTGAACGACGGAGCCGTGCTTGTCGCCGAGCACCTGGATTTCGATGTGCCGGGGGCTTTCGATGAATTTCTCGATGAAGATCCTGTCGTCTCCGAAGCTCGCCTTGGCTTCAGCCTTCACGGCTGGAAAACCCTCTTCCACGTCCTTTCTGCTCCAGGCGACGCGGATCCCCTTGCCGCCGCCGCCCGCCGACGCCTTGATCATCACCGGATAGCCGATCTCTTCGGCGATTTTGACTGCATGGCCGGCGTCGTCGATCTCGCCCACATGCCCGGGGACGACTGAGACCTGGGCTCGCGCCGCAAACTTCTTGGACTCGATTTTATCGCCCATTGCTTCGATGGCGTGAGGATTGGGCCCGATGAAAACCAACCCCTCGTCTGCACAGCGTTTGGCGAAAGCTGCGTTCTCTGAGAGAAACCCAAAGCCTGGGTGGATGGCTTCTGCCCCCGTCTCGCGACAAGCCGCGATAATTTTGTCAGCGACCAAATAGGACTGCGCAGCAGGCGGCGGTCCGATGAAAACACTTTCATCGGCCATTTCGACGGCCATCGAATCTGCGTCAGCCTCGGAATAGACCACGACTGTGGCTATCCCCATCCGACGGCAGGTCTTGATTATGCGGACCGCGATTTCCCCGCGATTTGCGATCAGAATCTTTGAAAACATCTAGACGAACACGCGCCTCACTTCCGAACTGAAGGCCGGGACCTTAGATTGACCGCCATGAGCACGCCACAACTCTCCCCGTCCGGCTTTGACCTAACCCCGCCGACCTTAGAGGAACGCAAGGCGCTGGAGCGCTTATTAAGTCCTGAAGAGGCTCAGGTTTTGCTGCACCATGGCACCGAGGCGCCTTTCTGCGGCGGCTTATTGGATCAAAAGGACGCTGGAATCTATTGCTGTCGCCTGTGCGGCCTGCCGCTCTTTGAGCACAAGACCAAGTTCGAGAGCGGCACAGGTTGGCCCTCGTTCTGGGCGCCGGTCGATGCGGCGCACGTCGGGGCGATTGAGGATCGCTCATACGGCATGCGACGGGTTGAGACGACCTGCTCGCGCTGCGGCAGCCACCAAGGCCATGTCTTCCCCGACGGGCCGCCACCGACGCGTCTGCGCTACTGCATCAATTCGGTCTCGCTGCAGTTCGTCCCCTATGGCCAGCGCCTGCCCGACCGGCTGCATCGCGACGAGGGCGTGGCCAAGGCCACCGCATCGGCTTAGGCGCGCAGGTCGAGCTGCGCCAAGGCGAGGTCGACGAAATCCAATGACCGAGCCGCGCTCGCGCCCTCTGCGGCCGTCCAAGCCGCCGACAAAGCGCCGTGCGAGATCACCCAGCGGTGCAACCTGGCGCGATCGAGGCCCGAAAGCCTTGCGGTCAGATCCAGCTGGCGACGAAATCGATCCGGCGTAACCACCGAAAGCGTCGGGCCGCGGAAGAGATTGGCGTAGTCGTAGCCACGTTCACCGATGAGCCCCTTGGGATCGATTGCAAGCCAGCCCGCCTCTCCGAAATCCAAGACGTTGCCGTGGGTGACGTCACCATGCAGGCTGACGATGTCCTGCGCACTTACCAATAAGGGCTCGGCCAGCGCCCAGGCCTGTGCAAAGAGGCCACCCTGCGTCGCGGCCTGCCGCAGCGCCAAGAACCACTGCGTAAGGGGCGCGAGTTCGGCAAGCGGCGCGCGCTCGCGTGGCCTGTGGAGTTCAGCGATGGTCGCGCAGAGAACCGCAGTCGCCGCGTCGTCGGAGCCTTCGAACGCCAGGCGCGATAGAGCCTCTGCGTCGGCGGCGCGCTCCAGCAGCAACGCCGGCGTCTCATAGCGTAGCACTTCGGCCGCGCCTTCCCCCCTCCACCAGGCCATGAGCTTCGCGCCCCGGTCCTCGTCTGGCCCACCTGCAACCTTCAGCATCGCCGCACGGTTGGCCTGGCGCACCGGCATGAGAAGGCTGCGCGTATAGGGCGTCGAAAAAGCCGCCCCGTCAGGTATCAGATCCCAACGCTCGCACCAGAATGCGAGCGTTGGGTCGATCGTCACTTGATACCCGCCAAAGAGCGGCATGCCTCGCTCCGCGCTAAGCCCAAACCTAGCGGCGAAAACGAGGCCCGCTCAGTCCTAATTTTTCCGGCTGGCGCTGGATTGGCGGCTTTCGGGTCCGTCGGTCGCGTTGGGTGCGGCGGTCTGGGCGTCAGCGGCGCGGATCTGAGCTCCCAGAACGCTATCCCCATAGCCAGAGGTGGGGCTGGTGAAGAAGCTCCCTTTGGCGATACGCAAATTGTTCTGCACATGAGCGACGCCGGAGAGGTCCTCTATCAGCCGTTCCGCATGATGCTTGGCCTCGCGACTGTCCACAGCGCCGGACAAGGTCACCTCGCCGCCGGAAACCGAGATCGAAATATTCGAGGCGTCGAGCCAGGCATCGTCAGTAAGACGTTCATGAATGTCGTCGTTTATTCGCTCGTCGGAACGCTTGTAGCCCTGCGGCCCGAGACCGCGTGCGCCCCGCGCCGGCCCTCGTGTCGGGTCCAAGTAGTGCGGATCATAGAGCCTTGCTTCGCCTCCGCCGGTAAACCAAGCCGCCATCTTTTCGCCGGCCCGCCGAAGGTATTCGCCTGCGGAGCGGCCCGCCTCTTCAAACCGGTCCGATCGGCCTTCGCCCCGCCCGCCATCACCGTAGCCGCGCTCATAGTCATAGCCGCCCGTCCCGCCGGAGGCCGGACGGTTCATCTCGCGACGAAACTCCCCAGAACGAAATTCATTGCGGCGAAATTCATCGGAGCGAAATTCCTGCGGATAGCCGCCATAGCTCGCCTGGCCGTAGCTCTGATCGCGATAGCGGCGCGTGGGACTGTAACCTCCAAAGTCGTAGCCCGTCGGAACGTCGCCATATTCGGGTCCGCCTTGGTCGTATTCCTCGCGATAGATCCGGCTCTGGGCGTCATCGCCATAGAAGCGGCCGCCGCCTCGATAGTCCTGCGTCGCCTCGTCAGCTCCGCGCGCATAGCGTCCACGCTCATAGCCTCCTCCTTGACGCATCGCGGGACTGACACCCTCATAGTCCGGGTCCTGCCAGGCGCGAGGCGGCGAACCTGCGCGGCCATAACTTGCTCCACTCTCGCGTTCGCCGAACACGCGCTCGCGGTCCCAGCTGCGATCTTCTTCTCGATTTGCCCGCGGTCCGTTACTCATCCCTCGCCCGTGATGCTCACGGTTCATGCGCTCGCGCTCGTCCATCCAATTACTGGCCATGACGAAATCCTTTCGTGTTGAGGGCGTGGGTTTGAACCCCTTCCGCCCACAACCAGATCGGTCCGAATGAGGTTCCGTGGAAATCGCCGCTAAAGCGGAATATTGTCGTGTTTCTTCCAGGGGTTGGTAAGCTGCTTGCCCTTGAGGTTCTTCAGCGCGCGCACGATCCGGCGGCGTGTGCCATGCGGCATGATCACATCATCTATGTAGCCGCGCGAGGCCGCGACAAAGGGATTGGCGAATCGCGCCTTGTACTCCGCCTCACGTTCGGCGATGGCCCGGGGATCGCCAATTTCAGAACGGAAGATAATCTCAACCGCGCCTTTTGAGCCCATGACGGCGATCTCGGCGGTGGGCCAGGCGTAGTTGATGTCGCCCCGCAGGTGTTTGGAGGCCATGACGTCGTATGCGCCGCCGTAGGCTTTGCGGGTGATGAGCGTGATCTTGGGCACTGTCGCCTCGGCGAAAGCAAAGAGTAGTTTTGCACCGTGGCTTATCAATCCGCCCTGCTCCTGCTTTGTGCCGGGCATGAAGCCGGGAACATCGACGAATGTGATGAGGGGAAATTCGAAGGCGTCGCAAAAACGGACGAAACGCGCGGCCTTTCGGCTTGCGTCAATATCGAGAACGCCAGCTAAGGTCTGCGGTTGATTGGCGACAATGCCGACCGGTTGGCCATCGAGGCGCGCGAAACCGCAGACGATGTTCTTGGCGTAGTCGGGGCTTATTTCGAAGAAATCGGCCTCATCCACGACCTTCAGGATCAACTCCTTCATGTCATAGGGCTTATTCGGATTGGCCGGGACTAAGGTGTCCAGAGAAGGCTCATCGCGCTCAGGCTCGTCAAAGCTTTCGCGCAAGGGCGGCTTTTCGCGATTGGAGAGCGGCAGGAAATCAATGAGCCGCCGCACCTGAGTTAGTGCTTCAAGGTCATTTTCAAACGCGCCGTCTGCGACGCCGGATTTCAGGGCATGAATGCGATAGCCCCCCAATTCCTCGTGACTGACCTCTTCGTGAGTGACCGTCCTGACAACATCGGGTCCGGTCACGTACATGTAGGAGGTGTCTTTCACCATGAAGATGAAATCGGTGATCGCGGGCGAATAGACGTCGCCGCCTGCACAGGGGCCCATGATCACGCTGATCTGCGGGATGACCCCAGAGGCCAGCGTGTTCTCAAGAAAGATGTCGGCGTAGCCAGCCAGGCTTTCGACGCCTTCCTGAATTCGCGCACCGCCTGCATCAAAAAGACCAATGATCGGCGCCCCCATCTTCAGAGCTTGCCGTTGCACCTTGAGGATTTTCTGAGCGTGAGCTCCCGACAGGGAGCCGCCAAACACCGTAAAATCCTTGGAAAACACGAAGACCACCCGGCCATTGATCCGGCCCCAGCCCGTAACGACGCCGTCGCCGGGTATCTTTTGGTCAGCCATCCCGAAATCGGTCGCACGATGCTCGACGAACATGTCGAACTCTTCGAATGAGCCTTCATCGAGGAGCAGATCGATGCGTTCGCGCGCGGTCAGCTTGCCCTTCGCATGCTGGCTGGCGATCCGCCGTTCGCCGCCGCCCACGCGGGCGTCTTTGCGACGTTTCTCAAGCTCTTCGAGAATGTACTTCACGCGGTCCAACCTTCACTTCGGGTCGGCAAGGGGTAGAGCTCAGCCGCGGGCGTTGCAAGTTCGCGCTAAATCAGACCGTCACATCGATGGCGTTCTGCGCAAGGGCGTCTTCGGCGGCCTTCAGCTGTTGCGCCTCAAACGGAGCATCACTGAGAGCCGGCGCCTCATCGAGACGCCAGATGAGCTGTCCAATTTTTTGCGCCGTGTAGTGTCGGACCAGTGAGGGTGCAGCCCTCTCCAGGCGCTCCTGGACTTCGATCAGGGTCGTCATCGCGTCCGAAAACAGGCCGCAGGTCAGAAGACTATGGCGGGCGTTTTGCGCGTGGGGCTGATCTTCCAAGGTCGGCCCCGAGGTGATCGGCGTCACGACCCTCGCTATGGCCCCCTGCACGAGGCCGGATCGACCTGCTGAGACCCCCTGCGCGATCACTGATCGGTCCTCCGCTCCATTCCGGCACAGCTGCCGGGATGTCGAAGGCCCAGGCGCAAATTCGAGGCCGATGCGGATTTGCGATGGTTTAGCGGGCCTTCAGAGCCTGGAACCAACGGTCCAGCATGATGGCCTCGCCAAGCAGCCGCTCGGTGCGTTCGGCGGCCTCGGCGTCTATCCCCCACTTCTCCTCTTGCCAGGCCTCATCGAGCCTTGAGAGGAAGAAAGCCTCCGCCCCGGTCAGCCATTTGCGCTGCAAGCCCAGCGCCAGCACCGCAGAGCCGAAGAGGGCGGCCCCGTAGGCCAGTCCGGTCAAACCAAAGTCGTCGAGGTCAAGCGCCAGGGCTTTTGCCCGCGCCAGCGTCGCGTCGGGCTGGGCCTTGTGCACGATGCCTTGAGCGCGAATGAACTTCAGTCCGACTTCGGTCTCGGCCCGATCTAGGATCGGTCCCCAAAGCCGTTGCTGACGCTCCACCAGGCCGGCCGGTGCGACGGCGAAGTAGCAAAGAAGATCCGACGCCGCATAGTCGCAGACGGACTGGGCGATGGCCGCTCGCGCCGCAGGCGTCGCTTCAATCGCGGTGTTGGCGAGACGCGTGGCGTGCATCTCGGCTAATTCCAGGTGCTCACCTTGCCGCGACCAGTCTTCGGCGACGATTTGGGCCAACGCTGCGGTTGGCAGGAGCGTGAGGTCGCCTTTCGATCCTCTCAGCGCCCGCCGATCGAGCGAAATTGCAAACCCGTCATTCATCGGAGCGACAGAAACGGTACTGTAGAACCGTTTAGGCTTGTCGCCAGGCTCTTGAAATCGTCGCGCCAAGTCTTGAATAGCTCCGTTACGTCCCGGCCCGGAATGCGCCGCTTTTGGGTGACATGAAGGGACGAAGGGATAAGCGCAAGGAGGCACTATGGCGCTTGCCGACCAGGACCTGAAGGCCGCGATCGCGGTGACGCGCTTTGGCCTAGGCGCCAAACCCGGTGAAATCGTTGAAGCAAAGCACGATCCGCAAGGCTACCTCAGCGGGCAGATTCGGCGTTCCGGCGCAGACCAGCCGTCTGGCCAGGCTATGACGAGCGCTCAACGGATGGCGGAATTTCGCGACTATCGTCGTGAGCGCAGAGAGCTCCGCGTCGAAAAAGCCTCGGATGGGCGTCCCGCAACGCCGGCCGGCGTCGCAGCCGACGGCGACATGGCGACGAAGAGCGATGTGCGCGACCCGGTCAAAGTTGTCGGAAACATGCTGCGCCAGGACATTAGCAGCGACTTTACGGCGCGAACCCAGCTAGGCGCCTCCACCGATACGGCGTTTCGCGAGCGGTGGGCGCTTTTTTGGGCCAACCATTTCACCGTGTCAGCCACCAAGGCGATCACCGGCACGGTCGTGGGCCCTTTCGAAGATGAGGCGATCCGCCCCAACGTCTTTGGACGTTTTCAGGATCTACTGGGCGCGGCTGAGAGCCACCCGGCCATGTTGACCTACCTCGATCAGATACAGTCGGTTGGACCCGACAGCCAGTTTGCGATCAACACGCGCCGCGGGGGGGCGCGAGGAATTGGATCCGGGGGGTTTCTGCCTGCGGTGCAGCGCACTGTGGGTCTCAACGAGAACCTCGCCCGCGAGATCATGGAGCTCCACACAGTCGGTGTGAACGGCGGCTACACCCAAGCTGACGTCACTGAGTTCGCGCGCGCCATGACCGGTCTTTCCATCGGAAATGAGCGCGACGGCGGCTTTGGCGTCGCCATCTTCCGCCCCCAGGCTCACGAACCTGGCGACCGCACGATCATGGGCGTTCGATACGACCAACAGGGCAAGGAGCAGGCTAACGCGATCCTCATCGATCTCGCTTCAAAGCCGCAGACAGCCCGCTTCATTTGCACAAAAATCGCCCGACATTTCGTGGCTGATGATCCGCCGCCCTCCCTTGTGGATCGCCTGGAGAGGGCCTGGACATCAAGCAATGGCGACTTGGCGCGGGTCGCCGAGACCTTGGTGACGGCGCCCGAGGCCTGGGATCCAAGGCCGCGAAAGTTCAAGACACCCTATGAGTTTATCGTCTCCAGCTTCCGCGCAGCCGGCGGCCAGCCTCGAAACTTCCAACAGTTCGGACCGATCCTGACGGCCTTGGGACAGAAGCCTTTCTCTGCGCCGTCGCCCAAAGGGTGGCCGGAAGATGCTCAGTCCTGGGCGGCGCCTGACGCCATCGTCAAGCGCATGCAGTTCGCCCAGGCTTTCTCAACCGCGACGCTGAGGGACCGCGACCCGAAAATCCTCGCCGCCGAGGCGTTGGGCGAGCGGCTTTCACCCGAAACCGCCATGGCGATCGCGCGCGCCGAGACGCGGCCAGAGGGCTTCGCCCTACTTCTGATGAGCCCGGAGTTTCAACGCCGATGAACGCCATCACCCCTTCTCGCCGGAGCCTGCTCGCCACTGCGGCGGGCTTTGGATTGTCCGTGCAGCTCTTGGCTGTCCCGGCCATGGCGGCCGAAACGGCGCTGAATGCGAAAAAGGTCATTGTCGTGATCTGCCGCGGCGGTATGGACGGCCTCTCGGTCGCCCCGCCGGTTGGCGATAGCGACTACCATGGCCTGCGGGGGCAATTGACCCTCAACGACGCCCTGCCGCTCGACGGGGCGTTCGCGCTGCATCCGCAACTCGCCAGTGTCCACGCCATGGCCAAGGCTGGCGAGGCGCGTATTGTCCCAGCGATCGCGACACCGGATCGGGCGCGCTCACATTTTGAAGCTCAAGACGTCCTGGAGACCGGAGCGGCGGGTGTCTACTCCACGACCTCCGGCTGGCTAAACCGCGCCGTGGAAACGCTGGCGATCCGGCGAAAGGTCGATGCGATATCCATTGGCCCCACCGCGCCGCTCTTACTGCGCGGCAAGGTGCAGACCGCCTCATGGTCGCCAGGACGCGGCGTCGACGCCGAAGCCCGCTTGCCGGCCTTGCTTCAAGATCTCTACCGCGATGATCCCCTGCTCGGCCCGGCTCTGGCCCGAGGCCTGGCCACCGAGACCATGGCCAAGGACGCCACGGCCGGGCTCGACGGCCAGCCGGCGACGATGATCAAGACCGACGCCATGGGCGTCGCAGCGCCCCAGGCGTCGGCCCGCGCCGCCGCCCAGCAGGGCCGCGAAGCCGCCCACACCCTAGGCGCCTCCCTGGCTGGCTTCATGCGTGAGCCTGGCGGCCCTACCGTGGCCGCCATCTCGCTCGACGGTTTCGACAGCCACGCCAACCAGGCGGGCTTGCTCACTGCGCGCCTGGCCTATCTCGACGCTGTGCTGGACGGTGTGCGCCAGGGCCTTGGGCCGGAGTGGAAAAACACCGTCGTGGTGGTCGCCACCGAGTTTGGCCGCACGGCGCGGGCCAACGGCACCGGCGGCACTGACCACGGCACCGGCTCCACAGCCCTGCTGCTCGGCGGAGCTTTGAAGCCTGGCGGCATCGTCGGCGACTGGCCGACCTTGAAACAGTCCGCGCTCTTTGAGAACCGCGACGTCGCCCCGACCTTGGATATGCGCAGCCTTTTCAAGGGCGTGCTGGCCGACCACATGGGCGTCGATCGCGCCCAACTCGACAAGGTCGTCTTCCCAGACAGCGCCGCGGTGAAACCGGTTCTGGGGCTGGTCTAGGGCGGCGCGAACTCGGCGTGGAAGTCGTAAGTCTACGGGAGCCTGGAAACGCCTGAGGCGGCCAGCCGTGTTGAGTGTTCAGGGCAGCGGGTGGCGGCGCACGGGGATCTGGTCGCCGTGATAGGCCGCGTCGGGGGCGGTGTTCACGAGGTCCGGGTCCGCCTCGATGTCCTGCAGGGCCGCCTCGAACAGCTCGATCTGCTGCGTGCGGCGGACGCTGGGCACGATGAACGCCACGCCCGGATGCAGTTCGATCTGCCGATGGCGGCCGCGGAACTCGACGGCGTTGTTGGTGACCAGCACCCAGTCCGACTTGGCCGCCTCGTCCAAATTGGCTCCAGTCCTTCCAGGTGTGGAAGCCCGTCTGGGCGACATGGGCGCAGTCAAAGCCGCGCGCATGCGCCACCGGCGGCAGCTTCACCGACAGGTTCTCATCGACCAGCAGGCGCGGCAGGCTCAAGCGGCGGCGCGCTTTTAGCGCGGCTCGAGGCGAGCCCGGCGGATCGCCAGCCCGGCGCCTTCGGCCGGCCACGCCTGGGATGGGTCCGCGCATAGATCGGCGCCGCCGCGATCATGGCGTCGGTCAGGTGCGGATAGTCTTCCTTCAGCTCCGCCTTGGACGCGCCGGCCTTCAGAAGGTCGGCGATCGTGTGGACCAGGATGCGGGCGCCCTTGAAGGTCGCCGCCCCGGCTTGGAGCTCCGGATCTTCCACGATGACAGCCATGGTCTTGCGGTAGGCCGACAGTTCAGTAGTCACCGCCCCTCGCGCCTTTTCCGCGTCGACGACGTAGCTGAGCAGGCCGATCGTGTGCTCCAGCACCTTCACGGCCGGGTCGCGTCCGACTTCGAGGTAGAAACCCTTTCGGACCTTCACGGGCACTTCCTTGGGAAGCCCGTGGTCGATGCGGAAGCAGATGGCGGCGTCCGTCTTGAAGAACATCTTGCCGCTCTTGCGCACGACCAGCCCGCTGGGCAGCCGCTCGCGGGCGACCTTGTAGATTTCTTTGATCGGCGCGCCGGAGACAATCGACGTCTCCGTGGGCGTGAGGAGTTCGCTGGTGGAGGGCATAATCCATCTCTCGCTGAGAGACAGATATCTTGCCCCGTGTTGACGCAAGCCTAGGGTCTATTTCATCAACTGATCTGCTTCGTCGATGAGCTGCAGCTCCTCGGTCGAGGATTTGTGGATCGCAACGATCCTCCCCTTGCGGTCGATTAGCACCCAACTCGGCAGGTTGGCGTTGATCAGCTTATCGGAGGCCACGATGCGGTCGTCCTTTAATTTCAGGACGCGCCCGTAGGCGGTATTGAAGTCCGCCGTCGGCGTCACCACCGCAAAACCGGGCGGATGATGCGCGAGATAAGCGTCCAGCTTCGCGCGATCATCGTCCAGCGAGACACCCAGCACCATGAAACCTTGCTTGCCGTAGCGCGCCTGCAGGTCGGCCATTTTCGGGATGCCAGCGAGACAGGGCGTGCACCACGTCGCCCAAAGATCGAGGACCACCACCTTGCCCTTGAGGTCACTGGCGGCGACCGGCGCTCCATCCAGCCGCGTGAGTTTGATCGGCGGCGCGCGCGTGGGTTGGGCCAGGGCTGGCCAGGCTACGGCGGCTGCGACGAGGGCTGCGACAAGGCCCGCCACAAAGGCTGGGGGTGAGAGATTGCGGTGCGACCTGGCGTCCGACATCGGTCCAGCTCCCGGTTAAAGCGACCTCGGGACGCTAAATCCCGCGCCGCCCCAGGCAAATTAAATCAAGTTCATGATACCGGCCCCAATCACCGGGGGACCGCGTCGAAGGCGATCGTCAGTCGGGCTTCGTCCGTGGTGAACGGAACGGTGCCGTGCCACATGTAAGATGGGAATAGCACCAGTCGTCCCGGCCTTGGCTTGATGACATGGTCGGGCGCAAGCGGCGGATTGGTGACGAAGGGCGGCTGTCCAAAACGGATCCAACCCTGCTTGTCAGAGGTCTCCAGGGCTGCGTCAGGGGTCTCGACATAGAAGGCGGACGACAACCATCCTTCGGGGTGAAAATGATCCCTGTGGAACCCGCCTGGCCGCAAGCGAACCGACCAGGCTCCCTGGATCTCGTAGTCGAAGGTATTTCGCCGCCGTAGCGGATCTGATCCTTGCCCGATCAAAGCCATGTGCTGGCGAATTGGTCGATCGATGGCCTTGAAGAACGCTTGGATGGCGCGGGCGTCCGCCCCCGTCAGCCGATGCATCGTCTGGCTGCCGTTTCGGAGCGACTGGTTTGTCGGGTGTTGCTCGAATTTATGTATTTCTTTCAATTCACTGGATAGATCGGCCAAGAATCTCTCTAAGGTCGGCCATCCCGTAGGGGCTGCGACATCATAGGCGCAGACCATCGCATCGTAGTCACAGAGTTCTCCATAGAGGGGATCGCCGAGCGTGCGGGCGGCGGTTGCAGCCCAACCCCACAGGGACTGGTCCTGCGGGTGGATCGCCAAGGCGTCCCTGAGCTTCGCCAATGCGACATCACCTCGCCCCTTGGCCAGGTCAACGATTGCGGAATACTGGATCACGCTTCGTGATCGCGGGTCGGCCATCTGGGCCATCGCTGAATAGCGCTCAGCTTCGTCGAGATTTTGCAGCCGCAAGGCAAATTCGATTGCCGTCAATAGAACCGAAGTCTCTCCGGGCAGGCGTTTTGACGCAGCGTCAAGAAGGCGAACGGCGCGATCTGTGTCGCCCGCCGCGTCATAGAGCATCGCCTTGGCGACCAGGAGCTGAGCGGGCGGCGCGCCGGAATGAAAGGCGAGATCCAACACCGCGTCAGCCGCCGCAACATCGCCATGACGCATCCAGACAAAGTCTGCGAACTCAGCGGCCACCGCAACGGCCGAACCATCGCGCATTAGACTTTGTCGATAGGCGTAATCAGCCCGATCGTGATTGCCGACCGCGCGCAGCGCGCGGGCATAGACTGCGAAGGTCTGTGGCGCGTCAATGCCTCGCCGGAACGCCTGTTCGCAGGCTTCGACCGCTTCAGCGCCGCGCCCCAGGTCGTCCAGGGTGGCGGCCAGATTGTGCCAGGCGATGGGACTATCGCCAAATCGGCGCGTAGCCTCGCGATCAAAGACCAAGGCTGCTTGGCTCCTGCGCGCGAGCTTCAGCGCGCTCGAGTGGGCGGCCAGCGCCAGGTGCGTCGGGGCTGGGCCCGATACAAGTCTTTCCGTGAGTTGCACCGCTTCGGCGGGCTTGCCCTGCGATATCAGGGCCTCCGCCTGTTTGATTGTGGAGGCTTCGCTCATCGGCGGGCTCGCTTGGTGGTGCTAAAGGGCTCGGGGCTGGCTTCGTGTTCATCAAACCCAAAGCGGGCGAACCCGGAACGAAGCTCCAGGCTGATCGGCGCTTCAAGGACAAGCTGGCCCCGTGAAGGATGGGCGAGCACCAATCGGCGGGCATGAAGCTGCAGCTTCAAATCGCCGGAGAGCGCGCGCGAGGCCTCGGTTGCGTACTTAGGATCGCCCAGGATCGGATGACCCATAGCGAACATATGGGCGCGCAACTGATGGGTGCGTCCGGTATGCGGCCAAAGCGCCATCCAAGCCACACGATCGCCCGCCCGGGAGATCGTGACAAACTCCGTTTGCGCCGGCTCGGCTCTCGGATCATCCGGCCCCGCCGGCTGCACCAGCTCCCGATCGCCGACGCCCTTCTTGACCAGGGCCAGATCCAGCAAGCCCTCTCCCGGCTTCGGAAACCCCGCCACCAGCGCCCAATAGGTCTTTTGAGCCCGACGCCTGGCGAAAGCTGCGGCGAGCTTGGCTGCGGCGCCTGGCGACTTGCCAAGCACAAGGACGCCGGAGGTGTCGCGGTCCAGGCGGTGAACGAGCCTGGGTCGGTTCAACCCCTCGCCCCATGCTGAGAGCAGGCGATCAATATGTTTGGAGGTCTTGGTGCCGCCTTGCACCGCCAATCCGGCGGGCTTGTTGAGCGCTAACACCTCGTCGTCCTCATAAAGGACCAGTGATCTGGCGAAGGCGATCTCACGCGGATCGAGGTCTTGCTTGTCACGTGGGGGCGGCGCGCTCGGTAAAGGGGGGACGCGGATTTGCGCGCCGGCGCTGAGCCGCGTCTCCGGTTTTGCGCGCGCGCCGTCGACCCTGATCTGACCTGATCGGGCAAGCTTCTGGATCTGCACATGGTTCAAGTGAGGCCAGCGGCGCTTGAACCAGCGATCCAGGCGAACCCCATCTTCGCCGCTATCCACGAAGAGCGTGCGAACTTCCTTCACGCGCGCGGCTTACACATTGCAGTCGGGCGGAAAGATGAAGTCAGAGCCGAGCCTGTGGCGAAGAATAGACGACTTAACATCTGCCTCTTATGCGACGAGAGCTTACCCGCAGCAAAGGGTCTCACCCGAGCCCGAGCGCTGCGATCAGGCTCGCCATATCCGGCGCAATAGGCGCCTGGAGGCGCTTTTCACCACCGGATGGGTGTGGGAAGCACAAAGCCTGGGCGTGCAGCATCAGGCGCGGGACGGCTTGACCTGCAACCACCAGCGCCCCGCCATAGCGCGCATCGCCGGCGATCGGACATCCCAGGTGCGCCAGATGCACTCTCAACTGGTGCATGCGCCCGGTTTCAGGATCCAGTTCCAGCAATGCTGCGCCGTCGACCTCGCCAATCGTGCGGTATCGGCTGCGCGCGGTCTCTGCGTCCGGATGGTCTGGCGGACATACCCGCATGTAAGCTTCCCGACCGAGTTCCTCGCGGCGCACGCAAGCCTCAATCGTTCCTGCGCGGGGATCGGGCGCGCCGGGCGTCACGATCGCGCGATAGGTCTTCGCAAACCTGCGCCCCATCATCGCTTTTCCGAGGAAGCTCGAGGCGGGCTTGGTCTTGGCGGTGAGGATCACGCCGGAGGTGTCGCGGTCGAGCCGATGGATCAGCCTGGGTCGCGACTTGCCGGGCTTGGCGAACGCCCACAAGAGCTCGTCCAGAGTATGAACCTGCCCCCTGCCCCCCTGACTGGAGAGTCCAGCGGGTTTATTGAGCGCCAGAATGTCGGGATCCTCATAGATCACCAGGCTTCGGACAAGCGCGATTTCGCCGGCGGAGAGCCTGATGGCTTGGGCTGGACGACGCTCTGGACGTAGCGCACGGCGGGTCAAGAACGCTCCTTGCGCAACGCCGCCCATCGCTCAAGACGTTCCTTGATACGGGCTTCGGCCCCTTCGCCTTTGGGCGTGTAGAACGTCTGGCGCTCCATGCCGTCGGGAAAGTAATTCTGTCCGGAAAAACCGTCTGACTGATCGTGGTCGTAGGCATAGCCCTTGCCGTAGCCGAGGTCCTTCATAAGCTTGGTCGGCGCGTTTCGAATATGGGCCGGCGGCATCAGCGACCCCGTCTCCTTCGCCGCCTTCATCGCCGCCCCGTAGGCCCGATAGACCGCGTTGGACTTGGGCGCCGTCGCCAGATGGATAGTTAGCTGAGCAAGTGCGATTTCACCCTCTGGAGAGCCAAGGAAGTCATAGGTGTCCTTGGCGGCGTTGGCGAGGATCAGAGATAAGGGGTCGGCCTCCCCAATATCCTCAGCTGCAGCCCTGATCAGGCGTCGCGCCACAAAGAGCGGGTCCTCGCCCCCCGCCAACATTCGCGCCAGCCAATAGAGAGCCGCATCGGGATCAGAACCCCTGATCGACTTATGGAGAGCGGAGATGAGGTTGTAATGCTCCTCGCGGTCCTTGTCGTAGGCCGGGCTGCGCTTTTGGAGAACCTCGCCGAGCTCGGCGGTGGAAAGCAGCCTTGCAGACCCGATGTTGAACAATGTCTCGATCAAGGTCAGCAGATAGCGACCATCGCCATCGGCCAGCGCGATCAGGGCGCTTTTCGCCACCGGCTCCAAAGGAAGCGATCGACCCTCGAAATTTTCCGCCTTCTCGACAAGGCTCTCGAGCGCGGCTTCATCCAGGCGTTTCAGGACAAAGACCTGGCAGCGCGATAGGAGCGCCCCGTTGAGCTCGAAAGATGGATTTTCAGTGGTCGCGCCAACCAGCGTTACGATCCCCTCCTCGACGAAGGGCAGAAAACCGTCCTGTTGGGCGCGATTGAAACGATGAATCTCATCGACGAAGAGCAAGGTTGACTGTCCAGCCAGCCGGCGCACGCGCGCCTGCTCAAAGGCTTTCTTTAGGTCGGCGACACCCGAAAAGACGGCCGAGAGCTGCTGGAACTCATAGCCGGCTTCCTTCGCCAGCAAGCGTGCGATCGTGGTCTTACCGGTCCCCGGCGGGCCCCAGAGGATCATCGAGGCCAGGCGCCTGGCCTCGGCCATGCGTCGGATCGGTCCGTCAGGCCCAAGCAGGTGGTTTTGCCCCACCACCTCCTCCAACCGTTGAGGACGCAAGCGGTCGGCGAGCGGGGATGGCGCCTTTGGGGTCAGGCCCGCGGCTTCAAAGAGATCGGCCATGGGCCCTGTCTAGCAAATCGTCGCCCCAAGGGTGAGCGAGTTCGGCTGAGCCTATGCTGGGAACGTGGCCGTTATCTGATGGCCGTTGCGCTCGATGATGAGTTGCCAGAGCCGCGCAGGCGCAATCACCGCGTTTGTCAGATCGTGCACATCTTTGATGTCTCGACCGTTGACGGCGCGGATTATGTCGCCGGCCTGCATGCCGATGCTGTGGGCTTGGCCATCGACCGCCTTGATAATGATCACGCCTTTTTCTCCGAAGGGATCAAGCCCGACTTCCTCAGCCACGGCCGGGGAAAGGTTGACGACCGTAGCGCCCTGCAAAGGATTACGTCCGCCGATCACCTGCTCATCGCGGGCGGGCGTGGCGGGCGGCGCCTCGGCGTGCACGCTTAGGGCTTGTTCACCACCGGCTGCGCGCAAGACCCCGACCTTGAGGCTCTCGCCTGGACGATGGGTTCCAAATGCGAAGTTCAAGGCGGCCGCATCGACGACGGGCGCGCCTTCAACGCTGGTCACCACGTCGCCCTGCTTGAGCCCCGCCCGCGCCGCAGCGCCACCTGGCCACACATCTGCAACCAGCGCGCCCGATGGCGTAGCCAGACCCTTGGTCTTGGCGATTTCAGGGGTCACATTTTGCAATCGTGCGCCCAGCCACGGCCGCACAACGGCGTGGGCGCCGCTGACGGCGGTCTCCACCACGCGGCGGACCACCAGGGCGGGAATCGCAAAACCAATTCCGGAGGACTGGCCAGATTGCGAATATATGAAACTGTTCACTCCCAAGAGGTCGCCATCCATACTGACCAGCGCGCCGCCGGAATTACCCGGGTTGATCGCCGCATCGGTCTGGATATAGGCCCCGCCAATTGAGTCAGCGGTTCGGTTGAGCGCCGAGACGATCCCGTTGGTGACGGTCTGGCCGACGCCGAAGGGGTCGCCGATGGCAAGGACCAGATCACCCACCTGGACGTCAGCGCGATCAGAGATCGGCATGACCGGAAGCTTCTCGCCCGCCGGCAAATCAATCTTCAGGACCGCAAGATCGGTGCGCTCATCGGCCAGCAGCATATGGGCGGGGAATTCACGACGGTCGAAGAGCCCCACGGTCACTTCCTGACCGCCCTCGATCACATGATAATTTGTGACGATGACGCCATCGGCTCGCACGATTACGCCGGACCCAAGCGAGCCGATCACCCGCTCGCGCGGCACGCCGGCCCAGGTGCGCTCAAAAAAGCCGTCCTGACGGATGGTCCTTTTCGACGAGATATTGACGACGGCCGGCGCTGCGCGCTTCACGATGGGCGCAAAAGACTGTTTGAGCGCCACCGCGTTGGCCGGGACGATGCGCCCGTCGCCGCCGATAGCAGGCTGGCTCAATCCAACGGTTGGGACCTGGAAGGTTGCGACCATGGCGAGGATGGGGATCAGGACGCGATGGGCGTGCATGGGGCCTCCGAATTCAGGGTCGTAGCCTCAGTTCTGCGCTGTTTTCGGCGCTTTCATGGCGGGGTCATATGGCGCTTGCGGGCGCCGGCATAGGTTGGGCTCGGTAAGGATGGGCGAAACTCCACGACACCACAAAGGCCAATCCCAAGAGGGCTCCAGCCAAATAGATGGCGAGACCAGGCAGGTGCAACAAGGCCTCATGGCGCAGCGACCAGGCGAATGTTTCGCCAAAGACCAGAGGGCCTAAAATCGAGGCGATGCCTTGCAGGCTTTGGTTTGCGCCTTGCAGTTGTCCTTGTTGGTTGGGCGGTACGCGTTGGGTCATGAGCCCCTGTAATCCCGGCATGATAAAGCCCGAAAAGGCGAAAATCGGCGCGCCAAGCAGATAGAGCCAGCCATTAGACGCCGAGCCATACCAAATAAAGCCCAATGCCCCGACCGCCGTTCCGAACAAAAGGATCCGGCGTTCACCGAAACGGGCGACGGCGGGGCCAACCAGGAACATTTGCACAATGATGCCCATCACCCCGGTGAGCGGGAACGTCAGGCCCAGCATCGTCGTCGACCAATGGAACCGATAGGTCGTGTAGAGCACGAAGATCTGAGGCAGTACGATCTGGGCGAGTTGGAAGAGGAACCCAACCACCGCCAGGCTGAGAAGGCCAGGGTGAGAGCGAAGCAGGCGAAGCGAGCCAAGGGGGTTGGCTCGCGACCACTGAAAGCGCGTCAGGCGGCGCTCCATGGGCAGCGATTCAGGCAAGATCAAAAGGCCGTAGAGCCAATTTAAGGCGGTGATCCCGGCCGCAACAAAGAACGGCAGCCGCAAGCTATAGGACCCCAGGAAGCCGCCCAGGACAGGTCCCATCAAGAACCCGAACGAGAACGCAGACTGCAGCATGCCAAAGCTCTTGGCGCGCCGCTCAGGGGGCGTGATGTCCGCGAGATAAGCGCCTGCCGTCGAAAAGCTCGCCGCCGTCATGCCGTTCACGATGCGCCCGACGTAGAGCCACCAAAGGCTGGGCGCCAGAGCCATAAAGAGGAAGTCGACGGCGAGCCCAAAGTTTGAAATCAGCAGGACCGGGCGGCGGCCGACCCGATCCGAAAGCATGCCCAGGATTGGCCCGGCGAAGAATTGCATCAGCCCCCAGGTGGCCCCGAAGAGCATATTCCACTCGGAAGCCGAGGCGGTGTCGCCGCTGGTGAACTGGCGGATCAAATTCGGCAGGATCGGGATCATCAGCCCGAACGACGCCGACGTCATGAGCGCGCTGGCGAAGATGAAACCAAACGCGGCCTGACGGCGCGGCCGATCGACGGGTTCCATTTTTTCGCTCACAGTCTCATCGCCTGTGGTTGACCATGAAACAAACCAAGAACCTGCGCAACGTTGTTATCTCACATCCGCGGGATCCCGAATTTTCTTCAGTGGCTGGGAAGGTCTGGCCGCGCCCGACGTCGGCCAGGCGGATCTGGCGCCCGTCGCGGTCGCTGCCTGGCGGCGATCGATTTCACAATGCTGCGCGAAGGCCGTGACGGGTCGATGGGCGCAGCCTTGGCCAAGGCTTGGTCCATTAGGGCGCGAACCCGCAAATCCTCCAGGATCGCCAGACTGGTCAATTTGATGCTCCGCACCTGAGCCCCCTCGCCTTCCAAGAGGCCATGGGGATCCTCCAGGCTGGCCCCGTGATAGAAGAAGAGGCGCAGCCAATGGGGGAAGCAAGCGATCGAGAAGATCACATCCTTCAGCCGCTCCGAAGCGCTATAGCCAATGGCCAGGGCGTTATAGTTGTCATAGACCAGCTCAACTGCACCGGGCAGGCGATGACGCATCTCTGCGCGGGCGGCGCGAATTTCTGCAGCGACAGTGTCGGCGAACTTGTCGATGAAGCCTTCGATCTGGGTTTCAGCGTCCATGACTTCGGGGGCCAAGACTTCGGGGGCCAAGACTTCGGGGGCCAAGGCTGAGGCGAGGTCGACCAAGGCGCTGAGCGGGGCCGACGTCTTGGCCTGTGCTTGGATCGCCAAGAGTGCTCATCGCCCGAGCCTAGTACGCTCCGCGTCCAAGTCTATTTCAGCGCGACACAAAAAAAACCCGGAGGGGTCTCCGGGTTTTTTAGAAACAGTTCTTCTTGGGCCCGTTAGTCGGCGAAGGCTTCGGCGACGCTGCCGCTATCCTTGCCCTTTTCGGCCGGATCGCGATCTACAAACTCGATCACCGCCATAGCGGCGTTGTCGCCGTGACGGAAACCCGCCTTGAGCACGCGGATGTAGCCGCCGTTGCGTTCCGCATAGCGCGGTCCGAGCACGCCAAACAGCTTACCCACCTGCTCCACGTCACGAACCTGGCTGATCGCCTGACGGCGTGCATGCAGGTCGCCGCGCTTTCCCAGCGTCACCAGTTTCTCGACGAAGGGGCGCAACTCCTTAGCCTTTGGCAAGGTCGTCACGATCTGCTCATGCTTGATCAAGCTCGCCGCCATATTGGCGAACATTGCTGTCCGGTGGGCCGTCGTGCGACCCAATTTACGGTGCGCAGAACCGTGGCGCATTTGGAACTCTCCTTGGGTTCGGGGCGTCTCTCGACGCGCCGAGACGAATTACATCTGGTCTTCGAACTTCTTAGCCAGCTCTTCGATGTTCTCGGGCGGCCAATTCGGCACATCCATTCCAAGATGCAACGCCATGCCTGCCAGCACTTCCTTGATTTCGTTCAAAGACTTGCGGCCAAAATTTGGAGTGCGAAGCATCTCGGCTTCGGTCTTCTGGATGAGGTCGCCGATATAGACGATGTTGTCGTTCTTCAGGCAATTGGCCGAGCGGACCGACAGCTCAAGCTCATCGACCTTCTTCAGCAAGGCCGGGTTGAACGGCAGTTCCGGCTTGGCTTCGCCCTCGACCTTCTTCTTCGGCTCCTCAAAGGTGATGAAGATTTGCAGTTGATCTTGAAGAATGCGCGCGGCGTAGGCCACCGCATCCACAGGCGTCACTGCGCCGTTGGTCTCAACTTCCATAATGAGCTTGTCGTAATCGAGGCTCTGACCCTGACGGGTCGGCTCAACGCGATAGGCGACGCGCTTAACGGGCGAATAGAGAGCATCGACGGCGATCAAGCCGATCGGGGCGTCTTCTGGTCGGTTCATTTCGGCCGGAACGTATCCCTTGCCGGTCTGAACCGTGAACTCCATGCGCACTTGAGCGCCGTCGTCCAATGTACAAAGCACGTGGTCCCCGTTGAGGATCTCGATATCCGAGGGGGCCTCGATCTGGCTGGCGGTCACAGCGCCCGGGCCGGTGGCGCGCAAAGTCATGCGCTTTGGGCCCTCGGCGTGCATGCGCACGGCCAGCTGCTTGATGTTCAGCACAATGTCGACAACGTCTTCGCGCACGCCCTCGAGCGAGGAGAATTCGTGCACGACGCCATCGATCTGCACCGCTGTCACAGCAGCGCCTTGAAGCGATGATAGAAGCACGCGACGCAGGCTATTGCCCAGTGTCACGCCGAAGCCGCGCTCGAGGGGTTCGGCTACCAGGCGCGCCTTACGGTTCGCGTCTGCGCCGGTCTCGATTTGTGGCTTTTCGGGACGGATGAGCTCGTTCCAGTTTCGTTCGATCACGGATGGATGTCCCTCGAAAACGCAGGATCGCCGGCCGCCAACGCGGTCCGGCGCAGGGAATTAGGTACTTGGTTACTCAGACGCGCCGGCGCTTTGGCGGCCGGCAGCCGTTGTGCGGGATGGGCGTCACGTCGCGGATGGTCGTAATGGTCATACCTACCGCCTGCAAAGCGCGGAGCGCCGACTCACGGCCCGAACCCGGACCCGAGACATTGACTTCCAGCGTCTTGACGCCGTGCTCAGCGGCTTTGCGGCCGGCGTCCTCAGCCGCCATCTGCGCGGCATAGGGCGTCGACTTACGCGAACCCTTGAACCCCATCATGCCGGCGCTGGACCAAGAGATTGTATTCCCTTGCGCATCGGTGATGGTGATCATGGTGTTGTTGAACGAGGCGTTCACATGCGCCACGCCCGAAGTGATGTTCTTGCGTTCGCGCCGTTTGACGCGACCCGGTTCCTTGGCCATCGGAGATAAGCTCTCTTACTTCTTCTTGCCGGCGATCGGCTTGGCGGGGCCCTTGCGGGTCCGGGCATTGGTGTGGGTGCGTTGACCCCGGACCGGCAGGCCCTTGCGGTGACGCAGGCCGCGATAGCAGGCTAAATCCATCAGACGCTTGATGTTTACGGCGGTCTCACGGCGCAGGTCGCCTTCAACGGTGAAGTCGCGGTCAATGGTTTCGCGGATCTGCAGGACCTCCTGGTCGGTCAATTGATTGACCCGCCGGGCGTCCTCGATACCAACTTTTTGGACAATGTCCCGCGCCTTCGCTGGGCCAATGCCATGGATGTACTGCAGCGCGATAACAACGCGCTTGTTCGTAGGAATATTGACGCCAGCGATACGGGCCACGTGAAGATCTCTCCTGGTCACGCAAGAGAAGCGCGAACGGCGCCCCGGCCCCTCGCCCCGAAGGTCAAGCCGGTTCGTCCTTCGCGCTCTTTCGCGGAAGCGCTTCGTTATAGGGATCGTTGCGCTTCCGTCAACAACGGAAACGACCATTTATGAACGGAAAAGGGCGGGCGCAAGGCCCCTGCCCCGCCCGCGTCTGTACGCATTCACTCCCCCGACTCTGAGCCGAGGACAGTTAAGGAAAGCATGAAGACGCCGAACATGGCAATTGCGTACGCGCGCGCGGCTTGCATGCGCGCCGGCGGCGGCTTCACCTTGCGGTTCGATTCGGGGAAATTTGATGAAATTCCGAAATATCATGCTCACAGCGGCCGGTTGCGCCGCGCTTCTGGCGCTTAGCGCGGCTCCAGCCTTGGCCAAAGACATAGCGATCCACGCAGGGCGGCTGATCGACGGCACGGGCAAGGCGGCGCAGGAGAAGGTGACGATCCTGGTCCACGACGAGCGAATCACCGGGGTCGAGGCGGGGTTTACATCCCCGAAGGGCGCTGAGGTGATCGACCTTTCGACCCAGACCGTGCTGCCGGGCTTGATCGACGATCACGTCCACATCACCCAGGGCTTCCACAAGGGCGATCCGATCCACACCACGCTGACCCGGACGCACGCTGACGACGCTGTTCAGGCCACAGTCTACGCCAGGGACACCTTGATGGCCGGCTTTACCTCGGCGCGCGACGTGGGAGCCGACACCGACGTCATCGTGGCGCTAAAGCGGGCGATCAACGCGGGCGTGATCCCTGGCCCGCGGCTCTGGGTTGCAGGAACTCCCCTTGGCCCGACGGGCGGTCACGGCGATGCGCTGAACGGCCTCGACCCCGAATTGAGCCATCCTCATTGGTCCGATAATCTCGTCGACAGCCCTGAAGCCGCACGAAAGGCCGTGCGGACCCTCAGGCGTGAAGGCGTCGACCTGATCAAGATCATGCCCTCCGGCGGGGTGGGCTCAATCGGCGATGATCCCACGCTGCAACTGATGTCCGACGATGAGATCAAGTCCGTCGTCGATACGGCCCACGCCCTTGGCATGAAGGTCGCCGCCCACGCCCACGGCAAGCCTGCGATCGATCACGCAATTGCGCTTGGGGTGGATTCCATTGAGCACGGGACCTACGCCGACGCCGAAAGCTACAAGCTCTTCAAGGCGCATGGCGTCTATTTGGTGCCGACCCAGCTTGTCGGCGCGCGGATCTATGAACACGCCAAATCCCACCCCGAGGACCTCAACCCCTCGGCGGCTCAAAAGGCGCTCGAGACGATCCCGCGGATGCTTCAGAACCTGCATGACGCCTATGGCGCCGGTGTAAAGATCGCCTTCGGCACAGACACCTTCGGCCTCTCAAGCCACGGCGAGAACGCCCAAGAGTTCGCCCTCCTGGTCAAGGGAGGAATGCCCCCCATGGAGGCGATCAAGGCCGCCACGTGGAACGCCGCCGACCTGATCGGCGATACAAAGGATATCGGCTCGATCCAGGCCGGTCGCTACGCCGATATCATCGCCGTCGACGGTGACCCGCTGAAAGACGTCACGGTGCTGGAGAAGGTGCCTTTCGTCATGAAGGGCGGCGTCGTCTACAAGGCGAAAGGCGTGGCGAGCGCACGCTAGGTCATGTCAAGGGTTTGGCGAACGCAGCGAAGCATCCAGACAGTCGAGGTACGATGACCCAGGAGGACTTTATCAGGGGCCTGCCAAAGGCCGAGCTGCATCTGCATATCGAAGGAAGCCTCGAGCCGGAGCAGATGTTCGCGTTCGCCCGCCGAAACAAGATCGCCCTGCCCTTCGCCTCGGTCGATGAGGTCCGCGCAGCTTACGCCTTCTCGAACCTGCAGGATTTCCTCGACATCTACTACCAAGGCGCAGGCGTGCTGCAGACTGAGGAGGACTTTCACGACCTGGCCATGGCCTATTTCACGCAGGTCGCCCGCGACGGCTGTCGCCATGTCGAATTCTTCTTTGACCCGCAAACCCATACCGATCGCGGGCTTCCTTTCTCTGTCGCCATTGACGGACTGACATCAGGCATGGCGCACGCGAAGAACACGCTCGGCGTCACATCCAAGCTGATCATGTGCTTCCTGCGCCATCTCGATGAAGACGCAGCCTTCGCCACCCTGAAATCGGCTGAGCCTTATCTAGCGCAGATTGCAGGCGTGGGTTTGGATTCGTCTGAGGTCGGCCATCCCCCCTCAAAATTTGCAAATGTCTATCAGGCCGCCCGCGCGCGCGGTTTGAAACTGGTGGCCCACGCAGGCGAGGAAGGTCCGCCGCAATACGTCTGGGAAGCCCTAGACGTGCTGGGCGTAAACCGCATCGACCATGGAAATCGCGCGCTCGAGGACCCCGCTTTGGTGTCACGCCTGGCGAGCTCGGCCATGACCTTGACCGTCTGTCCGCTTTCCAATCTGAAGCTTTGTGTCGTGAACGACCTCAAGTCCCATCCCCTCAAGCAGATGCTGACCTTGGGCCTTCGCGCGACCATCAACTCCGATGATCCGGCCTATTTCGGCGGCTACTTAGGAGAAAACTGGCTGCAGACCGCACAGGCGCTTAGCCTGACGCGCGACGACCTTGTGGCGCTTGCCCGAAATAGCTTCAGCGGATCCTTCCTCAGCCCCGCAGAGATCGCACCGCACCTTGCGGCCATCGACACCTATGTCGCAGCCGCCACGCCACCGCCTGGCTAGGCTTTCGCCGCCGTGGCCAAGGCTTGGTCGATCGCTGAAGCCACCGCTTCAATCGCGCCCATGCCGTCGACTTCGACCAGCTTCCTGTGGCTTTCATAGTAAGGCAGCAACGGCGCGGTTTGGCCGTTGTAGGCGCCAAGCCTAACCTTGAAGCTCTCGGGATTATCATCTGGACGACCGCTCTCGGCGAAGCGCCCCGCCACACGATCCATCAAGGCTTGATCATCAACCCGCAAACGGATGACCAGGTCGATACGCGACCCCCGACGATCAAGCATCTGATCCAGAGCCTCGGCCTGGGCCAAGGTGCGCGGGAACCCGTCGAAAATCGCCCCGCCAGCCGCCTCGGCGTCCGCAAGGCGCTGTTCGATCAGCTCGATGACGATCTCATCGGAGACCAGTTCACCGCGCTCCATGATCCCAGAAACCCGCTGGCCGAGCTCCGAACCCGAGGCGATCGCTGCGCGCAGCATGTCGCCGGTGGAAAGCTGAACCATCTTACGCGTTTCGACCAGCCGCTTGGCCTGAGTGCCCTTACCCGCCGCCGGCGGCCCGAACAGGATCAGATTCATGAGCCCTCCCGTCGCCAGCCCTCTTGCCGGGGCGCAGCGAAACCAACCCTATCGGCTGCGATTGCCCCGCAGCTTCGACTTCTTGATCAGACCTTCGTATTGGTGCGCCAAGAGGTGTGACTGGATTTGGGTCACAGTGTCCATGGTCACGCTGACCACGATCAACACCGAGGTGCCGCCCATATAGAAGGGGGCGTTGTAGAAGCCGATGAGAGCTTCAGGCAGCAAGCAAACGATAGCGATGTAAGCTGCACCGATCACCGTCAGCCGCGTAAGAACGAAGTCCAGATATTCAGCCGTTCGCTTTCCCGGCCGGATGCCCGGCATGAAGCCGCCGTACTTGCGCAGGTTCTCGGCGGTATCTTCCGGATTGAACACCACGGAGGTGTAGAAAAAACAGAAGAACACGATCAGGAAGCCGTAGAGCGCCATATAGAGAGGGCGGCCGTGCTGCAGCTGACCGACCGCGCCTGGCAGCCATTGCAACCAGGACGGCAGGTTGGAATTGGTCGCAAAGCCCATCACCGTCCCTGGCAAGAGCAAGAGCGACGAGGCGAAGATCGGGGGAATTACGCCCGAGGTGTTGATCTTCAGCGGTAGGAACGAGGTGTCCCCGCCAAACATTCGATTGCCCACCTGGCGTTTGGGATACTGGACCAGCAAACGCCGCTGCGAGCGTTCCATGAAAACGATCGCGCAGGTCACCGCGATGATCAGGCCGAAAATCACCAAAAGCGCGCCGCCGTTCATGGCGCCGGTGCGCGCCAAAGCAAAGGCTTGAGCGATGTAGCGCGGGAAGACCGCAACGATGCCCGCAAAGATGATCAGGGAGACGCCATTGCCAACGCCGCGGCTGGTGATCTGCTCACCCAGCCACATCAAAAAGAGGGTGCCGCCGGTCAAGGTCGCCACTGTCGTCACCGTGAAGAAGACACCCGGATTGTCGGCGATGCCCCCACTCTGCAGACCCACCGCGATGCCAAAGGACTGGAAGAGCGCCAAAGCGACTGTCAGGTAGCGGGTATATTGATTGAGGGTCTTTCGCCCGGCCTCGCCGCCTTCTTTGCGCAGTTTCTCCCAGGGCGGATAAACCGTACCCAGCAGTTGCACGATGATCGAGGAGGAGATGTAGGGCATCACGTTCAGGGCGAAGACCGCCATGTTCCTGACCGCCCCGCCTGAGAACATGTTGAACATGCCCAGGATTCCGGCCGATTGGCTTTGGAAGGCCGCAGCGAACTTGGCGATGTCGATGCCGGGGATCGGGATGTAGCAGCCGATCCGATAGACGATCATCGCCACGACGGTGAAGATCAGCCGCTTGTGAAGCTCCGTGGCCTTCGAAAAAGCCTCGACGTTCAAATTGGCTGCGAGTTGTTCAGCGGCCGAAGCCATTCACCAAATCCCCTGACTCATTGTCCCCACCAAATAGGGTACGCCGGTTCCAGTTGCGAGGCCTAGGTATCTTAAGCGCGCGCTCAAGCCTCTACGAGGGGAGCTTCCTTCTTGGTGGTGGTGACCGAGCCGCCCGCCTTTTCGACGGCGGCCACAGCCGAGGCGGAGGCCGAATAGACAGTGATGTTGATCGCAGACTTGATCTCGCCCTTACCGAGCAGGCGCAAGCCGTCCTTCTTGCGCCGCACGACGCCCGCGGCGATGAGCACGTCAGCGTCGATCGCCTTCTTGGCGTCGAGCTTGCCCGCCGCGATCGCCTGTTCCAGGCGCCAAAGGTTCACTTCAGCGAAATCCTTGCGGTGAATATTGTTGAAGCCGCGCTTTGGCATACGCATGTGCAGCGGCATCTGGCCGCCTTCGAAGCCGGCGATTGAAACCCCGGTGCGCGCCTTTTGTCCCTTGACGCCGCGACCGGCGGTCTTGCCCTTGCCCGAGCCCGGGCCACGGCCGACCCGCATTCGCCCCTTGATGGAGCCTTCACGCGGCGAAAGTTCATTGAGCTTTGTCATATGCCTCTCCTTGGAGATGTGGCGCCGGAGGAAGTCTCCGACTCGGCTGATGTCGTCGGAAGCCTTCGCTTCCGGCGCGAAGGGTTAGCCCTTCACGACCTCGACCATGTGGGCGACCTTGGCGATCATTCCGCGCACTGAGGGCGTATCCTCGAGCGTGGAGACCCGACCTGGGCGATTAAGACCCAGGCCGACCAAGGTTGCGCGTTGATCCTTCTTGCGGCGGATCGGGCTGCCGGTCTGGCGAACGGTGACAGTGGCCATGACGCTTATCCTTCGACGTCGGCGGTTTCAGCGACCGGTGTCGAGGCGCCATCAGCGCGACGGCCGATAACGTCCGAAACCTTCTTGCCGCGTTTTGCCGCGACCTGGCGTGGCGAAGACTGAGCCTTCAGAGCCTCAAAGGTCGCGCGCACCATGTTGTAGGGGTTGGAGGAGCCGACGGATTTACCGACCACGTCCTGGATGCCCAAGGTCTCAAGCACCGCGCGCATCGGGCCGCCGGCGATGACGCCGGTGCCGGGAGGCGCAGAACGAACCATGACCTTGCCTGCACCCCAGCGGCCGTTGCCGTCGTGATGCAGCGTGCGGCTCTCGCGAAGCGGCACGCGGATCATGGTCTTCTTGGCTTCTTCCGTCGCCTTACGAATGGCTTCAGGCACTTCACGGGCCTTGCCGTGGCCAAAGCCCACACGGCCCTTCTGGTCGCCCACAACCATCAGAGCCGCAAACGAGAACCGCCGACCGCCCTTCACCGTGGCGGCGACGCGATTGATGTGCACGAGCTTCTCGACGATGTCGCTATCGCGTTCTTCTTCGCGATTGTTGCGTCCGCCGCGATCGTCATTCCTGCGAGCCATCTGACGTTCCTTAGAAATTCAAGCCGGCTTCACGCGCGGCATCCGCCAACGCCTTCACCCGACCGTGATAGAGATAGCCGCCGCGGTCGAAAACCACGTCCTTGACGCCCTTTTCGAGGGCGCGTTGGGCCACGAGCGCGCCCACCCGGGCCGCCGCGTCCTTGTCAGCGCCCTTCTGGGTCTTTTCGCTGCTCTCCAGCGTCGAGGCCGCCGCCAAGGTCACGCCGCGCTCATCATCGATGACCTGGGCGTAGATATTCTTGGACGAACGGAAGACCGACAGGCGCGGACGCCCGTTAGCCAGCTTGCGCAGCCGCGTACGCACACGTTGCGCGCGCTTTTGCGAGGAATCACGGGAGGAAAGGGCCATGACCTACTTCTTCTTGCCTTCCTTGCGGCGGACGTTCTCGCCGGCGTAGCGCACGCCCTTGCCCTTATAGGGCTCGGGCGGACGAATGCGGCGAATACGGGCGGCGATTTCGCCGACCTGCTGCTTGTCGATGCCGGAGATCTTAATCTCGGTTTGTTTAGGCGTGGCGAAGGTGATGCCCACAGGCGCCGGAATATCCACGTCGTGGCTGAAACCCAGCTGCATGGACAGCGCCTGGCCCTTCATCGCAGCGCGATAACCCACGCCCACCAATTCGAGGGTTTGCTCAAAGCCTGTCGTGACGCCCGTGACCATATTGGCCACGAGGCTGCGCGAGAGGCCCCACATCGCTTGGGCGCGTTGGCCCTCGCTTCGCTTGCTGAGCGACAGTTCGCCGTTTTCTTGGCTGACCTCGATCTCCTCGGCGACCGTCCAGGCGAGTTGCCCCTTAGGGCCCTTCACCGTGACCGTCTGACCATCGAGGGTCACCGTGACCCCAGCGGGGATGGCGACCGCCTTCTTTCCGATACGAGACATATCAGTAGACCCGGCAGAGGACTTCGCCGCCCACGTTTGCGTCGCGCGCAGACGTGTCCGACATGACGCCCTTAGGCGTCGACAGGATCGAGATCCCAAGGCCGTTCTTTACCGGCTTAAGGTCCTTGATCGACGAATAGACGCGCCGGCCCGGCTTCGACACGCGCTTGATCTCCACGATGACCGGGGCGCCATCGAAGTACTTCAGCTCGATCTCGAATTCCGGAAAAGCGCCAGGCGTCTCCACCAGGTGGTAACCGCGGATGTAGCCTTCGTCGGTAAGCACGTCGAGAAGACGGGCGCGCATCTTCGATGCAGGCGTCGTCACCTTCGAGCGACCGCGGATGGCGGCGTTCTTGATACGGGCGATCAGGTCGCCGATGGGGTCGTTGACCATTGCGGGACCCTCCTACCAGCTCGACTTGACGAGGCCGGGGATCAGCCCGTGCGACCCGAGGTCACGCAGGGAGATCCGGCTCATCTTGAGCTTGCGATAATAAGCCCGCGGACGACCTGTGACCTCGCACCGGTTACGGATGCGGGTCTTGGACGAACTGCGCGGCAATTCCGCCAGCTTCAGCCGGGCTTCAAAACGTTCTTCCAACGGCAGGCTCTCGTTGTTGGCGATATCCTTCAGCGCAGTGCGCTTGGAGGCGTATTGCTTGACGAGGGCCTGAACCCGCAGGTTGCGGTTGACGGCGCTTTTCTTGGCCATGTGCTCTTTCTTTCCCGCTTAAGCTTGCGCTTGGACGAACGGGAACTGGAATTCCTTCAGAAGCGCACGCGCTTCATCGTCGGTTTTCGCAGTCGTGGCGACAATGATGTCCATGCCCCACATCTGATCGATCTCATCGTAGTTGATCTCCGGGAACACGATGTGTTCGCGCAGACCAAGGGCGTAGTTGCCCCGACCGTCGAAAGAGGTGGGCCGAAGTCCCCGGAAATCCTTTACGCGGGGCAAAGCCACCGTGATCAGGCGATCCAGGAACTCATACATGCGCTCCTTGCGGAGCGTCACCTTGGCGCCGATCACCATGCCTTCGCGCAGCTTGAAGCCGGCGATGGAGGTGCGCGCCTTGGTGGGCACCGGCTTTTGGCCGGCGATACGGGCGAGATCGGCGATGGCGGCGTTGACCTTCTTGGAGTCGGCCACCGATTCACCGATACCCATGTTGAGGACGATCTTGTCCAACTTGGGGATCTGCATCTCGTTGGTGTACCCGAACTGGTCCTTGAGAGACTTGCGGATACGGGTCCGGTACTCGGTCTTGAGCCGCGGTTCGTAAGCTTGATCAGCCATGGATCACCTCGCCGGTCGTCTTGGCGAAACGGACCTTCTTGTCGCCGTCCATCCGGAAGCCGACGCGGGTCGGCTTGCCTTTGGAGTCGACCAGAGCCACGTTCGACACGTGAAGCGGCGCTTCCTTGTTCTTGATGCCGCCTTGGGGGTCTCCCTGAGACGGACGGGTGTGGCGCTGAACCATGTTCAGGCCGTCGACCAGCACGCGGGCTTCCTTCGGGAACACCTTGGACACAGCACCTTGACGGCCCTTGTCCTTGCCGGTGAGGACCACGACGCGATCCCCCTTTTTGATCTTGGCCGCCATCACAGCACCTCAGGGGCGAGCGAAATGATCTTCATGTGGTTCTTGGCGCGCAGCTCGCGAGGAACTGGACCGAAGATCCGCGTGCCGATCGGCTCGCTTTGCTTGTTCACGATCACCGCTGCGTTCTTATCGAAGCGGATGACCGAACCGTCCTTGCGCTTGATGGCCGAGCTCGTGCGAACGACGATGGCCTGCAGCACATCACCCTTCTTCACCCGGCCGCGCGGGATGGCTTCCTTGACGGAAACCACGATCTTGTCACCGACGCCGGCATAACGGCGCCCAGCGCCGCCCAGCACCTTGATGCACATGACTCGGCGCGCACCGGAATTGTCGGCCACGTCCAGGTTAGTTTGCATCTGGATCATTGGTTCTGATCCCTTACGCTGACTGGGCGGCGACGCCCTTGGGCAGCACCTCCCACGTCTTGGTTTTGGACTTCGGCGCGCATTCGATGATGCGGGCGTTGTCCCCGGCCTTGTAGGCGTTCGCCTCGTCGTGAGCGTGGTACTTCTTGGACCGGCGGACGGTCTTCTTCAGCACCGGATGCAGGAAGGTCCGTTCGACCTTCACCACGACCGTCTTGTCGCCCTTATCGGAGACGACAACGCCCTCGAGAATTCGTTTTGGCATCTGTCAGCTCTCCTCAGGCCTGCGCCTGCTTGGCCCGCAGATGGGTCTTGATGCGCGCGATATCCTTGCGCACCTGATCCACGCGGTGGGTCTTTTCAATCTGGCCGGTCGCCTTTTGGAAGCGCAGGTTGAACTGCTCCTTCTTGAGGTTGATCAGGCTTTCAGCCAGCTGGTCGGGCGTAAGCCCGCGAACTTCGTCGATCTTCATCACGCGTGCTCCGCAACGGCGTCGATGCGGGTGACAATGCGGGTCTTCACCGGAAGCTTGGCGGCGCCGAGGCGCAGAGCTTCACGGGCCACATCGTCCGGTACGCCGTCGATTTCAAACATGATCCGGCCTGGGTGAACGCGCGCGGCCCAATACTCAACCGCGCCCTTGCCCTTACCCATCCGGACTTCCGCGGGCTTGTCGGTGACAGGCACGTCTGGGAAAATGCGGATCCACACCCGACCTTGGCGCTTCATCTGACGCGTGATCGCGCGGCGCGCCGCCTCGATCTGACGCGCCGTGATCCGCTCGGGCTCAACTGATTTCAGGCCATAGGATCCGAAGTTCAGCGTGAAGCCGCCCTTGGCGACCCCGTGGATCTTGCCCTTGAACTGCTTGCGGTATTTGGTCTTTTTCGGAGACAGCATCAGTCAGACCCCTAAGCGTTCGCCGGCTCGCGCCGATCGCGGCGCGGGCCACGGTCGGGACGATCGCCAGAGCGGTCACGACCGCCGCCTTCACCCGCAGGCCCGCTCTCGCCGGCCAGGCGCTTGTCGAGCGCCATCGGGTCATGTTCCAGGACCTCGCCCTTGAACACCCATACTTTCACACCGATGATGCCGTAGGTCGTCTTGGCTTCAGTGAAGCCATAGTCGATATCGGCGCGCAGCGTGTGCAAAGGAACCCGGCCTTCGCGGTACCATTCCATGCGTGCGATTTCCGCTCCACCCAAGCGGCCGGAGACATTGATGCGCACGCCTTTGGCGCCCAGTCGCATGGCCGATTGCATCGAGCGCTTCATCGCGCGACGGAACGCCACGCGACGCTCGAGCTGCTGGGCGATGTTTTCAGCGATCAGCTGAGCATCGGTCTCGGGCTTGCGGATTTCGACGATGTTCAGATGAACCTCGCCATCCGTCATCGCCGCGATGTCCTTGCGCAGCTTGTCAATGTCGGCGCCCTTCTTGCCGATGATCACGCCAGGGCGCGCGGCATAGATGGTGATGCGGCATTTCTTGTGAGGACGCTCGATCGTGATGCGCGAAACGCCAGCTTGATAGAGACGCTTCTTGAGCGCGCGGCGGACCTTGATGTCCTCGTGCAGAAGCTTCCCGTAGTCGGCGCCGTCAGCAAACCAGCGGCTGTCCCACGTGCGGTTGATGCCGAGGCGAAGCCCGACCGGATTTACTTTCTGACCCATCAGGCGGCCTCACCCAGTTCGCGGACCACGATGGTGATCTCACTGAACGGCTTTTCGATACGCGAAGCCCGACCCCGCGCGCGGGCGGAGAAACGCTTCATCACCAGGTTCTTGCCCACATAGGCCTCGGCCACGACCAAGGAGTCGATATCGAGGTTGTGGTTGTTCTCGGCGTTGGAGATCGCCGAATAGAGCGCCTTGCGCACGTCAGTGGCGATGCGCTTGTGACTAAATTCCAGCTCGTTGAGGGCCCGTTGGACCTTCAGGCCGCGGATCGACTGAGCGACCAGGTTCAGCTTGCGCGCACTGGTGCGCAGCGTCTTCACCTTGGCCATCGCTTCGACGCCAGACTGCCGGCGGACTTTTTTCGTCTGCGACATGGCTACTTCCTCTTGGCCTTCTTGTCGGCGGCGTGGCCGGGGAAGAAGCGGGTGGGCGCAAACTCGCCCAGCTTCATCCCGACCATGTCTTCCGACACATGCACGGGAACGTGCTTTTGGCCGTTGTGCACGCCGAACGTCAGACCCACGAACTGCGGCATGATGGTGGATCGGCGTGACCAGGTCTTAATCACATCCTTGCGGCCTGAGCTTTGGACAGCCTCAGCCTTTTTCAGCAGATATCCGTCGACGAACGGACCTTTCCAGACAGAGCGTGTCATGTCCTAGCGAGCCTTCCGTGCATGACGAGACCGGATGATGAACTTATCGGTCGTCTTGTTCGTACGAGTCTTGGCGCCCTTGGTCGGCTTGCCCCAAGGCGTGACCGGATTACGGCCGCCAGAGGTCTTGCCTTCACCGCCGCCGTGGGGGTGATCAACCGGGTTCATGGCGACGCCACGAACGTGAGGCCTGCGCCCCTTGTGCCGATTGCGGCCCGCCTTGCCCATGACCTCGTTCATGTGGTCGGGGTTCGAGACCGCGCCCACTGTGGCCATGCAGCTATCGGGAACCATGCGAAGTTCACCGGAATTCAGGCGGATCTGCGCGTAGCCCGCGTCACGTCCGACAAGCTGAGCGTAGGTTCCTGCGGAGCGTGCGATCTGGCCGCCCTTCAGAGGTTTCAGCTCGACGTTGTGGATGATGGTGCCGATCGGCATGCCCCGTAGCGGCATGGCGTTGCCGGGCTTCACGTCAGCCTTCTCGGCGGCGACCACCTGGTCGCCCACCTTCAGCCGCTGCGGGGCCAGAATATAGGCCAGTTCGCCGTCAGCGTATTTGATCAGCGCAATGAAGGCCGTGCGATTGGGGTCGTACTCCAAACGCTCGACGGCGCCGGCCACGTCGAACTTGCGACGCTTGAAGTCGATCTTGCGATAGAGCCGCTTGGCGCCGCCGCCGCGGAAACGCACCGCGATACGCCCGCCGCCGCCACGGCCGCCGGTCTTGGTCAGGCCCTCGACAAGGGACTTCTCAGGCCGGCCCTTGTGGAGCTCGGACTTGTCCACCAGCACCAGCTGGCGGCGACCCGGAGAGGTCGGATTATATTGCTTCAAGGCCATCGGATCAGAGCCCCGTGGTGATGTCGATCGACTGGCCGTCAGCCAGGGTCACGACAGCTTTCTTGACGTCGGAACGCCGGCCCTTGATGCCGCGGAACCGTTTGGTCTTGCCCTTGACGTTGAGGGTGTTGACCTTGGTCACGTTCACTTTGAACAGCGCCTCGACGGCGGCTGCGATTTCGTCCTTCGACGCATCGCCAGCCACGCGGAAGACGACCTTGTTGTGCTCCGAGAGCAAGGTGGCCTTTTCCGTGATGATCGGCGACAGGATGGTGTCGTAGTGACGCGCGGTCGGTTGCTCGGCCATTACGCAGCCTCCTTCTCTTGGAAGCGCGCCTGGATCGCCTCGACGGCGTCCTTGGTCAGCACCAGCGTGCGGCGACGCAGCACGTCGTAGACGTTGAGGCCCGCGTTCGGCAGCACATCGACGTTTGGAATATTGCGCGCGGCGAGCTTGAAGTTGTTGTCAACTTCAACGCCTGCGATGACCAAAGCGTGGGTGACGCCGATGGCGCCCAATTGGTCACGAAGGGCTGCGGTCTTGGCGTCCTTCAGCGAGACCGTGTCAACGACGATCAGCGAACCGTCCTTGGCCTTGGAGGACAGCGCATGGCGCAACGCCAGGGCGCGGACCTTTTTTGGCAGGTCAAAAGCATGGCTGCGGACAACCGGGCCATGGGCCTTGGCGCCGCCGACGAACTGAGCCGCACGGCGCGAGCCGTGGCGGGCGCTGCCGGTGCCCTTCTGCTTGTACATTTTCTTCCCGGTTCGCGAGACTTCATTGCGAACTTGGATCTTGTGGGTGCCGGCCCGACGCTTGGCGAGCTGCCAGGTCACGCAACGCTGCAGGATATCGGCGCGAATGTCTTCAATACCGAAGATCGCGTCGGAAAGCTCGATCGAGCCGCCCTTCCCGCCGTCCAGTTTAATGACGTCGAGTTTCATCAGGCTTCTTCCCCAGCTTCCGGCGCTTCAGCGGCAGGCGCTTCAGTTTCGGTGGCTTCAGCGGCCGTCACCTCGACCTGCGGGGCCGCGGCGGCCACAGGCTCCTCAGCAATCGCAGCCTCTGCGACGACTTCGGCGACCAGCGCCTCATCCTCAACAACCGGAGCCTTGAGCGCGTCGCCGGCCTTTCGGAATGCGCCGGGCTTCGGAATGTCATTGGGGGCGGCGATTTTTACAGCGTCGCGGATCTTGACGAAATCGCCTTCCGTACCGGGCACGGCGCCTTTCACCAGGATCAGGCCGCGCGCAACGTCGACGCGCCAAACCGTCAGATTGAGGGTGGTGACGGTTTCCTGGCCGAGATGACCAGCCATCTTCTTGCCCTTGAAGGTCTTGCCGGGATCCTGCCGCTGACCGGTCGATCCGTGGGCCCGGTGCGAGACCGACACCCCGTGGGTGGCCCGCATGCCGCCGAAGTTCCAGCGCTTCATGGCGCCTTGGAAACCCTTACCAACCGTTGTTCCGGTGACGTCGATCTTCTGACCCGCCAGGAAATGGTCGGCGGTGATTTCCGCACCGACGTCGATCAGCATGTCTTCCGACACGCGGAACTCGGCCAAAGCCCGCTTCGGCTCGACTTCGGCTTTCGCGAAGTGACCGCGCATGGCCTTGGAGGTATTCTTGGGCTTCTTGGCGCCCGAACCCAACTGAAGGGCGACGTAGCCGTCCTTGTCCTGGGTGCGTTGGGCGACGACCGTGCAGCCTTCGAGGCTGAGGACGGTCACCGGAACATGGGTCCCCGCCTCATCGAAGAAGCGCGCCATGCCCAGCTTTTTGGCGATCACGCCGGTTCGCATCTGGCTGACCCCTTAGAGCTTGATCTCGACATCCACGCCAGCCGACAGGTCGAGCTTCATCAGCGCGTCCACAGTCTGCGGCGTGGGGTCGACGATATCGAGCACGCGCTTGTGCGTGCGGATTTCGAACTGCTCGCGCGACTTCTTGTCGATGTGCGGCGAGCGGTTGACGGTGAATTTCTCAATACGCGTCGGCAGCGGGATTGGCCCGCGCACGGTCGCGCCTGTCCGCTTTGCGGTGTTGACGATCTCGCGTGTGGAATGGTCCAGCACGCGGTGGTCAAACGCCTTGAGGCGGATGCGGATGTTCTGACGATCCATATCGCTCTTTTCGTTCCCTACAGACGACGAACCGTCCGCGTGATCTCGACCATTTCAAAGACCAACCCGAACTCTCGAGGTGAGAGCCCGTACGCGTAAGTCCGCTAAAACGACTTAGGCCCGCGCGAATACCCGCGAGGGCCCACTCCGAAACGCCAATTAAATCAGTGTCTCAGTTCGTTCTGCGGGCCGCGTCTAGCCCTTGCGAGCTACAGCCGGTCCAACAGGAGGCGCGTTACTACCCGCGCGACTCGCCCGCGTCAAGGGCGGGAGGGGCGGTTTCCGCGGCCTCGCCGCCCCCAATTCGCTTCGGGGGCTCAGTTCCCGATGGTGACGCCGCCGGAGCCCATCACGGTCTTGGAAACCGCGCCTGTCACCTGCTTGGCGCGCACGTCGCCGGAGCCGGCGATGGTGGCGTGCAGTGTCTCGGCGCTACCGCGGAAGTCGACGTTGCCCGAGCCCATCACCGCCACGCGCATCTCAGGCGTGCGCCCGCCGGCGACCTTCACGTCGCCTGAGCCGGCCACATGCACCTTCAACGGGCCGGCGATCGAGGCGACGCCCACATTGCCGGAGCCGGCGATGTCGACATCCAGCGCGCCCTTGATATCACCTGTCGAGGTATTGCCGGACCCGGCCACGCGCACCTGGGCGGAGCCCGCCGAGCCGGTGTGGGTGTCGCCGGAGCCGGCCTGGCTGATGCGCATGGCGCCTTCGGTGTTGCCCACCGTCCAGTCGCCGCAGCCGGCATTGCCGAGCCGAACGCTGGCCGAGCGCCCGATCGAGCCCCAGACCGCCTCGCCGACGTCGATGTCCACATCGCGCGGCGTGTGGATCACCACCTGCGGCATGTCCTTCCAGGCGACGTCGCCCACGTCGCGGACGCGGACCGAGACGTTCTCGCCGCTGCCGTGGCAGTCGCGGACCCGGTGGCCGAGGTGGCCGTCGACGACCGTCTGGCCGCCGAAGGTGCGGACCTCCAGCGGCAGGCGGTTGTTGGCCTGCACCACCTCGACCTTGACGTCGGCGCGGGCCTCCGGGATCACGGTCACGCGCGCGACCGCGTATTTCACCTCCACCGAGGCGGCGTTGGCCGCGCCCGCGGCAAAGACGGCGGCGGCCGAGGCCGCCAGGATCAGGGCAGTTCGCATCTGGTGTTCTCCGTCCTTAGGACATGTCGTGGGATTGTGGCTGGACCCGCGCGTCTCAGCCGATGCTCACGTGGCCGCCGCCGGACACCGACTTGGTCACTGAGCCGCTGACCGACTTCACGCGGACCCCGCCGAAACCGGAGATCGAGGCGTCGAGGCTCTGGGCGTCGCCACCCAGCTCCACGCCGCCGACGCCGGAGACCGAGGCCCTGACGGTGGTGGCGTGCCCCTGCTCGGCCTTGATGTGGCCGACGCCGGAGACGTGCGCCATTACCGGCCCGTCGAGCTCGACGATGTTGATGCCGCCCGCGCCCGACAGCGTGGCGTCGAGGCCCTGGCTCACCTTGGTGGCGTGGACGCTGCCGGCCCCGGAGAGATGCAGAGCGAGCCGGCCCGCCGCGCCCATGTGCACCGAGCCCGCGCCGGATTCGTGCAGCGTCGCGTCCCCCGCCACGTCGGCGATGGTCCAGGCGCTGCAGCCGGAGTTCTCGAGCTCCAGGCTCGCCGAGCGGCCCACCGTCCCATAGACCGCGCCGCCGGTCTCGACAGCCACCGCCCTGGGCGTATGGATCACGATCTGCGGCATGTTTTCGTAGGTGATCTCGCCCAGGCCGCGCACCCAGGCGGTGGGATGATCGCCGCTGTGGCGGCAGTCGTAGATGCGGTGCGAGAGGTTACCGTCGACGATGGTCGTCGCGCCGTTCGTCCGCACGACCAGCGGCAGCGAGGCGTTGGTGGTCAGCATCTCGACCTTCACGTCGGCGCGATCCTCGGGGACCACGGTGACGCGGGCGATCGCATCCCTGATCTCCACTGAAGGCCCGGCGGCAGCCGCGGTTCCGGCCGCGGCGAGCGCGGCGGCGGCCGATACGAGCGCAATGGCTAGGCGCATGATCTAACTCCCCAATCCCAAATCGTGTGGCGGAAGCTAGCCCTGCGTTGCAGTCGAAGCAGCTTAATTCGCGGTCATGACTCGGCTGTCATCCAGCGGCGGTCTCTGTGCCGGACGCGCAACACGCGGCGACCCCAAGCTGTCGATCTAGGCCATAGCAAAAGGCCGCCGGGGTTAGCCGGCGGCCTCTGCGTTACTGGATCCCCGCCTGCGCGGGGATGACTCGGAGCGCCTAGGCGCTCGCGGTCACTTGATGATCTTGGCCACGACGCCGGAGCCGACG
>Ga0209166_10000215_pt1 | contig 74909 bp, 67 predicted proteins | sample Coa_R1_3_FD_187151 | JGI IMG/M metagenome (GOLD analysis project Ga0209166, IMG submission 187151) | Surface soil microbial communities from Centralia Pennsylvania, which are recovering from an underground coalmine fire - Coalmine... | ecosystem: Environmental > Terrestrial > Soil >...
GGGGAACGGCCCCCTTCCCCTGCAACCCCATCCCCAAAATCAACCCCATCCGAACGGCGAGGGCACAACTTTGAAACCGGACATTTCACTTGCTACAAAAACCGGACATTTTAACTTGCTACCGACACTTCTTGTGCATTTATGACTCGCCGAATTCAGATTCACCCGCACTCAAAAGTGCAATGGTGGTTTTGAATGGGAGATTAACTTCTTCGCCCCAGCCTCGAAACGTCGCTTCGGATTCGTGACCGAGCTGATAAAGTAATCCCCGCAAAGTAACCTGCGAAGGTTACCTTTAACCCCTCATGAAAGGTCGTTCGAATGCCAGTGTGCAAAAACTTTCAGCCTTGAGAGAGGGCCTGGTTTCTGGTTTACTTATGGAACACAGCGCGGCTGTAAACGTAGCGTTCCCCCTTCACAAAAGTTTGGCGTACATCTTGCGTCCCCCGCATTACGTTTCTTTGGTTTTGTTTGTTCGCGGAGCGAACGCCACGTGTCTTTTAGAAGCGAAGATCAAAATTCGGCGCTTTCAACAGCAATGAACCATTTCGTGACAATCATCCCTGGGAGAAAACGGCAGATATGAGCGCTTCGGCACCTGATTTTGAGGTAGGCATTATAGGGGGCGGTCCTGCGGGTTCGAGCATGGCGGCCTATCTGGCGAAAGCCGGCGTCAACTGCGTGGTGTTTGAGCGCGAGTTGATGCCTCGCGAACACGTAGGCGAGTCGCTGGTTCCGTCGTCCACGCGCGTGTTCAAGGATCTCGACTTCCTGCCCAAGATGGAAGAAGCCAAGTTCCCACACAAGTTTGGCGCGGCCTGGACGGCGGCTTCCGACGCCAAGGTTTACAACATGGACTTCGGCGGCGTCTCAGCAGACTGCCATGTCGACGTTCGCTTCTCGGAGCGCGACCAGGGCGTGGGCCAGAACTATACCTATCACGTGGACCGCGGCAAGTTTGACCTGATGCTGCTGCAGCACGCCAACCAGTTTGGCGCGAAGGTCTATGAAGGCATCGGCGTCACGGGCGTGGATTTCAGCGATCCCAACCACGCAACGGTGAAGTACACGGTCGGCAAGAAGGAAATGAGCACGACCTGCCGCATCATCGTGGATGCATCGGGCCGCAAGACTCTGGTCGGCAACCAGATGAAGTGGCGCATTCAGGACAAAGTATTCGATCAGTACGCCATCCACACCTGGTTCGACGGCTACGACCGCCGCTGCATGGCCGCCAACAAAGAAACGCAGGGCGATTTCATCTTCATCCACTTCTTGCCGATCACCAATACGTGGGTCTGGCAGATTCCGATCACGAATACGGTCACCAGCATTGGGGTGGTCACTCAGAAAAAGAACTTCGCGTCGAGCAAGGAATCGCGCGAGAAGTTTTTCTGGGAGTGCATCAAGAGCCGTCCCGAGCTGTACGAAGGGCTGAAGGCGCAAGGCTCGCAGCAGATCAAACCGTTCAAGGACGAAGGCGATTACAGCTACGCCATGAAGCAGATTACCGGCGACCGCATCGTGCTCGTCGGCGATGCAGCGCGCTTCGTGGATCCCATCTTCTCGACGGGTGTGAGCATTGCCTTGAACTGCTCGCGTTTCGCTCATAAGGACATTCTGAAATCGCTCGAGACGGGCGACTTCAGGCGCGAGGCATTCAAGACCTACGAAGACACGCTGAAGCTGGGCACGCGCAACTGGTACAACTTCATCACCGTCTACTACCGGCTGAATGTACTGTTCACGGCCTTTGTGCAGGATCCGCGCTATCGTCTCGACGTGCTCAAACTGCTGCAGGGTGATGTCTACGACGATGCCGAGCCAGCGGTGCTGACCCGGATGCGCAATATCGTCCGGCAGGTGGAGAAGGATCCGAACCACGCGCTGCACGGATTCCTCGGCAGCTTGACGGCCGACGCGTTCGTGGAAGCTTCTGTGTAATGGAATTGGACGCTGCCGGTTGCGACATAAAAGCGCAACCGGCGGCACAGCAAAGTCTTTGGAGAAACCGGTGAAAACGAATCATTCTGAGCCTGATTTTGATGTAGCAATTATTGGGGGTGGACCCGCCGGGGCGAGCATGGGCTGCTATCTGGCGAAGAACGGTATCAAATGCGTCATCTTCGAGCGCGAACTCTTCCCGCGGCCGCACGTGGGCGAGTCCCTGGTCCCATCTTCCACCAAAGTGTTTAAGGATTTGGATTTCCTGCCGCACATGGAAGCGGCCAAGTTTCCGCACAAGTATGGTGCGGTATGGACCACTAACGACGAGAACCCGGGATACGTTCATGATCTGGATGGGCTGACTCCGGAGTACAACGTCGATATCCGGTTCGAAGAGCGGATGCAGGAAGGCATGGAGGACCGCAACTACACCTACCATGTTGATCGCGGCAAGTTCGATCTCATGCTTCTGCAGCACGCGCACAAGCTGGGCGCCACGGTTTATGACGGGGTGAAGGTCGGCCGCGTGGATTTCGGGCCGCAGCATCCCGACGTCTACTTCAACATCGGCCCCAAGGAGATGAGCGTCAACTGCAAGATGGTGGTCGACTGCAGCGGACGCCAGACTTTCCTTGGAAATCAGCTTAAGCTGAAAATTCAAGACACGGTATTCGATCAATACGCGATTCACTCCTGGTTCGATGGCTACGATCGCAAGGTATTCGCGAGACGCGACACCAACCTGGATTACATCTACATCCACTTCCTGCCTATCTCGAATACGTGGATCTGGCAGATTCCGATCACCGACAGCGTCACCAGCCTGGGCGTAGTCACGCAGAAGAAGAATTTCGCCAAGGCAAAAGCAGAACGCGAGAAGTTCTTCTGGGATTCGGTGGGAAGCCGCCCTCTGATCGCCGAGACTCTGCGCAAGTCGGATCGCATTCGTCCCTTCAAGGACGAGGGCGACTACAGCTATGCCATGAAGCAGCTTTGCGGCGACCGGTTCATGCTGGTGGGCGACGCGGGGCGCTTCGTGGATCCCATCTTCTCGACCGGCGTCAGCATCGCCCTGAACAGCTCGCGGTTCGCGTACAAGGACATTCTCAGCGCACTGGAGAAGAATGATTTTTCGCGCCAGGCATTCTCCGAATACGAGAACAAGCTGCGCCGGGGTACGAAGAACTGGTATGAGTTCATCTCGGTCTACTACCGGCTGAACGTACTGTTCACGTACTTCATCCATGACAAGAATTACCGGCTCGACGTCCTGAAGCTGCTGCAAGGCGATGTTTACGATGACGAGGCGCCACCGGTGCTGACGAAGATGAAGGAGATGGTCGCGAAGGTCGAGCAGAACGAGAAGCATCCCTGGCATAAGCTGCTGGGCGATCTGACCTCCGACGCATTCCGTCCGACGTTCTGACCGGGAATCAGTTGCTTTGCTTGGAAGGAAGTTCGATGGAATGTCGAACTTCCTTGCGTTTTGGCGGGAGTTGCGCAAGACTTCTGCGGCGCTCAGGGTTCGGCGCTGCCGTCAATAACCAAAAGTAAGAGGGCCAATGTCGCGTACGAATCGTAACTTCGTGATTGCGTATGTCGTCCTGGTGGGATTGCCATTGGCCGGACTGGCTGGGGTGCTGCGGGCCGGACGCAGCCTGGCAGCCCCGATATCGGTCGATGGAACGTGGAAAGTGGAGGCTGATACCAGCCGTGTAGGCCCAGCCCCTTGCTCTCAGGCGATCACCGCTCTCTCAAATTCCTCGCTGCTCATCTCGCAATCCGGCAAAAGCCTGATCCTGACCTTCAGCGATGGACCAAGATCTGTCAGTGCAGGTGTGCTCAATGGCAGGACGATGAGCGCGCCGCTCATGCTCGAACCCTCCAGTGGTTCTGGTTGCATGGCCGCCCAGGCCATGACGCTGGTTGCGGCGGTTGATGAGCAAGCTGAGCCACGCACTTTAAGCGGCTCATTCTCACTGAACGATTGTCCCTCGTGTGGCCCGATAACCTTTCGCGCCGTCAGACTGCCGCGAGCCAAGAAGGACGGGGGGCACTGATGCTGAATCTGTTTACGCTTGTCCTCCAGATTGCCGTGGTCCTCGCAGTGTGCCGTCTGGTGGGTGAGTTGTTCCTGCGAATCCATCAGCCGCGCGTGGTCGGCGAGATGTTTGCCGGTATCATGCTAGGCCCATCTTTGCTGGGTTGGGTCGCACCGCATTTTTCCGCGTACCTGTTCCCGCCGGCCAGCCTTGGATTCTTGAATGCCCTCAGCCAGGTGGGCGTCGTCATCTTCATGTTTCTTGTGGGCCTGGGAATCAACCCTCGAGAGCTCAAGAAAGAGGGGCACGCGGCGGTGCTGACCAGTCATGTCAGCATTACGGCTCCGTTCGTGCTCGCGTCCGTGCTGGCGCTTTATCTCTACCCGCGGCTCTCGGATGACAGCGTAGCGTTCTCCAGCTTCGCGTTGTTCATGGGAGCGGCCATGAGCATCACCGCGTTCCCGGTACTGGCTCGAATTCTGGCAGAACGCAATATGCTGGGTAGCCGCTTGGGCACGGTGGCGATTGCCTGCGCAGCGGTGGATGATGTAACCGGCTGGTGCATTCTCGCCTACATCGTGGTGCTGATCCGGTCGGCGCACTCATCCACCTCGATCTGGATGACGATCGCCGGAATCATCGTGTTCGCATTGGCTATGATTCACGGGGTCCGGCGCCTGTTGACCGGTTTTGAGAGGGTCTACCGCAGGAAGGGCGCGATCAGCGAAAACCTGATGGCGCTGATGCTCTTGCTGGTGCTCGCCTCCTCGCTGTTCACCGAATTTCTCGGGATCCATCTTCTGTTTGGCGCTTTCCTGATGGGCGCAATCATGCCAAAGGAACATCAGTTTGTCCGTTACGTGCTCGACCGCTTCGAGACGATCACGGTCACGCTGCTGCTGCCCTTGTTCTTTGCCTTCACCGGGCTGCGCACCAACATCGGCTTGGTGAAGAGTCCGGAGATGTGGATGTACTGCGGTTTGATCATCCTGGTGGCTACGGTGGGCAAATTGGGTGGTTCGACCCTGGCTTCGTGGCTGAGCGGCATGCCGCTGCGTGAGGCTGCCGGACTGGGCACACTGATGAACACCCGCGGCCTGATGGAATTGGTAATCCTCAATATCGGATTGGACATTGGCGTGATCTCGCCGGCGTTGTTCTCGATGATGGTCTTGATGGCCCTGGTCACCACGTTTATGACCACGCCGCTGCTCCGGCTGATCTGCGCCAAAGAACTGGAAGAAAGTTCGGCGGCCAATAAGATCTTGACGCGGCCAAATCCGACTCCGCAAATGAGTCTGGAGGACAGCGAAAGCTACGTAGCCTGAGCATCTGGCCGGGCTGGCCAAGACGCGATCCTGACGCTTCGTACTTCGACTGCCCTGCTCGAGGATGGAATTATGTTGGCTGTGCGCGGAATGCGTTTTTATCTCCTCAATCATGTTTTCGCGTTAATCGGTCTTTTTGCGGCGGCTTCTCCTGCCCAAGTGACAGTGAGCCCGAGTTCGCTGTCATTTACGAGTACCTACATCGGTTTGGCCACCACCACGAAGAACTTCACGCTGAAAAACACGGGCACGACCAGTGCGACCATCAACTCTGTAACGTCGTCGTGCATTGAGTTCAAACTGGGTTTTGGAGCAGCGCCGGCGACTTTGGCGCCTGGCAAGACAACCAGCTATTCGATTTACTTCGCGCCGGACGCGGCCCAGACATTCAACTGCAGTTACACCATAAGCGTGGCGGGTGCGAACGACCTGGTCGTTTCGGTTTCGGGAACCGGGCTGCAATCGAACGCGATCGTAAGTGCCAGTCCGAGTTCGTTGAGCTTTCCCAATCAGGCAGTGGGTACGGTCAGTGCTGCGCAGACAATCACGATCTCAAACACTGGCACAGCCGCGGTGAGACTTTCGGGAATCACCATCGTCCCGCCGACCTTCTCTTACAGTTCCAGTAGCCTGCCCATCACCATCAACCCCAACTCCAGCACGACAGTAAAGGTGGGCTACACCCCTGCCTATGTGACCTCGGAAACTGGAGCGATCGGCTTCACCTTCGACCACATTCCGAACCAGGTTGTTGACCTCACTGGTAACGGGGAGGTCGCAAGTTCACTGGGCATCACGAGTACAGCAACCCTGCCGGCGGCAACGCAGGGCGCGGAATATCAGGCCAATGTCGTCGCGGCATCGGGAACAGCTCCTTACACCTTCTCGCTTAAACCGGGATCAGTTTTGCCGACCGGCTTGTCCCTTTCGAGTGCAGGATTGATCAGCGGGACCGTCGCTTCGACGGTAGCAACCGGCAATTCTTCGTTCAGCATCGGAGTGAAGGACGCAAACGGCAAAACCGCAAGTAGAACCTTCACTCTCAACGTGGGCGCGCCGACCGGATCAGCCTGCAACAATATCTGGTGGAATGTTTCCGGAACCACGGTTCCTATCGTTCCTCTCACCGACCTGGCTACAGGAACGTATTTCGGTGAAGAGGGAGGTCTGTATGCCGGGGGCAGCAACGTGCGTCCGCCGGCCCACGACACGGACGGCACCATTTTCGCCAAGGGCATTGTCCCGCTGGATGCCAATGGCAACTACAGTCCGACCGGGAAATACGTGCTCCTGGGGATTGGAGAATCGACCGCTCTCGATGAATTCACCGAGTTCCTGTCGCTGGCCCGCTATGATCCCGCACTCAATTCGTCGCTGGTTCTAGTGGACGGCGCCCAAGGTGGCGCTACGCCACACCTTCTAGCCTCTATTTCGTCCGCATACTGGAGCACGATCCTCAACAACTATCTTCCCGACCAGGGAGTGACTGCCAATCAAGTCGTTGCCGTATGGATCGAGGACACTAACGGCATTACCAGCGGAACGTTTCCGCACGATATGGCCGGAATGCAGGCGGATTACGAGACGGTGATGAACAATGTTCACACACTGTTCCCGAGCGTCAAGTTGGCATATTTCTCGAGCCGAATTTATGCGGGCTATTCGAATGGCGTGGCGAAAATTGATCCTGAACCGTACGCCTATGAAGCCGGATTTGCTGTGAAGAACGCGATCGGCGATCAGATTAACGGAAATCTGAACCTCAACTACAATCCCAATCTTGGACCGGTTATGGCGCCGTGGATGTCGTGGGGGCCCTACTACTGGGCCAACGGATTACTGCCGCGCAGCGATGGATTGGTTTGGACGTGCCAGGACCTGCAAGCGGACGGGACTCATCCGTCCTCGCCTTCGGGAGAACTGAAGGTCGCCGGCCGGCTGCTCAACTTCTTCAAGACCGACGACACCACGACTCCGTGGTTTCTGCATCCTTAGTGACCAGCCGCCATTAGAACGGAATGTCCTCGTCGGTGATGGGACCGGCAGGGGCTGGCTCGTGTTCCGGAGTGCGCTGATCGAAGTTGTTGCCACCGCTGGCGGATGCGCCCCGCGAACTGCCCGCGAAATCCCCGCCACCGCCTTCTCCACGGCCGCCGAGCAGGATCAGATCGCTGGCCACGACCTCGGTCATATATTTCTTCTGACCACTCTGTTTGTCATCCCAGGATCGAGTTTGCAACCGTCCTTCGATGTAGACCTTGCTGCCCTTCTTCAGATACTCGCCTGCGATTTCGGCCTGGCGTTGCCAGAGTACGACGTTGTGCCATTCGGTGCGGTCCTGCCACTCGCCCGCCTTGTCTTTGAAGCGCTCATTGGTGGCGATGGCCAGCTTGGCCACGGGGGTGCCCTGTGGCGTGTATTTAACTTCGGGATCCTTGCCCAGATTGCCGATGAGTTGAACCCGGTTCAGACTTCTTCCTGCCATGGCGGTGCTCCTTTGCAGGGGTTCACTATAACAGAAGGGAAGCGGTGAAGATCGTGCGGAACATCACGGAATGCGCCTCCAGTGTCATTTTGGGCCAAGGCATTCTTGAGCTAACGCCGTACCAAAAAGGGATTGCTCTCACGCTCTTGGCCAATGGTGGTCACTTCTCCGTGGCCGGGAATCACAACGGTTTCATCCGGCAGCGCCAGCACGGTATCGTGCAGCGAGCGCATGATTTTCTGGGTTGAGCCTCCCGGCAGATCGGTGCGGCCGATCGATCCCGCAAAGAGCGTGTCGCCGGCGATCAACTTCTTCTCCGCCTCGAAGTAAAGACAGATGCTGCCTTCGGTGTGGCCGGGAGTGTGCAGGACTTTGGCTTCGTGCGACCCAGCCGATACTGTGTCTCCCGTATTCACGCTGCGATCGATTTCAACTTTTCCCGGCGTCGGCACTCCGATCCAGGCTGCCTGCACGTCCAGCATCTTCAGCAGGGTATAGTCGCTCTGGTTGAGCAGGATGGGGGCGCCGGTAGCGGCGCGGAGTTTCATCGCTCCCCCCACATGGTCGATGTGCGCGTGCGTAATGACGATCTGCTTGACCTGCAAATTATGTTTGCGAACCAGGGCGAGAACGTCGTCAATGTCATCGCCGGGATCGATGACCATAGCCTCGTGGCTGGTCTCATCGCCGATCACCGAGCAATTGCATTGCAGCGGACCGACGGGAATTATCTCGTGGATCATGCAATTATTGTAGCGGGTACATTTGCCACGGATTCGCGCGGATTTTCACGGATGCCCACAAACATTGTTGGATCCGTGGAATCCGTGTGAATCCGTGGCTCGAAGTGTTTTGCCCGGGCACTTGCCGCGTGGGCGGTCGCCGGTGGACAATACTCGGCACACCGCTTGGGGGAGGACTTGTGGCGAAATACCGTCAACCGGGGTATCAGGATCGCGATCGTGAACCGCGGAGCCAGGAGCCGCGAAAGCCGCCTGCGGAACGAAAGAGCGGGCCGCCGAAATGGGATCACGCACTGGGTCCGCGACCGGTGAATCTGCCCGGTACTCGCAATGTTTCGCGCTGCGCGCAGTGCGGAACCGTGCTGCAGGGAACGCCCAGCGCTGGTCAATGCCCGAAATGCGGGTTTGAGCTGCATTCGTGCAAGCAATGCACTTATTTCGATCCCGGCAGCCGGTTCGAATGCATGCAACCGGTGAAGGAGCGAATCGCGAAGAAGGACGCGCGCAATGACTGCGAGTTGTTCGAGATTCGGGTCACCCGCGAGAAAGAAACTTCGACCCCTGCCAGCGCCCGGCCGAACGACGCGCGGGCGGCCTTTGAGAATCTGTTCAAAAAATAGAAGAGCAGACGACTTCTGACCTTTGACTTCCGACCTCAGACCTCAAACTAACTTTCAGGTCTCACCGCGGGCTGGATTTGCGGAGGTCCGAGGTCAGAAGTCCGAAGTCCGAGGTCTAAGGTCTGCCTCACGGCTTTTGCGTCGGCCTCAGAAGAATTTCACTCATAAACGATTGCGGGGCTTGCGTCACCAGCATGGCGACGGCGTGGGCCACGTCGTCGGGCTGCAGCATCTTCTTTGGATCTTTCCCGGCATGAGGGCTGAGTTCGGTGTCCACTGAGCCCGGGCAGATTACAGAGACACGGATGTTGTGCGGCCGAAGCTCCTCCGCCACCGAATATGTCAAGCCGTTCAAGCCCCACTTGGAAGCGGCATAGGCGGCGCCTTTGGGCAGAGCATTCTTCCCGGCAAGCGATGAAATGTTGATGATGTGCCCTGAGGAGGCACGAATCATCAGCGGCGCGAAGGCTCGAATGGCGAAGTAGACGCCGCGCAGATTCGTATTGAGAACGCGATCCCAGTCGTCCGGCGGGAGAACGTGCAGCTGGTGGTTGAATCCCCCAACGCCGGCATTATTCACCAGGATATCGACGCGGCCAAATGTGCTGTCCACGCGGGCCGAGGCATACTCCAGTTGATGGAGCACGGTAACATCGCAGGGGATGACTTCGGTTTTGCCTCCCAGCTCATGAATGGTGCGGGCCGTCTCATCGAGAGAAGACTGGGTTCGTCCGCAGAGAACGGCGGTTGCGCCCACGGCGGCGAGTTGCCGCGCAATGGCAGCGCCGATGCCGCGGCCGGCTCCCGTAACCACTGCGACCTGGCCGGCGAGGGGTGGTTTGGTGTCCATACCAGTGATGCTCCTCCATCGGAGTGCGGGAGAATGCCGTTGTGAGAACCATCCGCGCTCTCGACTATGTGCATCTTAACAATAAAGAGGAGGACGAGAGGGAAGTCGCTTGCCTTCGGAAGAAGAGGTACTTATAATCCGGCCTACCGGGAAAATGGGTCGCCGTAGTACGCTCCAACCTGGCAACCCCTCACCTCCCGGCTCCCTGCCCGGAAGCCGGCATTCCCGAGCAGGATCCGAACGCAATGCGGTCCAGGCGGAATGCAGTTGCTGCTTAGCTTTTACGGAATAGATCTCAAGAGCGATTTCCCAACAGTCCAAGGAGCCATAGATGAAAAAGATTCTGCTTACGGTTGTGCTTGGGGTTGCTGTGAGTGGCGTGGCCCAGAATCCAGCGCAGCCATCGGCACCGCCCGCGCAGGGCCAAACGACGCCATCTGCGGGCCAAACCACCCCGCCTGCGGGGCAAACGACGACTCCTCCCGCGCAAGGTCAGGCTGCCCCCGCAGCTGGTCAAGCAGCGCCTGCCACAGGCCAGACCGCGCCCGCACAACCGCCCGTCATTAAGGATCCGGCTGAATATAACGCCTACGTTGCTGCTGTGCAGCAGAAGGATCCCAACGCGAAGATCAGCGGCCTGGAAGCATTCCTGACGCAGTATCCCAATAGCGTAATGAAGAATACGGCACTCGAGCTATTGATGGGCACCTATCAGCAGGCTGGGAACATGAAGAAAGCCACTGACACCGCCGCCAAACTGGTCGCGGCCAATCCTTGCCAGGTTCCGGCTTTGTTCCTGCTGACATACGTGAACCGCGTCATGGCGCAGGGCGGTGATGCCAACGGCAAGCAGGAGTCCGCCGACGCCGAAAAATACGGCCAGCAGGGACTGGATTGCTTGCCGAAGTACACCAAGCCCGAGGGAACCAGCGACGCCGATTTCCAGGGACAGTTGAAGACCATGACAGAGAACTTCAACGCCGGCATCGGATGGGGCGCGTTGCAGGATAAAGATTACGCCAAGGCGGCAAAGTTTCTGACGGCTGCGGTGGATGCCAATCCGCCGGATTCGCAAAAGGACCTTGCATTGTTATACCCGCTCGCCCTGGCCTACCTGCAGCAGACTCCGCCGGACTATCAGAATGGAATCTGGTACGCGGCGCGGGCTGCTGCCGTTGCTCCGCCGCAAAACGCGGCTCAACTTGAAAAGTATGCCCGCGGGCAGTACGTAAAGTACCACCAGGGGGACGACGGGTGGGATGCTGTGTTCAATGCAGCCAAATCCGGCGGCCCTCAGATGATGATTCCACCTCCGCCGACGCCTGCCGATCAGGCGCACGACATGGTGACGAAGACTGCGCCGGAGAAGATGGATTTTGCCACCTGGGAGTTCATCCTGAGCAATGGCAGCCAAGCCGATCAAGACACCGTTTGGAATGCCATCAAAGGCAAGGCCGTGCAGATGAACGGCGTGGTCATCAGCACAGAACCGGATCAGTTTATGATTGCCGGCAGTTCTGACGACATCGAGGCCAAGAAGCCGGATATCACTTTGAAGTTCGAAGAGAAGGTTCCGGCCCGGCTCATTCCGAAAGACGGGGCCAGCTTCGATTTCCAGGGCGAACCGGCGTCGTACACCCCCAATCCTTTCATCATGGTCATGGAGAAAGGTCAGTTGCTGCGGGCCAAGTCGGCAGCGCCCGCAAAGAAGGCGCCGGTCCACCATAAGAAGCCTGCGCAGTAGCTCATCAACGGCTCATCACAGAGGCAACCCTTCCTGGGTTGCCTCTTTCATTTTGCGCTGAGACAGTTCCGGAATGCAGCTTCAGCGGACGAGGGGGATTCCGCGCGCTTCGCCGGGAATGACGCAATTCAAGACCTGAGCACAGATGGAAGCTTCAGCGAACGATTTTCTTTTCGAAGGAGACGGGACGAGCGCTGCGGGGCGGCCGTTTGACGCCATCGCGCAGTTGGCGGACATCTATCTTAAGCTCGGTAATAGTGCGGCTGAGCGTGTTGCGGTGCATGCCAAGCTGGCGGGCAGCCCGGCATTGATTGCCTTTGTTCTCCTGCAGCACGGTGAGAATGAAGCGCTTTTTAAATTCGCGTACTCCCTCTGAGTAGAGAATATTGCTGCGGTACATTTGCAGGACGAGGGCTTCTAATTGATCTTTCACGAGGCATCTCTTTCTTTCAGAAATTTTTCAATGCACCGTTCGCTTATTTCCGCGAAGAAGCAGGGGCGCTACTCATATGTTGGGGAGCCTGATGAATCAGATCGAGACCCTGATAGAAACGCGCGCGCAACTCCGATGGAGCCAGCCAGATCGCAGCCCTGCCCACCACGAGGAAGTAGGGCGCCAATTGCGAATTCTGCAGTAGCTTCGAAGCTGGTTGAAATGCCGTCATGCACATCAGGATCACCGCTACCATCAGCCCGCCCTTGAGCAACCCCACCACCGCGCCCAGGAAACGGTCAAAAGCGCTGAGTCCGGCTTCTTTCATGATCCACCGGGCCAGCCTGGCGGCGATGCCGAACAGGAGCATGGTGGCAAAAAAAATAATTAGAAAGCCAAGAACGTCAGCTAACCACGGGTTCTTCAAAAACGTCTCAAACCACTCGGCTAGGCTGCGATATTTCCACGCAGCCACGAGATAACCAACGACCAAGCCTCCAACGGTGAGGATTTCCGAAAAAAAACCCTGTACCGCGGCGGCGATTACGTTCAAAAGCATCACGGCACAAATCATCCAGTCGGCGATCGTCATACATCCCGCTTCGGGGAGATCGTGCCCGTCATCCGATCAGACATCCAGCTTGTGCCTCGTAAGCTGGGCGTAGGCCTCGAGGTACTTTTCACTGGTGCGTTTCACCACGTCCGGGGGAAGAGACGGAGCGGGCGGCTGCTTGTTCCAGTGGATTTGCTCGAGGTAATCGCGAACGTACTGCTTGTCATACGAATCCTGCGCCCGGCCCGGAGCATACTTGTCGGCGGGCCAGAAGCGGGAAGAATCAGGCGTCAGAACTTCATCGGCAAGAGTAATGCCGTGCTCGGTGCGCCCAAACTCGAATTTGGTATCGGCGATGATGATGCCGCGCTGGCGCGCGTAAGCCGCGGCTTTCTTGTAGACGCGCAGAGTCAAGTCACGCAGGTGGCTCGCCGTCTCCACGCCCACGGTTTGGCACATCTGATCGAACGATATGTTCTCGTCGTGGCCGGTCGTGGCCTTCGTGGAGGGCGTGAAAATCGGCTCAGGAAAGGCTTCGGATTCCTTAAGTCCCGCCGGAAGTGTGATTCCCGATACTTTTCCGGTCGCCTTGTATTCCTTCCAGGCGGAGCCCGAAATATAGCCGCGCACCACACATTCCACGGGGAACATATCTGCCCGCCTCACCAGCATGGAGCGTCCCCGGAGTTGGTCGGCATATTTGCGGGCCGCGGTTGGATAGTGGTCTACATCGGCCGTGATCAGGTGATTGGGCACGATGTCCGCCAGAAAATCGAACCAGAACAGCGAGATCTGGGTGAGAACCCTTCCTTTATGAGGGATCCCGGTGGCGAGGATGTAATCGAAGGCCGAAATGCGGTCGCTGGCAACGAAAAGCAGCTGCTTGTTGTCTAGAGAGTACACATCCCGGACTTTCCCGCTGGTGCGGCTTCCGAGATCCGGAAAATCGGTTTTTAAGAGGACGGAATCGAGAAGTTCAGAGTTCATGGTTGAATTTTACAGGTAAGAGGCGAGGCGTATTCTAGCTTGTCAGAAAAAATTGTCAACGATTCTAATCACCATGTGAAATCAATCTCACGTTAACCTCACGAAAAAACATTTGACAGGTTGGCGGATATCTGAAAATGTCCGCTTCCCTGATACTTAAGACATTGCGGAGTTGTGGAAAAGCTGAGGAAGGGCGTGGATAAAGTTACCAGAATGCTAGGGAGAGAAATGTGAAGATCGAAAGGTGCGGCTCACAACCTCGCGGTATCCGGTGAGGACTCTGGCGTTGCTCAGAGGCGTTTGGGCCAGCGACGGGCTGAGTGAAATACCCTTAAAATCTCGACAGTATTGTTCCGGATGCGGTACGGAAGAATGTAAGGAGTGCCAGGAACGACTAGTTCCCGGCTGCCGACCACCCGGCCCGGGCGGCCTGAGGCTGGAAAGCGCCGAAGTCTCTGGACTGCACGCTGAATAGCTGTCACAACCCGGGCGGCGGCTGCGGGGCTATCTTGCGCGATGTATGCTGCCTCAGCATCGAGGTTGGCCAAGGCAGTGCGCAGCCATCTAACGCGCACGTCGTGTCCATTTGGTCAGGGTACGGTCTACGTCTCGCTCGGAAGCAAAGTCGCCATCATCGGCCTCGGACAACGCTTTGGTTGTCTCCTCAATCTGCCATTGGTTTAGCGCGACATATTCGCGAATGGCTTCGGCAGCGACGAATGAGCGGCTGCGGCTTGTCGCTCGCGATAAACGATCTAGTTGTCGCTTGAGCTTGGGGTCAAGGCGAAGCGTGAGCACAGAAGAGCCAGCCATACGTGTCTCCTGTGTACATCCTACATCATTTGTATACACCTGGCAGTTGCTTTCAGGCGCCGAAGCGCACCGACACGAGCTTTGAAACTCCAGGCTCCTGCATAGTCACGCCGTAAAGCACGGGTGCGATGCTCATCGTCTTCTTGCTGTGGGTGATGAGCACAAACTGGGTCTGGACGCTCATCTCTTTGACCAGGTCCGTGAAGCGGCCCACATTGGCCTCGTCGAGGGGGGCGTCCACTTCGTCCAGGATACAGAAGGGGCTGGGCGCATATTGGAAGATGCCCACCAGCAGGGCGAGAGCGGTCAGGGCCTTTTCGCCGCCGGAGAGCAGCAACACACTCTGCAGACGCTTGCCGGGAGGCGATGCGACGACGTCAATCCCGCTTTCCGCACTGTTTTCTTCGTCGGTCAGCTTCATGAAGCCATGCCCGCCACCGAACAGCTTCTTGAACGTCGCCTGGAAGTTCTCGTTGATCTTGGTGAACGCTTCTTCGAACTTCTGGCGCGAAATGAGGTCAATCTCGCGGATCGTTGCCGTCGTATTCTCGATGGACGAAATCAGGTCGTTGCGCTGGGTCTCCAGGAACTCATGACGCTGCGCTGTTTCTTTGTACTCCTCGAGCGCCATCATGTTAACCGGGCCCATGGCTTCCAACTTGGACCGCATATCGCGATAAATCTGGTCTTCCGCGGCGAGTTGCTCGCCGCTTACCGGGACAAGCGTCGTGTCCGCCATCAGCGCTTCGCGTTCCGTGCCCAGCTCATTGAGGCACGTCTGCGAAATATATTGCGCGTCAGACTGCAGTTTGGCGGCAGTGGCCGACAGTTCTCCACGACGATCGCGCGCCTGATCCAGAAGCACGCGGCTGTTGCGAAGCTGTTCATCGATCTCTGCCAGGTGCGCGCGCAGCTGTTCGGTCTCAAACTGCAGCAGGCCCTCGCGGGTCTGCGCCGCGTTGCGCTCGGCGTCCAGGTCAGCTGCCTGCTGCGCGAGCTGTTCATTTTCCGTCTCGCGCTGCAGTTTCTCCGCCGCCGCGCCTTCGATCTGCGATTCGAGCGCTTGGACGCGTTCGCCCATCTCGGTGAACAGACCTTCAATTCGCTGCAGCACGCCCGCCGCCGAGCGATGCCTTTCTTCCAGTGTCGCCACGCGAGCCGCGTGTTGCGAAGTGGTTTGGGCCGCTTCCTCGCGGCGCTGGCGAAGTGAGGTCAGCGTCTCCTGCGCCGCCGCGAGCTGCCGTTCCAGTTCCGCGCGCCGCAGTTCCACAATTTCAATCTCCGACTGCCGGGCGCACAGGATGCCTTCCTGCTCGGCGCGGTCCGATGCCAGCCGCCGCAGCTCGAACTGGGAAACCTGCAGGCGCTCGTTGACACGGGCCATCTCGGTGTCCAGCTGCTGCAGCATGTGCCCCGATGTCATCGCCTGATGCTCGGCTTCGCGTTTTTCGCCATCCAGTCGTTCGAGCAGGGCACTGAGATCCCTGATTTCGTGACCCAGCGTGAGCACTCGCGTTTCTTCTTCGCGCAGCGCGCGCTCCAATTCTTCCAATTGCCGCATCACGTCGCGCAACTCGCGCTTCATGGAAAGCGGGCCTTCCATGCGCTGCTTGCCGCCGGTCACGGTCACATTATGAAAGCATTCTCCGCTCTGGGAGAGGAAAAAAGCGTCGGGATTCTCCAACGCAAGGCCGCGCGCAACGTCGACTTGGGGAACGATGTAACCGTCGCGCAGCTTGGGCAGAATCACCTCCAGCGATTTGCCGAAGCCATCGAGCACGCGAATTGTGTGCTTCAACGGTAGGATCTGGGCGGCGGGAGGCGCGCAGTGTGCAGCCTCATCGAGTACGAATGAGAATTTAGCCTGCGAGTCCTCGGGATGAACCAGAAACGTGGCGCGGCCGTCCACGTCAGAGCGCAACACGCGCAAGCCCTCATCCGCGGCATCCCAGGATTTCACGACAATGTAGTTCAGCTCATCACGCAGAAAATCTTCCACTACGCGTTCGAACCGGGGTTCTACTTCCAGGAAATCGGCCAGGACTCCGACCGGTGCGAGACCACCTTGCATGACGCCGGATTGAAACAGACGGCGTACCGACTCGGTGGAATATCCATGCTCGGCGATGACTGCTTCGAGCGAGCCTTTCTTGCCAAGCGCGGTGGCGTATTCTGCCCGAAGAACGTCGAGGTTCGTCTTGGCGCGTGTTTCTTCCAGCTTCTTCGATTCGATCAGGCGGCGCAGTTGGCTGATTTCTTCGGTGATGCCGCTGACCCGCTGGCTTACGCTTTCGAATTCCAGGGCAAGCTGACCGCGTTGCCCGCCAAAAGCCTGCACCTGATTGTTGGCGCTCTCAATCTCGATTTCCAGGCGGCGCGCCTCGCGATCGACTCCCGCCAGGCGTTCCTCAGCCTGGGCAAGTTGATTGCGGAGCCGCGATGATGATGAAACCGCATCGAAGATGGCGACACGCGATTCTTCCTGTTGCCGCTCAGTGTCCGCCAAGCTGGCGGAAGCCGCGGCAGCCTCCTGCTGGCACATCGCAAAATCGCTTTGCGCGGCCGCCAAATCGGCTGCGGCGGACTCGAGAATCTGCCGGTTCGTCTCCTGCTCGGCTTCGAGCGCAGTCAGGCGATGGCGTGCCTGAGCCAGTTCGGCTTCGGCTGACGCCGAACGCACCACCAACTCGGCACAGCGTTCTTCGTTGTGACGGCGGCGCGCGTGCGCGCGATCCACTTCCAAAGCAATCTGGCTGATGCGGTCGCGGTTCTCGCGCAACTCGCTTTCAATCGCGTATCCCCGCTGCGTGCGCTCCGAATGTTCGGTCTCCAGTTGTTGCACTTGCGTGGAGCGATGCTGCATCTCCTCGCCCAGAGCGTTGAGTTGCGCGTCGATTTCGGCGCTCTCCTGCTCGATCGCCGTGAACTTGCTGGCCAGGACCAGGCGCAGCTTGGCCCGCATTTCCTCGCGCAAACGCGCATAGCGCTCGGCCTTCGAGGCCTGCCGTTTCAGCGAATTCATCTGTCGCGTGACTTCCTCGAAGATGTCATTCACGCGCGCGAGGTTCAGCTTCGCTTCCTCAAGCCGCGCTTCCGCCAGCCGCTTCTTGGTTTTGAACTTGGTGATGCCCGCAGCCTCTTCGAGAATGGCGCGGCGATCCGTTGGACGGCTGCTCAAGATTTGCCCAATGCGCCCCTGCTCGATCAGCGCATAGGACTCAGGCCCCAACCCCGTGCCCATGAACAGTTCCTGAATATCGCGCAGGCGGCAAAGCTTGCCATTCAACAGATACTCGCTGTCCCCGGAGCGGAACAATCGCCGGGTAACCACAATTTCTCCTGCCCGGAACTGCTGCTGATTGAACTTTCGCCGGCGGATCTTCAGCACGACATGCGGAGCCGCCGTTCCCATCCCGGCATCGGGGGGAGGCGCGGTTACGTTGTGCGCCGGCAGGGCGAAAATCGGCTCATCATCAGGGAAGGCCAACGCGTTGGTATTGATCTTCGACCGCGGAACTTCGATTTCTTCCATCTTCCCGGGCTGCGCATCTTCTACCGCGCGTTCCGTATCAGCCGCAGAGTGCGCCCGGATGGCCGCCTCATCCCAGTCTTCGACCGTGCGAGCGTCAGGTTCCGGCATGTCATCCTGAATATCAATTTCCGTCGCGGCGTGGGCGTCCGCTCCGCCATAAACTTCAGGATCAATCAGCGTGAGCGAAACTTCAGCCATGCCGGTCGGTTTGCGATCGCGCGTGCCCGCAAAGATCACGTCTTCCATGCGCGATCCGCGCAGCGTCTTGGCCGACTGCTCGCCCAGCACCCACGAGATTGCGTCGGAGATGTTCGACTTGCCGCAACCGTTCGGGCCGATAATGGCCGCCACGCCGTCTCCGTGGAACTTGAGTTCGGTGCGGTCGCAGAACGACTTGAACCCCAGAATCTGAAGTCTCTTCAGTTTGAGCAACGTGAACTCCTTGGAACCAGTGGCCAGTCGTCAGTGGCTAGTTGCCAGTTTTTTGAGCCCGGTTCGTCGCGCCAATCGTGTGGGCACGAGTGTTTACTCAGGAGATTCCTTCTCCCATTGGATGCCCACTCGGGCCTGATCCGGGCCGCATTTGCACGCCATTTCTCACCCCAGGCTGGTAAGGGTGAGCACAAAGTTAAGCTACTGTAACGGTGAAATCGGGGCGGGGTCAAGCAATATAACACTATATATAGTGTAGGCTTACGGACGAGCGCGTTGTATTGCACAGACATTGCGACAGATGGACAGTTCGAGAGTGGAGACGGAAACGGAGGTGGGAGAACCGCGAGAGCGGAATAAGCCTAGCGCATTACGATCAAGAAAGGCAATGGCGAAGGCGTGGAGGTGGCAATCCATTCGATCTCTTTGCCGGTATGTTCGAGGGCACGGTTTTGCAGCTTTAGGGTACGGCTTGCGCCGAGCAGGGACCTTTATCTTCGACCAGTTTGTTCACTGTGAATTGCCGGTTCCCGGCCTCGTCTTTATGTTTCTTGCCTTTCACTTTCAACCGTCGTCCGTTGGCGACCGTGACGTCCCCGGGAACAAGGACGTACGTTTTGTGGTCTGCCGCAGTGATGCGAGAAGTTCCTTCTACGCTCTCTACACAGCCCTCGATGGTCGGGTGCTTAGGAATGACTAAGTAGACGACGACTCCGATAGCGGCAATGGCGCCAATGCCGATGGCAGCGATCTCTCCGTTGGATGGGCCGATGTGACCCCAAGAGGGAGACGTTTGCGCCGAAACCTGCGCCGGCGCGATGCACAAAACTGCGCTTACCAGGAGAAGAATCACTGGAGAGTTCGAAATAGCGGTCATCGGACAAGACCTGATTCTGGAGGCATGTTGTTATCCCTTTCGTGAACTGAAGAGGTTGCGTTCTGCGCGGGTAAAAAATGTTCTTTGCTTAAGACAAGGCCACAAGCGAACCTGCAGAGAGTTGATGGAAAAGGCGGGGCCCGGAAAGGCTGAACGGAACTCCTCTCTGGTCAGCGATGAAGCTACTCTCGTGGTCTACTCTTGTCAAAGGCACAGAGTCCGATAATAGCCTGGGTCGTGGCCAAAAAAAGTACCGGATTGTGACTGATCTCAGCGGCCCACTACAGTTTCGGGCACGATGCTGTTGTGCCGAGTGCCTTCGTTCGTTGACGCAGGAATCCCGCGCACTTAATATGATTCGGCCAGGCGCGCGGGAGTATTTGAGTGATCGGCCAAACCATCTCGCACTACCGCATCGTCGAGAAACTGGGCGGCGGCGGGATGGGCGTAGTCTACAAGGCGGAAGATACCGATCTGGGCCGCTTCGTGGCCCTGAAATTCCTTCCTGACGATCTCGCCCAGGATCAGCAGGCGCTCGAACGTTTCCGCCGTGAGGCGCGCGCAGCCTCCTCTCTGAACCATCCAAATATCTGCACGATTCACGAGATCGGAAGAGACGGGGACCGCTATTTTCTGGTCATGGAGTTCCTGGACGGGGTCACTCTCAAACATCGCATTGCCGGGCGCCCGCTCGACCTCGAAGTGCTCCTCTCATTAGCCGTCGAAATTGCCGACGCATTGGACGCCGCCCACACAGCAGGGATCATCCATCGCGACATCAAGCCTGCCAACCTGTTCGTCACGAAACGTGGCCATGCCAAGGTACTGGACTTTGGCTTAGCTAAGGTCAGGGCCGCCTTCGATATTTCGGCGGCGGGTGGCAATAGTGCGAAAACCCTTACCCTCGAACACCTGACCAGCCCGGGAACGGCGATGGGGACCATTGCCTACATGTCGCCGGAGCAAATTCGAGCCAAAGAACTGGATGCTCGCACGGATCTGTTCTCGTTCGGCGCCGTGCTCTATGAGATGGCCACCGGACTTTTGCCTTTCCGTGGCGAAAGTACGGGAATCATTTCCGAGGCTATCCTCAACCGCCCTGCCGCTCCTTTGCTGCGTTTCAACCCTGATGTTCCGGCTGAACTGGAACGGATCGTTGACAAGTGCCTGGAGAAGGATCGAGTGCTGCGTTATCAGTCCGCTTCGGACTTGCGGACGGATCTCGAGCGCCTCAGGAGAGATACCACTTCAGCTCATACAGCTCAGGCCGTGACGCAGGCGACGGCTGTCACCGAAGTCTCGCATCGTTTCTTTGCCATCGCGGGCGTGGCCATTGCGCTTCTGTCACTATCAGCGCTGGGCTGGCTTCTCTTCAGGGGCAGAAAAGTCCCTCCTGCGTCTGCCGCGGAGTGGGTGCAGCTCACCGAATTCACCGACTCAGCCGTCTCGCCGGCGCTTTCGCCCGACGGCCGCATGCTGGCGTTCGTTCGTAGCTCTGAAACATTTGCGGGTTCAGGGCAGATCTACGTCAAGTTTCTGCCCAACGGCGAGGCTGTACAACTGACTCATGATGCGCTGCCGAAGATGAGCCCGGTATTTTCCCCGGACGGCTCGCGGCTGGCCTACACCGTCCCATGGGATACCTGGGTCGTGCCGGTTCTTGGTGGTGAGCCGCGGGTTTGGCTGCCGAACGCCTCCGGCCTTACCTGGATCGACGAACACAGCCTGCTGTTCTCAGAAATCAAGACAGGCATTCACATGGGTCTGGTCTCGGCAACCGAAAGCTGCACCGGGACCCGCGACCTCTATGTCCCGGCGCATGAGCGCGGCATGGTTCATCGCTCTTACCTTTCCCCGGATCGAAAACAGGTATTGCTGGTTGAGATGGAGAACGGGGGCTGGCAACCCTGCCGGTTGATTCCCTTTGACGGGAGCTCAACCGGCAAGCAGGTGGGTCCACCCGGGGCAGCGTGCACCACAGGTGCCTGGTCTGCGGACGGGAAGTGGGTCTATCTCAGCTCGAACGCCGGTGGCCGCCTCCATATCTGGCGGCAGCGCGTGGCGGGCGGCCAGCCGGAGCAGATTACATCGGGCCCCACCGAGGAGGAGGGCATCGCGATGTCCAACGACGGCCATTCGCTGGTTACTTCCGTAGGCACCACACAGAGCTCGGTGTGGGTGCACGACACACGCGGCGACCGCGAAGTGTCATCGGAGGGCTACTCGTTCCTCACCGCAGCCGGCACTACCCTCTCGCCAGACGGGCACAAGCTCTACTATCTGGTTCAGCGCGGCACGTCAGGCACCTTGTATGGTGCAGGAGACCTCTGGACGGCGGACCTCGAGGCCGGCCGCAACGAGGTTGTTCTCCCGGGTTTCTCCATTACCGACTACACCATCTCTCCCGACGGCAAGCGTGTCGGTTTTGTCGCGGTTGACTCGCAAGGAAAGGCCGGTATTTGGGAAGCTTCGCTGGATCGCCGTTTTGCTCCGCGGCAGCTCGCGCCTACAATCCCAGAGTCGCATTTGATCTTCGACGATGCGGGCGACTTATTCTTCGTCGCCGCCGAGGACAAGCTCAACTTCATCTATCGCATCAAAGAAGATGGAACCGGCTTGCAAAAGGCGATTCCTAATCCCATCATTTTTCTTATGGGAGTTTCTCCGGACGCAAAATGGCTGGCGGCTTTTGTCGAACTGCCCGGAGCAGCAGCGGCTGCGGTAGTTGCCTATCCCACGAGCGGCGGAGCACCGATGCCGCTCTGCGATCGATGCCAGGTGCAGTGGGCACGCGATGGAAAGTTCCTCTATGTGACGTTCCCGGTCTTTGGCGGGAATGGGGCAGAGCCGCGTGAAAAGGAAAAACCGAACAAGGCCTACGCGCTTCCCTTGACCGATAGCAGCGCATTCGCCCGTCTGGCCGCTCATGGCTTCAACTCCGAAGCAGAATTGGCTAAAGTGCCCGGCGTGCGGGTGATCGATCAGGCGCTAATTTTGCCCGGTCCCAATCCGTCCATCTACGCCTTTTCCAAGCAAACGGTCTACCGCAATCTGTACCGGATTCCGTTACCATGAGGCTGCCGAACGCGGGTTTCCGCCTTCATCCTTAGCAGCCGGTCTTCGCCAGCGCCGTCAGGCTGCTCCAATAAGAGGGCAGGGCGTTCCACGGATTCGGCAGCCCGAGATCCGTTACGTACACCCACAAGACATTGCGTTGTTGCGAGAGTGCGACCGCGTTCGACATCTGCGCCGAAGTGGTCGAATACACCAAATGCGAAAACTTGCTGCTCGGATAGCTGAACGCCCACGACGGCACGGCCGCATTCACGTAGTTGCTGTAGGCATCCTCGAAGACGTTCACGATGAACAGCGAATTCGAGGGCACGCTGATATTCAGATAGGACTGGTCGGGGTAGACGCCGGGATTGAGCATTACCCCGCTGCCCGATTTCTTCGCGGTAATGTAATTGGCCAGAACCTGGTAGTACGAATTGACGTAAGACGCAGCGGACGCAGTTTCATCGATAAAAATGCCGTCCACCGCGTACCAGGAATAGTATTTGTCGATGTCGCCCTCGACCGCGCTGAGCGGTCGCTTGCCATATTTTGAATACACATAGCCGAAAACCAGAAAGTTCGCTCCGGCAGCGTGAACTGTATTGACCGCTTTTACATAGTCCTGATTCAGCGACTTTCCCGGCCCGCTGCTCGGATTCATGATCAGGATGCGAGCCGTGGTCGTGGGAAGAGGAGCGTCGCTTACAGCCGTGTTCCATTGCGATGTCGGTTGCGAGGGATAGAAATATGCCGGTACGGCGATATTCTGGCAGGTCCCCGCAAACGCCACAGCGCTGCCCAGGCAAAGCCAGACCGCAAGCAGCGATTTCTTCATTTGTTGAATTCGCATCAGAATCACCTCGCAACGAGAATTTTCGCAGTAAAGAAAGGGCGCGACCCATGCCACGCCCTCTCGAAATCTTCAGTAGCGGTTACTGTTCGTACGCTCCGATGTTGATCTGCCCGCTGCCGTTCACCCTCGCGTTGCCGGCATAATCCAGCACGCCGACGGTGTTCACGCCAAGGTTCGTTCCCGCATTGAGGGCCGGCGAACCCGAGGCCAGATCAAAGTTGTAGGGCGTAGTCGTGATATTGACATAAAGCGGATCGGCGAACTTCGAGTGCGCCTCCTGCCCCGAAGCTGTCTGATACGCGGCGAATCCACTGTAGCTTTTGCCTTGCCAGTTGAAAAGGCTGCTCGCCCCCGCCGTGTCGTAGTAATCGTTGTAGTCCATCACCGCTGGATTGGGCACGCTTGTAGTGAAGTCGTAGACGAGATACTTCGAAGTGAGCGTGTAGTCGTCGAAAATGTTGTTCTCGACGGTGTTGTTGGTAGCGTAGTACTGGATCTGAAATTCACCCAGTCCTGAGTTTCCATAGGTTCCATCGTCCCACAACGAGTTGTTCACGATCACACAATGGTCGGTACCACCAACATTTTTAGAGTACCCGCCTATAGAAAGACCGACGTAAAGGGAGTGGTAGATGATGTTGTTGCGGAACAGCACATAGCTTGATGTGTGGCCGGAATGCTCGCTAGCCATCTCGCTCAGGTCGGAATCGTGGATGAGGTTGCGCTCGACAATAATGCGCGTGCAGCCATCGCAATAGTAGCCGTCGGCTCCAACCTGGTTGTGGTAGACGGGATTGGTGGTGGAGCTGATGTTGTAAATGGTGTTTCCGAAGACCCATCCGTCCCGCGCCTGATCATAAGCGGAATTGGGCGAGACGCCCTCGAATCCAATATTATCCAACCCGATATTGTCGCCATCGTGCACCAGATTGTTGGCTTCCACAAAGTATTGAACGTTGCCATCGAATGACACGTTCTCACTGCAGCCGGTCGTGTTGTGGTCAATTTCATTGCCCTTGAGGGTCACATTATTGATGGACGCCGGAGCCTGCGTGCCGTAGAGGGCAATCGCCAGCGCATTGGCTGCATTGCAGCTTGAGAGTGTCTGCACGATGTTGTGGATGTGGTTGTTCAGAATCTCGATATTGCTGCCCGCGCCCTCGAAATCAATGCCTACGGGAACCTTGCCTTTGGCGGAACTCGAGAAGTTCCGAATCTCGAATCCTTGAATGATGATGTAACTGAAAGTTCCTTCCAGGCTGAAAAGTCCGGTCTGTCCGCCCGCCGCCAGGCCGGTGCCGTCCACGATGGGCGCTTCGCCCGGATAGTTCTGGAACGTAATGTATCCCGCGGTGGAATTGCCGGATGTTGTCATCGTGACGATTTCGTTGTAGGTGCCGGCACGTACCTGGACCGTATCCCCCGCGTGAACGCTATTGGCGGCATGCTGGATGGTGCGCCAAGGAGCCGCAAGCGTCCCCGCGTTGGTGTCATTGCCCGACGTCGAAACGTAATAAGTCACGCCAGAGCGCGAAGGCAGTTGGATAGTGACAGTCGCTGTCGCGGACTTGGTCGAATCCGCCTGCGAAATTGCGGTCACCGAAACCGACGCGGGGCTCGGTACAGCCGAGGGTGCCAGATACAGAGATTCGTTGGCGGTTCCCAGAACCGTCGTCGAGACCTGGCCATTGGCTGAGCTTCCGCCGCTTATACCATTCACCTGCCACGTGACGGCCGTGTTAGTGGATCCCGTGACCGTGGCCGTGAAGGATTGCGTGGCCAGTGTGGCCACTGTGATTACGCTCGGCGAAATGGTGACGGTGACTTGCGCGATGGATTGGGTTGCAAGGCCGGCCACAATTAGAACTCCTAGGGCGATCAGCAAGAGTTGGCGGGGGCGCTGCTGGACAGCATGCGACTGCTTGCTTGTCTTCATGACGAAAATTCCTCCTGGTTGCAGCTTGGGGCCCGAAATGCGATTGGTTACGAACGAGGGTTTCGACTTCTTACGAATAGATTCTTATTGGTTCAGATAAGATACCTGCATTCCGGAGTTGTCAAGGCTTTTCTTGAGGTCGGTTTAAAGATTGGGGTGGATTCGAAAAGAAGGGCAGGAACATGAATACAATCACGCCGACCTGGCTCAACGCACTCAGGAATCCCAAGCGAGCGGCGGGAAACAGGAACGCGGAGGATTGCGGCGCCAGCCATCCCAACAACGACGGTCCGAGCATGATTCCGGCGAACATCTCGCCCACCACGCGCGGCTGATAGATCTTCAGGAAGACGTTTCCCACCAGCCGGCACACCGCTAACACGACCGCAATCTGCAGAACCAGCGTGAACATGTTTACCATCAGTGGATCTCCTTCGCTTTGGCCTGTTCGTCTCGAATTCCGCGGAACTCAATTGCCGCGCATCCAGGACAATTCTGTACGCGCAGTGTCCCCTGCAAGGATCGTGGACTTGCCTTGGTGTCGACGATCGCGGTGAGCGAAAGCGGAAGTTCACCACATCCGGCTTCTTTCGGAGTAGCTGCAGAAGGAATCAAGGTCGCATTGATCGTGTTGCCCTCGATTGGTCCGGAGGGCTCGGACCAGGTCGAGTTGGTAAAGGTCAGCGTGAAGGCTCTGCCTGACTGCGAGACCGTGAACGCAGCATTCTGGCCTAGCAGAAACTTTCCGCAGGGAAATCCGGCGAGGTGATCCTAATTGGCTGCAATTGTCCAGAGCCCGCCCACCGACATCGGTGCGGAGAATTTTCGCTCGCTTCGAAGGACTCGGGCGAGCCCGAACAGCGGCAGAGCCACCAGAAGCACATACGCGAACGCGAAATTTCTATTCGCATGTGTCACAGGCGTTCCTTTGTCAGAATGGAAATCTCACGGATGTCAGGTAGGTACGATCCACTGCGTGAAAGTGCGTGACCGGAATCTGCACGCCACCACCCACGGTGACGCCGAGCCTTCTCCACAAGTGGAACTTGCCTGCAATCAAGCCCGGGGACAGGAACACCTGCTTATCTCCTGCCAGGGAACCATTCGTCCAGAACGTGTAGTTCACCTCCAGTTCCGGCCAGAGCTTGCCCAAAATCCGGTATTGGAATGCGACGTTGTGGGCCAGTGGAGTGCCCAGTTTGTCCCTGTGGTTCGTGGGCAGTGTAATCCCGAAGGTGGTCTGAAAATCAAAGTGGCCCCAGCCTTTTCCCGCGGCAAGGGTGGGCATTAGGATGGCGCTGGTGGCCCCATTCGAGTAAGTGCCCGTGGGAACGCTTGCTCCCAGGAATGCCGTGACGATATAGTTCCCGGCCTCCTCGTTTCCGGCAGCGACGCGATACTTCAGCAGAAATGACATGTCGCCAATGCCGTCCTCGACACCAGGTTTGTCCTGGATCACGTATGGAGGCGTGCTGATCAGGATCTCGGTGTTCCTGAACGGGATTATCTCCAGTCCTTTGCCACCACCGAAATTGGTCGTTTCGAATCCTTTTTTCGGTTGCGTGGCGATATCGAAACGAAGCTGCTCCAGCAATCGCGGAGTGGTGGTGAAAAGCGGCGCGATCCAGTGCGGTTGTTCAGCATCGGCGTGTCCTGCGACCTGCAGGCGGTCTTCGATGAAAGTGCGGTCACGATCTGGCGCTGAAGACGTCTGGCCCACGGCCAGTCCGGCCATGGACAACGTCAGTACTGCAATTAGAACCTGAAATTTCCTAGGTTGAATCACCTTTTTACCTCCCGAGTCGGATTTGAACACGTCGGCCAATCGTCCAGCGATGAATGGCCTACGGCCATCTCAGGTTTCTTGTCAAATCGAACAGGAGAAGGGGGGTCTTCGGAGTTCGTGCATCCTTCGAAGCGGAACTGCCGAAGCATTTGGGCTGGAAACAACTTAGCGGGAGGGAGGGAGAGGATCAATCACACGCTAGGACGGGCGACTAATACCTTTGGACAGTTTGGGGAGTTTGTCAGCCATGCGGACGAGGTCGGCAAGGGATTCAGCTTCCATCTTTCGCATGACCTGGCCGCGGTGGATCTTGACCGTCGTCTCGCTGGTGCCTAGTTCGGCCGCAATCTGCTTGTTCAGGAGACCTTGCGTTACCAGCGCCATCACTTCCCGTTCCCGCGGAGTTAACTCTTCATAGCGCTGGCGAAGTTTCGCGATGTCCGCGGTTTGCTCTCGCCGCTGGCGGTCTCGATCGACGGCTTTGTGGATGGCGTCCAGCAGTTCCTGTTCTCGAAACGGCTTGGTCAGAAAGTCGACAGCTCCCGCTTTCATGGCTTGCACGGTGATCGGAATATCACCATGCCCGGTGATGAAGATGATCGGGATTTCGGCCCCGGCCGCAGTCAGTTCTCGCTGGAACTCCAGGCCGCTCATGCCCGGCAGCCGTACATCGAGAATCAGGCAGCTGGGAGCTTCTGCGGGAGTCCTCGCCAAGAACTCTGCGCCGGACACGAACGTCTGCACACGCATTCCAACCGACTCCAATAGATTCTTGATGGCCTCGCGAACCGCGGCATCGTCATCGACCACAAAGACAATGGGGTCGTTCTTTTTCACGCTGCCTCGCCTGTGGGCAAAGTAAATTGAAAGCTGGCGCCAGGACCGGTATTGGGGCTCGCCCACAGTCGCCCACCGTGTGCTTCAACAATGCTTCGGCTGATCGATAACCCCATGCCCACGCCTTCGGTCTTCGTTGTGTAAAACGCCTCAAACATTTGTTCAAGATGTTGCGCGTCCAGCCCGGTTCCGGTGTCGCGCACGCAGACCAGCGCCTGGCCCCGGTCATCGACGTTGGACTGGATGACTAGCTCCCGCGATCTCCCCGCGACATCCGCCATCGCCTCAATTCCGTTCATGATCAGATTCAGCAACACCTGTTGCAACTGCACTCGATCGCCGATCACCCGCGGCAGCTCCGGTTTGAGGTCACAGGTCAAGACAACCCGGCTTTTCACCAACTCTGTTCCAATCAGCGCCAGCGCCTCCTGAATTACTTCGTTGATTTCCAGCAGCGATTTGTGCGGGGAAGCCTTCTTTGAAAGCGTCCGAATGCGCTTGATTACTTCGCTGGCACGGTTACCTTCGCTAATGATGCGCGCCATCGAGTCGCGTGCCCGCTCGACATTAGGCGGCTCGGCTCCAAGCCAACGCATTCCGGCCGCACCGTTCGTGACAATCGCAGCCAGGGGCTGATTTACCTCGTGCGCGATCGATGTTGCCAACTCGCTCATCGTCATCACTCGTGTCAGGTGGGCCAAGTCGGCCTGGGTCTTATGTACAGCCTCTTCGGCGCGCTTGCGTTCGGCGATTTCCGATTCCAGTTGCTCATTGGTTTGACGCAGTTGGGCCGTACGCTCCTGCACCTTCGCATCAAGATGATCGCGCGCTTCCTTCAGCGCAGTCTCGGCGTCCTTCCGCTTTTTCGTGAACCATCCACTAAGAAGGGCTGGCAAGACGAACTGCGCCATGTACGGCAGGTCGGCGGTGTGGATCGTAAATCCACGGACTGGCGAAACGAAAAAGAAATCCAGAACAAGCGTGGCAAGAACGATCGCCGTGAGTCCTGGGCCGGTCCCTCCAAACCATGTGCCGATCACGATGGCGGCAAAGAAAAGCGGCGTGGGAAAAACCGTCGGCTTGAGAGATTGGGTTATGACAAGTGCGGATGCGACCGCCAGGATTGCAAGCCCGTACCTATAGAAACCTGATCTGATCTGGCTTTTGAAAGTCGCTGAGCTGTCCATTGGTTGCTGTGGAACGAGCAGATGGCAACAACAATCCTGAAGATTACCAGATTGGGAAGTCGGGCGACGATTCTTACAGTCATGCCTAGTCTTCCGATCGACCGGATACTCTAAACCACCGACCCGAACAAGAAAGGCGCCCCGAAGGGCCCTCTGTTGTCGGCTAAAACACAAATTGCCAACCGCTGAATTGCTCGATCTAGCCGCCCAGTTTCTCGAAGAACCGGCAAATGGTTTCAATGCCACGGTAGAAGTTCGGGATGTGAAACTTCTCGTTGGGTGCGTGGAGGTTGTCGTCCGGCAGGCCAAAGCCCATCATCACGCTGGGAATCTTCAGCACATCCTGGAAATCGGTCACGATCGGAATCGAGCCGCCGCTGCGAATGAACACCGTGTCTTTCTTGAAGGTGTCGTGCAGCGCTTGCGTCGCTGCCTCGATGTACTTGTTGTCGGTGCTCACGACGCACGCCGGACCTTTGCTCCAGACCTTGACTTTCGTCTCGATCCCTTTCGGTGTGTTCTTCTTGATAAACGCCATGTATTTTTTCAGAATGTCGTTGGGATCCTGATTGGGCACCATCCGCATCGAAACCTTGGCCTTCGCCTTCGCAGGAATCACGGTCTTGGCGCCATCGGCGATAAAGCCTCCCGGCATGCCGTGAACCTCGAGCGTCGGGCGCGCCCAGGTGCGATAGAGCACGGAATATCCAGGCTCGCCCGTCAGGACCTTCGATCCGACTTCAGTCTTGCGGTAGTGTTCTTCGTTGAAGGGCAGCCGCTTCCAGGCTTTGAGTTCGGCCGCAGTGGGGGCCTTTACGCCTTTGTAGAACCCGGGGATCAGCACTTTGCCTTTCGAGTCTTTCATTTTGCTGATCATCTCAATGAGGGCGAAGAAAGGATTTGGAGCCGCGCCTCCATACATGCCCGAGTGCAGATCAGTCTTGGCGCCAAAAGCTTCGATCTCGGTATACACCAGCCCGCGAAGGCCGACGCACAATGTTGGAAGATCGGGAGCGAAGAGTTCGGTGTCGCAGACCAGCGCAAAATCAGCTTTCAGCTTCGCTTTCTGCTTGCGGATATATTCCGCGATCGACTCGCCGCCAACTTCTTCTTCACCTTCGAAGATGATCTTCACGTTAATCGGCAGCTTGCCGCTGCCGGTTTGCATCAACGCCTCGAGCGCCTTCACTTCCATCCAAAGCTGGCCTTTATCGTCGACGGCGCCGCGCGCATAGATGTTGTTGTTGCGCTCGGTGGGCTCGAAGGGCGGGCTGTGCCACTCGTCGAGGGGTTCGGCGGGCTGCACATCGTAGTGCGCATAGCAGAGAACAGTGGGCTTGCCCGAAGCGTGCAGCCAGTCGGCGTAGATGAGCGGGTGTCCCTTGGTCGGAATGACCTCGACATTTTCCATGCCGATGCGGCGTAGTTCGCTCGCGACGTAATCGGCTGCTTTCTGGATGTCGGGCTTGTGTTCGTCGAGAGTGCTGACGCTGGGAATGCGAAGAAGATCTTTGAGTTCGTTCAAGAAACGTTGCTGGTTACTGCGAGCAAAATCCACTGCAGGAGAAGCCATAGATAAGTCCTTTCTGTGATCGGACTCTGCGGGTTGTGAGTCCGAGGAAACGAACCAGTATAACGCCGCAGAGCCGGGTATGAGGGGCGAGTAACGGCGGCGTCCCGCCAGAGCAGCCGGCGCTGCGATCGAAGCATTTTTGAGTTTGCAGCAGGCAGTGGCGGCAAGATGCCGCCACGACAGCCGGCGGGACGCCAGCGCTACGCGAACCTGGAGGGAGAAAATGCGGTTAGATCGTACTCGGGAGCGCGCCCTTCAATTACCGCCGCCATGAGTTGCGCGGTAATCGGAGCGAGCAGAATCCCGTCACGGAAGTGGCCGGTCGCCGCGTAATAGCCGGGTGTTTCGGTGGCTCCGAGAAGGGGAAGCGCGTCCGGAGTTCCCGGGCGCAGGCCGGCCCAGTCCTCGAGAATCTTTGCGCCACGAAGGTGCGGCACCAAATCCAGAGCGGCATGGTAAAAGTGTTGAATAGTCGTTGGAACGGTGCGCTTATCGAAGCCAGCTTCTTCCACGGTGGCTCCCACCAGTAAGCGGCCGTCACTGCGCGGGATCAGATATGCCTGCGGCGAACGAATCACGTGTTTGATCAAGTTGCGCGACGGCATGACGAGGCAGAGCATCTGGCCTTTGACCGGACGGGTAGGGAAGCGATGAGGAGCGATTGTTCCCGACCATGCCCCGGCACAATTCACAACCTTGGCGGCGTGAAATGAGGTCTTCTTCGTGCTAACGCCTGCGACTCGGCCCTCTGCCAGAGTCACGGCCGTGACTTCATCGCCGGAAGAAAAATCGACGCCCCGGTTCTTGGCGGTCTTCAACGCGGCAGCAACCAGCCCGCGCGGGTCCACGCTCCTTTCGTTCAAATAGAAGGCCGATCGGTCGGGCTGCGCCAATGCGGGTTCCATCTCGGATAGTGGCGCGGGCAGCAGATTTGCGGAATTGAATCCGGGCCGCTCGTGAACATGCTCCGGAGGCGGAATAATGATGGTGCCATACTCCCGCAGATCGGTCTTCATTCCGGACTCAACTTCCAATTCACGCACGAACTCCGGATACAGGCGAGCGCTGGCAACTGCTAACGGCTGGAGCGGGTCAGGTAATTCCAGGCCGCAGTCGACGAGCATCCCGCCCGCTGCATGGGAAGCTTCGCGCCCGGGCTCCCCGCGCTCGACTACGAGAACCGCGGCTCCCCGTTTGCGGAGCGAGATCGCCAGCGAGAGCCCGATGATCCCTCCGCCCACGACAATTACGTCACAGGTCTTCACGTCCGCATTGTAAAAGAGTTGCGGACCTCCGAGGCGTAGTCGTCTCGTTCTACCAATTGGCAGGTGACAGCCAATCCCCGGCTGCATAGAATGACAGCATGCACAAGTTCATGATTCGGGCGCTGCTGTTGGTCATGTTTGCGTCGGCGAGCGTGGCATTGGCACAGAAGGACAAAGATAACGAGCCGACCTCGTGGATATACTTCAACGTCATCAAGGAAGATAACGGCAAGCCGGTGCGGAATGCGGCCGTGATTATGCATCCCGTGAATGACAAGGGCAAGCAAGGGCGTGGCGACCTCGAACTGAAGACCAATCCCGAGGGAAAGACGGAATTTGACGGGGTCCCGTATGGCAGGCTGCGGGTACAGGTGATCGCGTCGGGCTTCCAGACTTACGGCGATGATTTTGACATCGATAAAGAGAAAACCGAAATCACGATCAAGCTGAAGCGCCCCAAGGGGCAATTCTCCATCTACGACGATCACGCGACAGACAGCAATCCGCCGCCGAAGCAGGACGCTCCGCCCGCCGATCAGAAAGACAAGAAGCCGAACTGAAACCAATTTGAGATTGTAGATTTCAGATTGAAACTGGCGCAGTAGGATTTCAATCTACAATCTGAAATCTACAATCTACAATCTGAAATCCTTCTACAGTGCGGGGTTTCCTCATGGATTATCTTCTCAAGACAGAACCTTCGACCTATTCCTTTGCCGACCTGCAGCGGGAAAAGACCACCATCTGGGATGGCGTCTCGAATCCCGTAGCCTTGAAGAACATGCGCGCGATGAAGCCCGGTGAACGGCTGGTGATCTATCACACCGGAGACGAAAAGAGCGCGGTAGGAACGGCCACGGTTGTATCGGTGGATGCGTCCGATCCCGGCAATCCGCAGCTGAAAATCAAAGTTGGAAAGCCAGTCGCAAAACCGGTGACACTGGCCCAAGTCAAGGCCAGCACGATCTTTGCGGATTCACCTCTGGCGCGGCAGGGAAGGCTCAGCGTGGTGCCGCTGAACGAGGCACAGTACAAGTTTCTGACAGGCGAATAACCGCAAATCAAAAGCCCCACTTCTCCTAAGTTGGAAGAAGTGGGGCACGACTCACCGTCTCATCCGTCGAGGCCTTACGAGGCTTTGGCGTCGCGGCGGATCAGGGCTGAATCCAGGAAGTAGCCCAGTCCCAGCGTGAAGGGGATGGCCCCGAACGCGGCCGCCATCAAGGCGTCAGGTTCGACGCGGGCGATGATGCTGAAGGTCAGCATGAAACCAATGGCTCCCGCGATGAGCAAAATGCCGGCACGCCGGGAGCGCGCAGATTCGGAAAGTTCAGCTTGCATAGGAACTTCCACTCCGCGAGCCATTGCCGCCATGCGCTCGTCCGTGCGCAGTTTGCGCACGCGGTAAAAAATGTACAGTCCTACGATCGCGATGGGAAACGTGAAAACCATGACCACTGCTGCGAGTCCGGTGAGTCCTTCCATGACAGTTCTCCTTCCTGCTGGGTTTTCGCCCGCAAGAACTCGTTTTCTGGTTAAAGGTACGACGGGAAGGCCAAGAAAGTTCCCGAACAGCCAACTTTCAGCGGGGAGATGGGTTTGAAGGTAATAGGACACATCAGGGATTTGATTCTGCCCTCTTCCCAACCAGTCAATGGAGACAAGATGAAATTTGCAACATCTTATGGAATCTTTGCGATAACGGCTGTGGCGTTGGCTATGCTTGGCACCCAACCGCTGCGGGCACAGGAAACGAAAGAAAGTGTGACGGTAGACGGCGTAGACCGGCAATTCATGGTGCGCCTGCCCCGCGGATACGACGCCCAGCAACATTATCCCGTCGTGATCATGCTGCACGGCATGAATCAAGATCCGGACGACATCGAGCGCCTTACGCGATTCGACGAGTTGGCCGACAAGGACAGCGTCATTGTGATTTATCCCGCTGCTCTGCACGGGCGTTGGAATGTGGGCGTTCACCCTGAGTTGCGGCAGCCGATGATGGGTCCGGGGCCGCGTCGTCGAAGGGGATATCCCGGCGGCGGATATCCAGGCGGAGGCTATCCCGGAGGAGGCTACCCTGGCGGAGGCGGTGGTTATCCCGGGGGACAGCGCCCGAACCGTGAACCGGATCAGGAGCACCGGCAAGGCCCTTCCGATGATATTGCCTTCTTCAATAAGATGCTCGACCAGATCGGTTCCAAGGTTTCCGCCGATTCTTCCCGCATCTATGCTGTCGGCCTCTCTGAGGGAGGATTCATGAGCCTGCGCCTGGGCTGCGCACTAAGTGACCGGATCGCCGCCGTCGCTGCGGTGGGCGCTGACATGCCGAAAACGATGATCTGTGTGCCCACGCGCCCCGTGCCGCTGCTCATGATGAATGGCACCTCCGACCCTGTGGTCCCCTATGGCGGAGGCACCGAGCACAATCTCAACCTGCGGACGCTTTCGGCCGAAGACAGCGCCAAAGCGTGGGCTAAGATCGATCACTGCGCAGAGAAACCCGAGCACAGCAAACTGCCAAAAGGGAAGGGCGGCATGGAGACGAAAGTCGATACTTATGGCGGCTGCCAGCAGAATTCGCAGGTCGTCCTCTACAGCGTGAAGGGCGGAGGGAATACGTGGCCGGGCGGCGAGCAATACGAAGCCGAGAATGCGATCGGCAAGACCAGTTCTGATCTCGACGCCAATCAGGTGATCTGGAGTTTCCTCGTCACGCGCAAGCTGGGGACAGAGAATGCGAATCAGAAGTAAATCAGCCCCCTAATCTTTTTCCACAAAAAACAAACCCCACTTCTCGCCGAAAAACAGCAAGGAGTGGGGTTTCCCGGATTAGTCATGCGTTAGTGGGAATGGTCATGGTGCTGGGGCGGTGTGATGCCGGTGTAGTCTCCATTGACCTTGGCATCGTAGGGGCCATTCAACATGTCGAAGCCGTTGCCGGCCACGGCGATCTGGCCCTGACTCCACACGATGTTCTGGTTTGAGTCGATTTCAATGACCTGCATGTTGTACTGATCGCTGATCAGGACATTGCCGTTCTTCAGCATCAGCGCCCGGCTGGGAGCAGGATTGGAAACGCTACCGGGGCGCGCGTTCGTGTAATAGCTCCATATCACGGTGCCGTCGGAGGCGACGTCGAGAATGCGGTTGTTGCCGCCATCGGTGATCAGCGTGGTTCCATCCGACAGGCGGCTGGCAAAGGCGGCGGCATTCAGTTCGCTGCACGTCGCGCAGCCGTAACTCCAGTGAATGTGTTTCTTGCGGTCGACTTCGATGACCCGGTTGTTGCCTTCATCCGCGATGAGGATATGGCCATTTGCGAGCAGTTCGGCGCTGTTGGGGTTATTGAGCTGGTTGAAACCATCTCCCGTTATTCCGGTTTGGCCGTACTGCCACACGATCTGTTTGCCGTGATTCACTTCAATGACGCGTGCGTTGCCCTGGTCCGTGATGAGGATGTGGTGATTAGGGAGCCAGGTGTTCTGCACCGGAGTGTTGAGTTGATTGGGGCCTCCGCCGGTCACGCCGGCTTGTCCGTATTGCCAAGTGATGTTGCCGTTGGGATCTACAAGCATTACGCGGTTGTCGGGGCATCCGTCCGGGCAGGTAGGCTCCGCTCCGGCAGGTACGCCAGTGCCTGCGACGAGAGTCATTGCGCCGACGCGCTGTGCATCGTTGACGCCGACGACAGAAGTCGGCCCGGCAACGCTGGAGCCGTCTCCAAATTGCCAGATGATCTCGTTCGTATCGGGATTTACTTCGATGAGACGATTATTGTACTGGTCCGAGATCAAAACGTTTCCGGGTGTGTTGAAACCGTTCCCCTGGGCCTGAGCTGAAAGCGCGCCGGCGGCGATGAGCGCCGCGGCGCAAGCCCAGATCTTCAGTTGACAAAAATTCATGACAATCCTCCTGTGCAGTTCCGCGCCGCCATCCCGCGAGATGAGGCGCCGGGCTGGGCATTTGCGGGTCACGCATTGGCAGCATCCGGCCGCCAGCGTGTTGACCATGAGTTTGTTATGTCAGCCAGAAGTAATTGTCATCAGATTGTCAAAACCCTGTCACATCCGGTAACCGGTTAGTGCAATTGCTTGCGGAGTTCACGACGCAGAATCTTGCCGGAGGCGGTTTTCGGGACCATGTCGACAAAATGTAATTCGCGAGGTTGCTTGTAATGGGTAAGGCGATCGGCAACAAAGCCGCAGAGTTCGTCGGCGAGCTTTTGCCCGCGGGCGAATCCGTCGCGCAGGGCCACAAAGGCGACGGGAATCTCTCCCGCTTCTGAATTGGGGCTGCCTACGACGCCGCATTCCTTGACTGCCGGATGCTCCAGCAGGACGGCTTCGACTTCAGCCGGAGCGACGGGAAATCCTTTGTACTTGATCATTTCTTTACGGCGATCAACGACGCGGTAAAAACCTTCGCGATCGCGGGTAACAATGTCGCCGGACCAATACCAGCCATCACGCAGAACGGCGGCCGTCGCCTGGGACTCCTTCCAGTACCCAAGCATGAACTGCGGGCCGCGCATCACCAGTTCGCCCGGCAATCCGGAAGGAGCTTCGGTGAGATCGTCAGGTTTATCGCCTGGGTCGATTTCAGGTTGGGCGAGAACTCGGCAATCGGTTTGGGCGAGGGGGTGGCCGACGGAATCGGGACAATAGAGTGCCGGATCAAGGTAGCCGACGTGAGTGACAGGAGAAGCTTCAGTCATGCCGTAGCCCTGGCACACGAGAACATTGGTGAGCGCCGTAAAACGGCGGGCTAGATCGGGAGCAAGAGGCGCAGCGCCTGATTTGACCCACCGGAGTTGGTGCTCGCGCGGGAACTGACCGGCTTCGGCCGCCTGGCACAGAGCATTAATGATCGGCGGCACCAGCGGCATCATCGTGGCCGCTTCGCTGCTGATCAGTTCGATCATTTGCTGAGGGTTGAATCGTGGCATCAATACCAGTGTTGCGCCCAGAATCAGCGCCGGATTGAGAATCACGTTCAATCCATAGATGTGGTAAAGAGGCAGGCAGCACAGGATGCGATCCGCCGGATTGATTTCCGTCGCATGCGGGCCGAGGAGTTGATAAATGTTCGCGATCAGATTGAAATGCGACAGCATCACTCCTTTGGGTAGTCCCGTGGTGCCGCTCGAGTAGGGAAGCGCAGCCAGAGCTTGATCGGGCGATTGAGTTGGTTCGGGGAAGACCGCGCTGAGCGGACGGAGCAGGTTGGCAAACGGCTCGGCGCCGGCGGCAGTTTTTCGCGTCGCATAAACACGCCGCAGGTCAGGTAATCCACCCAGGTTGATGCCCTCGATGTTTCCCCCATCGGTGATCAGGCAAACCGCACCGGAGTTCTCCAGTTGATAGCGCACCTCGCGCTCGCGATAGGTCGGGTTGAGCAGTGTGGGTGTGGCGCCGGCGAGCTGCGCGGCATGGAAGGCGGCGCAGAATTCCCACGAGTTCAGCAGGAAGATGGCGACGACTTCTCCGGGACGGACGCCGGCTCCAATCAAACCGCGGGCAACCGACTCAACCATCTCTCCATATTCCGCGTAGGTCAATCGCCGGCCGCAAGACGCGTCGACCAGTGCCAGCTTGTTGGCATTGCGGCGGCATGAGTCGAGGACCAGGTTGGGGAGGAAAAGATTCTGCGGGTCGGCGTAAAGTTCGGTGCGCAACATGCCGCACAGATTGTAAATGGAAAAGACTTCCGAGGAACGACCACACTCGCAGAGGCAATCAATGCGTCTTAGAAATGCGGGCTAGCTGGCCAGTTTGCGCAGAAATTCTTGTTCGTCCATCCGATACTTGAAGGCTTTACGGCCATCGATGAATACGACAGGCACTTCGTCGTTGAACTGGCGGCGCAACTCCGCATCCATATCGACGTCAATCTCTTTCCACTGAAAGCCGCCGCGGCGCGACAGCTTGGAAAGGCTCTCTTTCACCACTTCGCAAAGGTGACACCCCTTGCGGGAGTAAACCACGACAGTGCGAGGCTCCGGCATGCGGCACAAATTCTAGCGCGAAGAAATCGGCGTTTCTATAAGAAAAAAGTGGGTCTAGTGGTCTGACCAGCCAGACCAGGCATGGTCGAAGCGGTAGAATGCCCGTGCATGCAGAACCAGCCCTCCAAACCGCTTGCCGGAAAAACCGCTTTGCTGACGGGTGCTGCCCGGCGTCTGGGCCGAGCCTCGGCTCTGGCGCTGGCGCAGGCAGGGGCGGATGTGGCTATTACATTCCTGACCTCCGCCCGCGAGGCCCGAGAGACGGTCATGGACCTTTCCTCCTTGGGCGTGCGGGCGTTCGCCTTGCGTTGCGATGTAACCGACAAGAGCAGCGTCCGGGCCATGATGAAGGAGGTTGGGCGAGAACTGGGACGGATTGATATCCTGGTGAACAATGCCGCGAACTACGAGACCGCCGAGTTCGAAAAGCTGACCCTACGCCAATGGGATGCCATGTTTGCCGCCAATACGCGGGGGCCGTTTCTAGTGACGCGCGAGGCGCTAAAGTGGATGCGGCGCAGCCGCGGCAAGGGCGCGCCCCCGGTGCAAGCGAAGATCATCAATATGGGTTCGCTAGGCGGCCTGCGCCCGTGGGCGACGCACGCGCACTATTGCTCGTCCAAGGCCGCGCTGCACATGCTCACGAAGGTGATGGCGAAGGCGCTCGCGCCCGAGATTGCGGTGAATGCGGTGGCCCCGGGAATGATCGACTTAGGCGAAAAGTCCGCCGCGGCATTCATGCGCCGCATGGCCAAGCAGACGCCCATGGCCCGCAACGGCCGGGGGGAAGAAATCGCGGCTGCAGTCCTGTTTTTTGCGACCGCGCCGCAGTTTATTACAGGGCAGATTCTCGCCGTCGACGGAGGATTGGGGCTCTAGGCTTGCGCCGTTTCACCTCTGGCACTCGATTGGCCGAAAGCCTCCTTGGTGGGCGTGCTCCCGCACCATTTGTTCATTCGGCGCTGAAAGCTTGCTGGAAATAGCCATTGCCGGGCAGCCAAGGTATATTGAGGTCGAATGAAAAAATCGAAAGGCAAAGCTTCAAATCGCCGGAGCACTGCCCAGCCAGTGACCGCCGGCGCGGGCGCCTTGAACCCTCGCGTAGCGGTTGCGATCATGGCGGCGGGCAAGGGAACGAGGCTGAAATCCCAACTTCCTAAAGTTTTGCATGAAGTCGGGGGTAAGCCGCTGCTGGAACATGTAATCCGCGCGGCGGTGCAGGTCGTGCCGCCGAAAGACGTTTATGCCATCGTCGGACACGAGGCCGATCGTGTTCGCCAAGCCATCAAGCACACTGGCGTCAACTTCGTGTTGCAGGCGGAGCAGAGAGGCACTGGTCACGCTCTGATTGTCGCGCGCGAGGCGCTCGCGGGATACGACCACGTCATCGTGCTCTCCGGCGACGCTCCCATGATTACTCCCGAAACGATCAGCCGCCTGCGCAACTTTCATCTTGAGCAGCAAGCCGCCATGACGCTGTTGAGCGCCGAACTGGAAAATCCCACCGGGTATGGACGGGTCTTGCGCAAGAGCCCACGTAGCGCTGACGTGCGGGCAATCGTCGAAGAAAAGGCCGCTAGCGCAGAGCAGAAGAAGATTCGGGAGATCAATTCGGGGTTTTACGTTTTTTCCGTCAAGGATCTGTATGCCAACATCGGGGGCCTATCGACGGGAAATGTTCATGCCGAGTATTACCTGACCGACATGGCCGAGGTACTGCGCACGGCGCGGCGCCGCGTCGTGGCTTATGAAACTGCGACCCCGAATGAGGTGCTGGGCGGAAACACGCGGGCGGAATTAGCCGATATCGATCAACAGATGCGGCTGGCGAAGTGTCGGCAGCTTATGGCCGATGGAGTGACCATCTTTTATCCGCCAACTTGCGTGATTGATGTCGATGTTGCCATTTCCCCGGACACCGTGATCGAGCCCTACGTGCAATTACTGGGAAATACAACGATCGGCACAGCCTGCCGCGTGCGGTCGTACTGCGTGATTCGCGACTCCCAGATTGGAGACGGCGTAATGATTCGCCCGGGATGCGTGATGGAGGATGCTCACGTCAGCGCCGGCGCAGTGCTCGGCCCGTATTCGCACCTGCGGCCGGGCAGCGAGATTGGCGAGGGAGCCCACGTCGGAAATTTCGTCGAGACCAAGAAAATCAAGCTGGGAAAAGGATCCAAGGCGAACCATCTGACTTATCTGGGGGACGCAGAGATCGGTGCCGGCGTAAACATCGGTGCGGGAACCATCACCTGCAACTACGACGGCGTGCACAAGCACAAGACCGTTATTGCCGATGGAGCTTTCATCGGCAGCGATAGCACCCTGGTAGCTCCAGTGCGGGTAGGCAAAGGCTCATACATCGGCGCGGCTTCATGCATAACGGACGATGTCCCGGACGAATCGCTGGCGATCGGGCGAGGCCGCCAGGTTGTGAAAGAGGGCTGGGCGAAGCAGAAGCCCGCTGAGAGGAAGTAAGTAAGGGCCGCCCGGATTCGACAATTCCTCACTGCTGACTCCACCGTTGTAAACCTTGACGACACTCCAACGCGCTGTAAAATGACGCGGATTCCCCGGGGCTTCGAAAATCTCACCTAAATCAGGAGAAACTATGCGTAGTTTCAAGACAATTCTTCTCATGGCAGTTGCGACTCTTTTGCTGGCGGGTGTTGCGCCAGCGCAGAAAAAAACAAAATCCGCGGACGCCGACTACATAGCGCAAGCCTTGTCGGCCGCTCCCAAAGCGGTCGCCAAAGACGCGGCCGTCGCTCGCATGGAAACTGATGGGAAAATGACGACGCTGCGTGACGGCAAGAACGGATTCACCTGCATGGTGCTCAAGGGCGAGAAAATGTGCGCTGACGCCAACAGCATGGAATTCTTCGGTGCCGTGATGAAGCACGAACCGCCGACGGACAAGTTGGGACTAGTGTACATGCTATCCGGACATGATGCCGGCGCAAGCAATACCGATCCTTTTGCGACAGGTAAGACGGCGGACAATCACTGGGTGGTGACGGGTCCGCACGTGATGATCCTCGGCTCGGCCAGCAAATCGTTTGGGCTCTCCAAAACGCCCGAGGCAGACCCCTCGAAGCCTTACATGATGTGGGCCGACACGCCTTACGAGCACGCGATGATTCCGGTCACGTCCGAGGCCGGCGCGGCAAAATCGGCAATGCCGAAAACCGAAGCTAAAAAATGATCAGAAGACGGATTCGCAAAAGAGAAAAAACGTGGGGAAATAAAAAAGGCACCGAGTTTTGCACCTCGGTGCCTTTTTCGTACGAGCCTGTCTAGTGGGAAACCGCGGCGAACAACTCCGAGTGCATCAGCGACTGGAACTGCTGGTCGCTGGCCTTGAAGTGAACACTCAAGTTCGAGCCATCGGAATCGACGGTCGTGTTGTCCACGGCCACCTTCTCGGCCGGCGTGGCGCTCATTTTCTTGTAGAGGATGCCGGCCTTGACCAGGGATGACATGGTACCCGCTGTCACGGAATCAGAAGTCACGACGGTGAGGTCGAAGTTTACGCCACTGTTAAAGCTCATGGTGTAGCGCGAGCCCATAATGCGTTTCTTAATGGTCTCGTAGTCGGCAACTTTCGAGGCGTCGCCAAGGGCGGAGCGCATCATGTTCTGCGTTCCTTGCTGGTCCAGAATGCTCCACACCGGCGCGGAATCTACGTTGGTCATCATGTCGGCCATGGTCCCATTGGTATCAAGCCCCAGCACCTGGCCGTCGCGGGTGTCGAGAGCGATGCGAATCGCGGTCGGATCCGCGAACAGCAGCGTGCTGTCATCCAGAAAAGTCATGACGAAGCCGCCGTCCATAGGATAGAGGAACGCCTGCCCATATTTCTTAGGCTTGTAGTTCTGCAGCTTCATCTTCTTGAGCACAGTTTTCATGTTGAAGGGACCCGCCGCCACTCCCAGTCCCCTGACGCCCTGCTTGCCCGAGCGAAACGACGCAAAGGTCAGCGTGTCCACATCCTTCTCGGGATCGATGCCAATGTTCTTGAGTGCGGACTCGAATTGCTTGATGTTATCGGGCATCAACTGTTGCTTCAGCGCCATCGCGGTGGGCGAGTCCTTCAAGGCCCGATAATCCACGGAAATCAGTTGCAGCAGATCGGCCGGAACGCAGGTGCGGGCCGACGAATTCAGCGGCATGGCATAGGCCATGCTCACCAGCAGGGCAGAAACCAGGCAAACCTTCAAAATTCTCATAACGCCTCGAATCGGGAAAATGGTCAGAATTGCGTGTACCTTGTTGGATGCACGCTCAAGCCTTCTCGTTAGTAGATCGTATTATTGTATTTTACTTGCACATCAAGCGGCATAAACAAAAGGACAGGCACCGTTGACCGATTTGGAACCGCTAGGCGTGTTAACGATCATTTATTTGTCAACCACAGAGCGGAAGGGCCGCCTTTCGTGTTGAATCTACGAAGGCCTGAAGGGCAAGATTCACCCGTGTCTAGCCGCGGATTATGGACGTGCGCCGCCGGACTGTGTCGGCAAAGCTCAGATCTTTCAGCGATGCCAGGTTGATCTCCACGTTGGCTAATGCCCCGGTAATGGCCGCTTGCGCCAGCGCCGCAGCCGTCGTTAAGTCCGATTTCATATTCGGATTTGTTATGGGCTCGAGCATTTTCACAAGCTGCGCCACCTCGTGAGCCTTTTCCGCGACACCCAGCGGAACTGCGGTCGCTTCCTTCAGTGCCGCTTCAATCAATGTCTCGCCGGATTTGTCGTCAGCTGCCGTGCGGGCCGCTTTATAGGCCTTCATCACGGAATCGTAAGACGCCGCGTCCGCATCCACCGCCGCCTTTAATTCCTCCCGCAGCGAAGTCAGGCTGGCGATCGCCGCGCTGAGCTGAGTCTCGTATTGCACATACGCCTTCTTTCCGCGAGACATCGACGCAACCATCGTGGCAAGCCCTGCCGCCATCGCGCCCGCAGCGGCGGAAGCGCTACCTCCGCCCGGGGTGGCCGTGGGCGCCGCCAGTTGCTCAATAAACGGCTCGACCCCGGCGCGCAGCCCGCCCACCGCCATCTTTCCTCCCATGACAGCGGCCAGGCGGTTCTCAAGAATCAACGACGAATCAAAATTCTCCACCTGCAGAAACCACTCGGCAGCCTGTTCCAGCGCTTTCTTCGGGATCAGCCCGACAATTTCGCTGGACACCGGCATCACGCCATAGCGCGCCGCCTCGCGCTTCACCATTTCGAACACGCGGTGAATGGGTGTCTGTTCAAAATCGGTGAGATTCATCGATACCTGGGCGAGACCCCGCACCAGGAATCCCGCGCCCTTCACAAAGCGCATGCCGCCGCTCGAAAAGCGGACGGCCTTGGCGATCTTTTTTGCAACCTCCACATCGGGGGTATTGAGGAAAACGTTGTAGGCAATCAGGAATTTACGCGCTCCCACCACCGTTGCCCCCGCCGTAGGATGCACGCGCGGTTCGCCGATATCCGGCCGACGCGCCGGGTTGGTGGCAATCTCCGCACGAATGCCCTCGAACTGTCCCCGCCGGATGTTCTCCAACCCCTGGCGCTCGGGAATCTTGGCCGCCGATTCGTACAGGTACACGGGAATCTGGTAGCGCTTCCAGATTTCTGCGCCCACATGGTTCGCCATGGCCACGCAATCTTCGATTGTGACCCCGTCAATCGGAATGAACGGAACCACGTCAGCCGCTCCCATGCGCGGGTGCGCCCCGCTGTGCAGGTTGAGATCGATGAGTTCCGCGGCCTTGCCCACGCCCCGGATCGCAGCTTCCTGAATGGCCTCGCGCTCGCCAACCAAGGTGATGACGCAGCGGTTGTGATCGGAATCCATTTCGCGATCGAGCAAGTACACGCCGGGCATCTTCATCGCTTCCACAATGGCGTCAACTTTGGCTTTGTCGCGGCCTTCAGAGAAATTTGGAACGCATTCGACGAGCGTGGACATAACGGATGAGGATATCTGCGCCAGACTAACCGCGCAAGGTTGAGAGCTCAGCTGACTAAACACTTCACCACAGGGGACACAGAGGGCACAGAGGCAATTCTTACTTGCGCTCGAAAAAATTTCCGATTCCCAGCCGGACCTGCACCGTGTTCACCCCCGGATTCAGCGTTGCCAACCCGGCATTCGAAACGTGCATGTAGCGCAATTCAAGGCTCACGTTGTGCTTCGCGCCGAGGATGTGCATCCCGAGCGCGGCCTGATCCATGAAGTTGACCGTGTTGGTTCCGGGCGGGACATCGTGATTGGTGAATACCGTGCCGCCAGTGAGCTCGAGATACGGCGAGATGCTCCCGTGACGCTCGAAATTCCACTTCAGTCCCAGAGGATCGAAGCCCACGCCGTACGCCGTATTCGTCGGCTGGAACATCAGGAAAATGGGAACCGCGTCGACGGCGTATTCAAAGCGTCCGCGCAGAAACCCGGGCAGATGCGGCCCCGTTAGAACCCATCCATAGCGCAGCCCGGCATTAAACGCGCCAATGTTTCCGCGTCCGCCGCTGACCGAGTGGCCGCCGCCTGCCCACACCTGGATTTCGTGGCCGCCTTTGTCGGGGCCAGTCTGGCCGAAACACACAGACGACCCGAGCAGCAGAGTCGCAGCGAGAAGAAGGGAAGAGCGCATGAAGGAACAATCACCATACAATAACCAGCGCACGCGGACAAACGATGCAGCGCGAAGTTAGGACTCGCGTGGATGTTCTGCAGCCAACTGCATCAGGTCGCGGGCGACGCGCGCTGTATTGTGCCGCGCCACTCCCGCCTCTTCCAGGTAATCTCCCAGCACGGGAATCACGCCGACGGCTTCCAGGGCATCAAGATCATTCACAATCTGGCAGGCGCCCTCGAGTTCATACTTGGCCCTCATCTCTTGCGAGACCGGCGTTCGGTTGATCAGCGCATAATCAAAAATCTGCTTCTGCGCATGGCGGTTGAGCGCCTGGATGTGATCGGCGGCGGTAAGGCCAAGGCTCTCGTTGGCCTGCGTCATCAGGTTGCAGAGATAGACTTTCGTTGCCGGTGATTCAACGATCGCCTGCGAGATGCCGCGCACCAGCAGGTTGGGGATGAGGCTGGTAAACAGCGAGCCTGGGCCAATCGTAATCAGATCGGCATGAGCGATGGCTTCCAGTGTCTGCGGCATCGGCCCAACGTCGGGAGGAACGAGAAACAACTCGCGGATTCGTCCTTTGCTGGCGGTGATCTTGGTTTCTCCTCGTACGCGAGTGCCATCTTCCATCAGCGCTTCCAATTCGATATTCGACGTGGTCGCCGGATAGATGTGCCCGCGAGTCAGCAAGATTTCCGAGGACAAGCGCACCGCTTCCGAAAAATCTGAGGTGAGAGAGGTGAGCGCGGCCAGGAACAGATTGCCGAAGCTGTGCCCCTCGAGACCGGACCCCTTTTCGAAACGATGGCGAAACAGTTTGGAGAGCAGGGCTTCATCTTCGCTCAACGCGACAATGCAGTTGCGAATGTCGCCCGGCGGAAGCATGTTGAGTTCTTTGCGCAGACGCCCGCTGGAGCCGCCATCGTCGCTTACGGTTACAACGGCGGAAAGGTCGCGAATGAAAGGCGCACACGGCGGCGCGGTGGGTGTCTCTGTGGGCGGGGGCACATACTGCTTCAATCCCTTCAGCAGCGTGGAAAGCCCTGTGCCGCCGCCGATTGCAACCACGCGAATACCCTGCGCCTGCGAGTTCTGCGGCGGAGCGGTTGCGAGCTCGGCGGTTTTCGATTCCATCAAAATGGGCTTTTCGGCGGACTGCTAGACAGGTTCTTCTTCGCCGAGGCCGCCTTCAGGGGAGCCAATTTCCGCTCCAGGATCGGGATAAAGCAGTTCCGTAAATCTCGGGTCTTCGGCCAGATTCTGGAAGTCGGAATCGTTTCGCGCCTGGAAGCGCAGTTGCGGGTTCATGCGCAGGGCCTCGTCCAGGTGGCGCAGCGATTCTTCGACCTTTCCCGTCAGGCAGTCGAGCGCAGCCAGGCCGTAGATCACGTAGTCTGCTTTGGCATTTTGCTTGAGCAGCTTGTCCAGATGCTCGCGTGCGGTAACGTAGTCGCCGACATTCATCAGCGACACGGCATAGTCAAAGTGCTCCTCGGGCGTCTTGAACTGCGACGCCGTCGACCGCTCCAGATGTTGATTGCAGATACTGAGATGAACCGTGGCGCGATCGCACAACTCCTTGTTCGTTCCGGTGAGAACCTTCTGAAAGTGAGGCTTGGCCTTTTCGAACTTGTGTTCCTGCATCGCCCGCAGGCCGAGCTCGTAACTCTGCAGAGCCTGTGTATAGCGCGGATCTTCTGTTGCAGCCTTTTTCGCAGTCGGTTTCTGAGCCATGTGCAAAACTCTTCCTGTGCTCCTGGTAATGGGGGAACTCCTTACGTTGCGCTTCCTGCCTGAGCTTTAAAGTATCGCCCAAAGCTCGGGTGCAGGTCCAGTTTCGGATGGGGCGGCTGCCGTCCTAATCCATGCTCGCGGCGCCCAGCAGATCGATCTGTTTCCACTCTCCCTTGATAATCCCTGCCCGAATCTGAGCCGCAGTCTTGCCTTTTTTGTGCTGCTGGTACGAATAGTAAAGCTCCTTCAGGCAAGTGGCGCACTGGGCTCCGTGCGTGCCTTCGAAGCAGCTGTGCAGGCTGTTATGGCCCATCCGGTCGCAATAACAGTAGCAGGGCTGCTGATGCAGCACGGTGGGAATCTTCGCCGCCAGTTCGTAGGCGTGTGTCTGGTAGGGATACTCCGCGTCGGCTCCCCAGAGATCCGCTTTCGTCAGGATTCGCGGCAGTTTGGTGCCTTTCGGCGGCGGCCCCGCATTGTAGGCCGGAGCCCCGCCTTCTTCCTGCGGTGCCGCCCATTCGGCAGAGAGGCTCAGCGTTACGAGAAATAGAAAAGCTAAAGTGAGGCCGCGGTACAGAATCCTGTGTTGAAGTAAGCGCGTCATCGATATCTCCCGAGTGAGCTATTGTAACCCGTCAGCCACTGGGGCCGGCTGAGTCCAGTTATCGTCTATTGTCCTGCGAAGATTGTCCTGCGAAGCCATACAACCCGCTTCCCCAGAAACGAGTTCTGTATAACAATAGAGACGCATGCCAGAAATCTTTCCAGACCCTGGCTCAGCAGGGGAGATTGGGGTCCCGGTTCCCGCCGCTGCTGCCGTGGGGCAACCCGTTCCTCCCGCTACTACAGTTTCGCCCATCATCGTGACTCAGCCGATTCGGCTCGGTACCGGCCTGGGCGTCTGGCTGCGTGATCTGATCATCTCCCTCGCGATATCCGCCTTCATCATCATCTTTCTGTATCAGCCGGTAAAAGTGGAAGGCACTAGCATGATGCCCTCCCTCGAAGACCAGGAACGCATCTTCGTGAACAAGTTTGTATATCGGCTGGAACCCATTGAGCGTGGGGATATTGTTGTATTTCGGTATCCACGCGATCCTTCCAAGAGCTACATCAAGCGCGTGATCGGCATGGCGGGCGATCGCATCCGCATTGATGGTGGCCAAGTCTACGTCAATGGGCAGGCGGTGGATGAAACCTACGTTCCATCCGAGTATACGGATTCGCGATCCTACCCGGAGATCACTGTCCCCGCAAATTCGTATTTCGTGCTGGGCGATCACCGCTCCATGTCGAATGACAGCCGTGATTTCGGCTCGGTCGACCAGAGCTTCATCTATGGCAAAGCCGTGTTCGGCTACTGGCCGATGGAGAAGCTGGGCCGCGTAAGGTAAGTCTTTCCTCGTAGCCGGCAGCCAGTGGTAACGCGGGCGTCCACGCCGCCACTCCCGTCCCTGGAGCGACCATTCAAATTTCTCCCAGAGGTTTCCCACCCGTTTTCCTCAGATTTCCTCTGCGCGAGCGCTCTTCTATCTTGGCCCCCGCCACATTCCCTGCTAAACTTCATAAAATCCACTCTTCGGAGCGAGAATGCAGGCTATCCTTGCGCTGGAAGACGGAAAAGTCTTCCGAGGCAAAGGCTACGGCGCCAAAGGCGAATGCTACGGCGAAGTCGTTTTTAATACTTCCATCACTGGCTACCAGGAAATTTTCACCGACCCTTCCTACTCCGGCCAGATCGTCGTTTTAACCAACCCCGAAATCGGAAATTACGGCACCAACCAGGAAGACAACGAGGCTACCCGCCCCTGGATCGAAGGCCTGATCGTGCGCGAGTTTTCACGCGTGAGCTCGAACTGGCGCTCGCAGCAGGTGGCTGAAGAATATCTGGAGCAGTTTAAAGTGCCCGTGCTGTCAGACATCGACACGCGATCGCTGGTGCGGCATCTGCGCGATCACGGCGTGATGCGTGGAGTCGTCTCGACGCTGGAGAGCGATGCCGAGAAGCTGGTGGCGAAGGCGCGGTCGATTCCCAAGATGGACGGCACCGATCTGGCGAAAGAGGTCAGCACCAAGCGTCCGTACGTCTGGGAGGTCGGCGAGCGCTCGCACGAACCGGTCGCTGTAGTCGGAGTGAAAGACGAGCCGCCGCGCTTTCACGTGGTCGCCTACGACTTCGGCATCAAGCAGAACATTTTGCGCAAGCTGCGTGGCGAAGGCTGCAAGGTCACGGTGGTTCCGGCGCAAACCCCCGCAGAGGATGTGCTGGCGCTGAAGCCGGACGGAGTTTTCCTATCGAATGGCCCCGGAGACCCCGAACCCTGCACCTACGCGGTGGATTCCATCCGCAGGTTGATGGGTCGGCAGCCAATCTTCGGAATCTGTCTCGGCCATCAACTGACCGGCATCGCGCTGGGCGGAAAAACTTTCAAGCTGAAGTTCGGGCATCACGGCGGAAATCATCCGGTGAAGCAGTTAAGGACGGGCAAGATCGAGATCACCGCGCACAACCACAACTTCGCCGTCGACCCCAATTCCCTGGCCGACAGCGAAGTGGAGCTCACGCACATTGATCTGAACGACGACACGCTCGAAGGCCTGCGGCACCGCAACATGCCGTTGTTCACCGTGCAATATCACCCGGAAGCGGCGCCCGGCCCGCATGATTCGCATTATCTGTTCAAAGAGTTCACCAAGATGATGGAGGAGTGGAAAGGTTGAGAGCGAACTGGCCACTGGCCACTGACAACTGGTTCTAAATGCCCAAACGCACTGACATCTCCAAGATCCTCGTACTCGGCTCCGGGCCCATCGTCATCGGGCAGTCGGCGGAGTTCGATTACTCCGGCACGCAGGCCTGCAAGGCGCTCAAGTCTGAGGGCTACGAAGTGGTGCTGGCCAATTCGAACCCGGCCACCATCATGACCGACCCGGAGTCGGCCGACCGCACCTACATCGAGCCGCTCACGCTGGAGTATCTGGAAGAGATCATCCGCATTGAGCGCGACATGTCGCCGGGCGCGGGCTTCGCCGTGCTGCCCACGGTTGGAGGGCAGACTGCGCTGAATTTGGCGATCGAACTTTCCGACGGCGGCGTGCTGGAAAAATATAACGTCAGCCTGATTGGCGCCAATGTCGAGGCCATCAAAAAGGCCGAAGACCGCCTCTTCTTCAAAGACGCGATGCAGCGCATCGGCCTCGACGTTCCGAAATCTGCTCTGGTCAATAACACCAAAGACGGCATCGAATTCGCCGGCAAGATCGGCTTCCCAGTCATCGTGCGTCCGTCGTTCACCTTGGGCGGCACCGGCGGCGGAATCGCCTACAATCGCGAAGAACTCGGCGAAGTCCTCACCCGTGGCCTCGATCTCTCTCCCGTGCACGAGGCCCTGATCGAAGAATCTGTTCTGGGCTGGAAGGAGTTCGAGCTTGAGGTGATGCGCGACACCAAGGACAACGTCATCATCATCTGCTCGATCGAGAACTTCGATCCCATGGGCGTGCACACCGGCGATTCGATCACGGTTGCCCCCGCGCAGACCCTCACCGACCGCGAGTATCAGGCGATGCGCGATGCCTCGATCGCAGTGATCCGCGAAATCGGCGTCGATACCGGCGGATCGAATATTCAGTTCGGCGTGAATCCCGAAACCGGGCGCATGGTCGTGATCGAGATGAACCCGCGCGTCTCGCGTTCCTCCGCGCTCGCCTCAAAGGCCACGGGATTCCCGATCGCTAAGATCGCAGCGAAACTGGCCGTGGGCTACACGCTCGACGAAATCCCCAACGACATCACGCGCAAAACTCCGGCGTGTTTCGAGCCCACGCTCGATTATGTCGTGGTAAAGATTCCCAAATGGCAATTCGAGAAATTCCCCGGCGCGGACGATACGCTTGGCCCGCAGATGAAGTCGGTGGGCGAAGTGATGGCCATTGGCCGCACCTTCAAAGAAGCGTTGATGAAGGGCGTCCGCTCGCTCGACACCGGTAAGAAAGTCGGTTCCGACAAAATCGAACCCAAGATCCTCACCCAGCGACTGGTCACACCTCATCCTGAGCGCCTCGCCTACGTGCGTTACGCCCTCCGCCAGGGGCACACGGTCAAGCAGATTGCCAAGATGACCTCGATGGATCCCTGGTTCCTGTACCAGTTGAAGGAGATCAACGACCAGCAACTCGAGTTGGAAAAGCATCCCATGGAATCCATTCCGGCCGAGGTGTTGCGCGATTCCAAGCGCATGGGATTCTCCGACGGCCGCCTGGCACAGGTCTGGCGTCTCGAGGGGCAGGAAAAGGTCCGGCACCTGCGCAAGAAGCACGGCGTAATGCCCGTCTACAAGCGGGTCGACACCTGCGCCGCGGAGTTCGAAAGCTTCACGCCTTACCTGTACTCCACCTACGAAGACGAAGATGAGGCGACTCCCACCGACAAAAAGAAAGTCATCATTCTCGGCAGCGGGCCCAATCGCATCGGGCAGGGAATTGAGTTCGACTACTGCTGCTGCCACGCTTCGTTCGCGCTGCGCGACGACGGTTACGAGACGATCATGATCAACTGCAATCCCGAGACCGTCTCGACCGACTACGACACGAGCGACCGCCTCTACTTCGAGCCGCTCACGTTTGAAGATGTGTGGGCGATCTACCAGCACGAAACCTCAAAGGGCGCCGACGTGGGTGTGATCGTGCAGTTCGGCGGGCAGACGCCTCTGAACCTTGCACTGCCGTTGAAGCAGGCCGGCGTGAAGATCATTGGCACGTCGCCGGAATCAATCGACCTCGCAGAAGACCGCAAGCAGTTCAATAAACTGCTGGAAGAATTGCAGATTCCCCAGGCGCCCGGCGTAATGGCGACCTCCATCGAAGAGGCAGTCGAAGGTGCCAAGCGCATCGGTTTCCCTGTGCTGGTTCGGCCTTCCTACGTGCTCGGGGGCCGAGCGATGGTCATCGCTTATGACGAGCAGTCGATCGTGCGCTACATGCAGGAAGCCGTCGAATACTCTCACGACCGACCGGTGCTGATCGATCACTTCCTCGAAGATGCCATCGAAGTCGACGTGGACGCGCTCTCCGACGGCGAAGACGTCGTGATCGGCGGGATTATGCAGCACATCGAAGAGGCCGGCATTCACTCCGGCGATTCTTCCTGCGTGCTGCCCGCGGTGGATATTCCGCAGCCGCTGCTCGAACGCATGCGCGAGTACACCTTTAAGCTCGCCAACGCGCTGAAAGTGGTGGGCCTGATGAACATCCAATTCGCTATTCCTCGCGGGAACGGCAGCGGTGCGGGCAATCGAGGCGAGGGCGGAAAAGTCTATGTGCTCGAAGTAAATCCTCGCGCCTCCCGTACTGTGCCTTACGTTTCGAAGGCGACGGGTGTTCCGATGGCAAAGATCGCCGCCCGCCTCATGACCGGACGGAAGCTGCGCGAGTTCCTGCCTGACTTCATCGAGCGCCGCGCCGATCTCGACACCGGAAGCTGCTACTACGTGAAGTCTCCCGTGTTTCCCTGGAGCAAGTTCCCCGGCGTAGATACGGTGCTCGGCCCGGAGATGAAATCCACCGGGGAGGTCATGGGCGTCGCCGATAACTTCGGCGAAGCCTTTGCCAAGGCGCAGCTGGCTGCGGGACAAAAGCTTCCTACCAAGGGAGCGGTCTTCATCAGCGTCACCGATCACGACAAGCGCCACGTCGCACTGGTCGCCCGCAAATTCGTGGACATGGGATTCAAGCTGGTCGCCACCGCCGGTACCGCCGACGTGATCGAGACCGCCGGCATGAATGTGGAACGCGTCTACAAGGTCAAAGAAGGACGTCCGAACGTCGTCGACTTCATCAAAGGACAACGCATCCAGCTGATCATCAATACTCCGACGGGACTCGAGCCCTGGTTCGACGAAAAAGCGATCCGCCGCGCCGCTGTGACTGCCCGCATACCGACGATCACCACGTTGGCCGCCGCCCGTGCCGCTGCAGAGGGCATCGCCGCCTTGCAGCGCGGAGAAATCAGCGTCCGCGCCCTGCAGCAGTTGCATGCGGAACGGGCAGTGCATAAATAGGGCGTGTCAGGAATTTCCGGAATGTGTGTTACAATCGTGACAGATGGGTAATACACTTACAATTCGACTCCCTGAGGATTTACAGCGGCGGTTGCGGGAAAGGGCGCGCCGCACCGGTCTGCCGGTTGGCAGGATTGTTTGCGATTCGTTAGAAAAGACTCTCGACAAAGACGAACCGGCCTGGATGAAGTATGCGGGTACGCTCAGCGGTCCGCGTGACCTGTCTTCCCGCAAGGGCTATTCGCGCTCATGAAGGGAATTGCTGATACCGGCTTTATCGTCGCGTTCCGAAACCGCGACGATCGGTATCATGCCTGGGCTGTAGAGCTAGCGCGCGCATTGGACGAGCCTTTGCTCACGTGCGAGTCGGTCTTGTCGGAAGCGGCTTTCCATCTGGGATCGAGCGAGGCGGCCTTGGACCTTGTAGCTGCTGGAATGCTGGAAGTGGCTTTTGACTGCAGCCGGAACATCGAACAGCTCCGAGAATTGGCAGCACGTTATGCAGACCTGAACCCGGATCTGGCAGATCTTTGTCTGGTTCGCATGAGTGAAATACATTCGCGGCATACGATCATTACGGTGGATGGTGATTTTCGTATCTACCGTCGCAACAAGCGCGACGCTATTCCGCTGCTTTGCCCTCCCAAGAAGTGATACGCTCAGAAGTTCACAGGTGACAGCATGCTTCTTCACGGAATTCTCCCTCCCATCACTACGCCGTTCTATCCCGAGGGCAACGTCTACTTCAAAAAGCTGGAAGCGAATGTAGAACGCTACTCGCGCACTCCCGTCGCAGGCATCGTAGTGCTCGGGTCGACCGGAGAGGCGATCATGCTTTCCGATCAAGAGCGCCGCGATGTCCTGAAGAGCGCGCGCCAGGCCGCTGCGCCGCACAAAGTTCTGATCGCCGGCACCGGCATCGAGTCTGCTGTGGAGACGCTGCGGCTCACCGAATACGCCGCTGAACTCGGCTACGACGTGGCCATGGTGCGCACCCCGCATTACTACAAGAAACAGATGGCGCCCGCGAACCAACTCGCGTTCTATCGCAGCGTGGCCGACCATTCTCCTCTCCCGGTAATCACCTACAACTTCCCGCAGGCCACCGGCTACGACATGCCAGCCGAGGTCGTGATTGAACTCGCCGAGCACCCCAACTTGATCGGGATCAAGGAATCCAGCGGCGACGTGGAAAAGGTCCGCAAGATGGTCGAGGGCACCCAGCACATCAAGCGCAGCGTGACTGTTACCGAGACCTTCGACGCCGTCACGCCCCGCATGCTCGCCGCAGCCAATACGCCCAGCGATGGTGGGGAACTGGTACCAGTCGGAGTGCTGTCCGGGACCGCAGAGTCGAAGCCATCTTCCTCAGCCGTCACCGTGGTGGGCAAGATCAAGACCCGCCAGAAGGAAGTCGGATTCCAGGTGCTAGTCGGGGCAGCACACAAACTGCACCCGTCTCTCGATGCCGGAGCCATCGGCGCAATTCTCGCCTTCGCCAACCCGGCGCCGACCGCCTGCTATGAAATCTACGCCGCATGGAAAGAAGGCGACGCCGAGCTCGCGCGCTTGAAGCAGGAACGAATCGCAAAAGCTGCACAGCGCGTTGGCGATCTCGGTGTCCCCGGATTCAAGTACGGCATGGACTTCAACGGATACTATGGCGGCCCCGCGCGCCTGCCATTCCTGCCCCTGACGGCCGATTTGAAGGCGGAGATCGAAACTCTGCTTGCCGATATTCGGAACTGAAGACAAATCCCCGCGCCATGATTATTGAGAACTCAAATCAATGGAAAAAGCTCTCGCTGGCATCATTTTGAAGTCCGTCCTAAACCTCGGAAAAGGACTTAACGATCTGGATCCCATCGTGCGAGAAGTGAACGATCTTGATGAAAGAAAACGATTGCTGATCTGTCTTGGCGTTGTAATGTCCGAGCTCAACGCAGGTATAGTTATTCCCATAACCAAACAATATCCGGAGATGGACCCCGACGCGCCTGAAAGCGCTCACGATTGTTCTCGCTAGAGCTGGTTGGTGACTAGAATACGACGTTGATGAAAAAGGCAGGACAACGTCACCCGCAGCCCGCCATCTCTGAGGAGATGAAAGCCTGGTCGACCGCGCTAGTGACCGAAACCGCCGACTGGCCCCACATTTCTCAGCGTTCCTTCTTCGGATTTACCGCGCTCTATCGCCGCGAAAAGATATTCGCGCTGCTGCCCCGCAGCCGGAACCTCGAGAGTGCGAATACGATCGCATTTAAAATAGAATCTCCCGCTACTTCTCTTCGAGAGCGACTACGTTCCGATGGGCGAGTCGGCTCCATGCAGCATGAAAATGCTCGCTGGTTCACGTTTCTCATTTCCTCGAATGCCGACCTGCACGAAGCCTTGGACTGGCTCGGGCAGGCCTACGAAGCCGCCCGCAAGGTCAGGAAAGCAAAATAGTTCCATGCCTCTTGTGATTTGAATCACGCCGGGCGTATACTAATTCTAACGAACGTTCGAATTAGAAAAAGCCTGGTTCAAGGATTATGGGGAGTCCTTCGACAGCAACCCGAGTTTCTACGCGCCGGCACCGGGGCGCACGCGCGCCCGAGACCCGCTACGACCGCCGCCTCGCTGAAATCCTCACCCACGCCACCGAAGTCTTCTGCAAAAAAGGCTACGAAGGCGCCTCCATGCGCGATCTTTCGCGCGAGAGCGGCATGTCGCTGGCAGGCCTCTATTACTACTTTGAATCCAAAGAGCGCCTACTCTACCTCATCCAAAGGCACACCTTCAGCACGATCGTCGAGCGCTTGAAAGCGCGACTGCAGGGTGTGGACGATACGGAAGATCGCATCCGGATCTTTATCCTCAACCACCTGGAATATTTTCTCGCCAACCAGTCGGCGATGAAGGTGCTCTCACATGAGGACGAGGTGCTGAAGAACGGTTTCGGCTCCGAAGTGGCCGCCATCAAGCGCGAGTATTACCGGATTTGCGTGGGGCTGCTCGATGACCTGAAGCGCGAGCGAGGACTCCAGTTTTCCACCCGCCTTGCTGTTCTAAGCCTGTTTGGCATGATGAACTGGATTTACACCTGGCACAATCCGCGCGTGGATGACGATGCTACTTCGATCGCAGGTCAGATGGCGGATTTGTTCTTGCGCGGTGTGATGGCCGGAGAAAAAAGCCGCAAAGAGCGGTGACGTGACTGCCAAGTTTTAAAGTTTTTTGTGGAAGGGCACGGCTTCAGCGTGCCGTTAACGGCAAAAAGAATTTGGGCTTCAGCCCCTGTGGGCTAGACATTCATCAAGGAGCAATCTTATGGCAACGACAACGCATCCGGCCACCGGCGAAACCACCAAACAGCTAGTCAACTACCGCACCGACGGCGGAGTGGCCGTGATCGAGATGTGCGATCCTCCCGCCAATACCTACACCTACGAGATGAACCGGCAGTTGGACGACGCGATCCTGAAGGCGCGCATGGACAACGACGTCTACGTGATTCTCCTGACGGGCGCGGGCGATAAATTCTTCTCTGCCGGCGCCAACATCAAGATGCTCTCCAGCGTCGATCCCACTTTCAAGTATTACTTCTGCCTGCATGCCAACGAAATGCTGCTGCGCCTGGAGCACACGCCCAAGCTCGTGATCGCGGCTATCAACGGCCACTGCGTTGGCGGAGGCCTCGAGATCGCCATGGCTGCCGACATCCGCATTGCTCGCAAAGACGCGGGCAAGATTGGCCTGCCGGAAGTAAACCTCGGCGTGCTTCCGGGCACCGGCGGCACGCAACGCCTGTCGCGCCTTGTAGGGAAAAGCAAAGCGATCGAATTGATGGTCACCGGCAACACGTTCTCCTTCGAAGAGGCCCAGGAACTCGGCATTGTCAACGACATCTTCGAGCGCGATGGCTTCATGGAAAACATCATGGAGTACGCCAAGCAGTTCTGCCCGCCCAACAAGGCTTCGAAGGCCGTGGGCCGCATCAAGCGCGCGGTGCAGACTGGCTGGGAGATTCCGATGGAGTCCGCCCTCGCGGTCGAACGCGAGAACCAGCAGCTGCTCTTCCAAAGCGAAGACGCGAAGGAAGGCCTGGCCGCATACGTAGAGAAGCGCCCGGCGACCTTCAAAGCAAAATAGCTCGCGTAGGGGCGGACGCATTTCGTCCGCCCCCGAGCGAAGCGAGGTTCTGGAGAAAGATTCGGAATGTTGGCAGCGACAAACGCGAAAATTAAATCCGGCCGGCTCCTCATCAACGGCGAGTGGGTTACCGGCTCGAAGCAGTTCGACACCACCAATCCCGCCACGGGCGAGGTGCTGACCCAGGTCGCCGAAGCTTCAGCGGCCGACGTGGATCGCGCCGTCCAGGCTGCCCGCCACGCCTCCGAAGATCGCAACGGCCCGTGGCGCAAGCTCTCCGCCAGCGAGCGCGGGCGCCTTCTCTGGAGCCTCGCCGACCTGGTTGAGAAGAACATCGAAGAACTCGCCGAACTCGAGACCCTCGACAATGGCAAGCCGATTTTCGAATCGCGCTATGTCGACATGCCGATGGTTGTCGACGTTCTCCGCTACTACGCGGGCCTTGCGACCAAAATCCAAGGCGAGACCGTCAACACGTTCGAGGCCGCCTTCACCTACACGCTGCGCGAGCCGGTCGGCGTCGTCGGATTGATCGTACCCTGGAATTTTCCACTCTTGCTGGCATCTTGGAAAGTGGGACCAGCACTGGCGTGCGGGAACACGCTGGTGCTGAAGCCCGCAGAGCAGACCCCGCTGACCACGTTGAAATTCGGAGAACTGGTGAGCGAAGCCGGATTTCCAGCCGGGGTTGTGAACATCCTCACCGGCGGCCCGGAGACGGGCAAAGCCATCGTAGCCCATCCTGGGATCGACAAGATCGCCTTCACCGGTTCGACGGCCGTCGGCAAAGAAATCATGCGCGGGGCCGCGGATACGCTCAAGCGCGTGACCCTAGAATTGGGTGGCAAGTCTCCGAATATCGTTTTCGCTGATGCTGACGTCGACAGCGCGGTGAAGGGCGCGATCAACGGCATCTTCTACGGCAAGGGCGAGGTCTGCAATGCCGGCTCCCGCCTGTTTCTGGAAAGCAAGCTGAAGGACGAATTCACAGAGAAGTTAATCGCCCGCGCTTCCAAGATGCGTCCCGCCGATCCGCTCGACCCCAAGACACGCCTGGGCGCAATCGTAAGCCAGGAACAAATGCAGACCGTGCTGAACTTCATCGAGGCGGGGAAAAAAGACGGTGCGAAGTTGGTGGCGGGCGGCAATCGCGTCGCGGTCAATGGAGACAAGGGGTTCTTCATTGAGCCCACGATTTTTGGTGACGTGAAGAACGATATGAAGATCGCGCGCGAAGAGATCTTCGGGCCGGTTCTATCCGTGCTGACCTTCGACGACGTTGACGAGGTCATCGAGCAAGCGAACAACAATCCCTACGGCCTGGCTGCGGCGGTCTGGACCCGTGACGTAAAGAAAGCACACAGCGTCTCGCGCCGACTGAAAGCCGGCACGGTATGGATCAACACTTACGGTTTGATGGACGCGTCGCTCCCCTTCGGCGGCTACAAGAGTTCCGGATTCGGCCGCGAACTGGGCGCGCACGCCATCGAGCACTATACGGAGCTGAAAACAGTTTGGCTCAACCTGGGATGAAAATGATTACCACAGAGGGTTTTCCTCAGTGTTCCTCTGTATCCCCTGTGGTGAAGAGGTTTTGAATTATGCCTGGAAAAGTAGCAAAAATCGGAACGTTCAGCGAGTGGGTTGGCCTGTTCAACGACTGGCGCAAAGAGATCGGCGTCAACACCGACGACATCGAAGCCTTCCACTTCGACACGCTCTACGGAGCCATCGACACCGAAGAAATTGAATTTGGCGCCTACAAAGGCCGCCGCAAGTGGGAGAACCTGCGCCAGATTCCCACGCAACAGATGCGCGACGCCCTGATGAACATGATCGTCTACCAGGGCGACACCGAGTTCGCCAGTGTCGAGCAACAGCGCAACCTGCTGGACAATGCGCCCACCGATTGGGACCGCCGCGCCATCACCCGCGTCATGATCGAAGAGATGCGGCATGGCTGGCAGATGTGCGCGCTGCTGGTCGATCACTTCGGCTATTCGGGAAAAGTGGAAGCGCAGAAAATGCTGGAGCGCCGCGCCTTCGAGAACAAGCGACTGCTCGGTGCGTTCAATGTCGACGTCGATAACTGGATGGATTTTTTCACCTACACCGATTTCGTCGACCGCGATGGGAAGTTCCAGCTGCAGATGCTGAAATATTCGGCCTTTGCCCCCCTGGGCCGTTCCATGTCGTACATGCTCCGCGAAGAGGCCTTCCATATGGGGACGGGCAACGATGGCCTGCGCCGTATCGTCGAGGCGGGCGTGATCCCCGCGTGGCTGATCCAGAAATATCTCAACAAGTGGATTTCGAGTTCGTACGACTTATTCGGCACCGATCACTCTTCGTCCGCCCACTGGGCTTATGTTTGGGGGGTGAAGGGCCGCTACGATGAGCCTAAGAATGAACAGGAACCCGACCTCGACGATCTCAACGATTACAACCGCAATCTTTATCGCGATGAAGTCGCCGGGCTGATTGAGCGCTTCAACAACTCGCTCAAACCAGGCGAACCAAAGTTGTATGCGCCGGACATCAAGTTCAACCGCGCCATCGGAAAATGGGCAGGCCAGAAGTTTCATGCCAAAACCGGCGAGCCGCTCGACGATCGCGCCTACGAAGAACATTTAAAGGAATACATGCCGTCGGCGGCCGACAAGAAGTTGCTGCTCGACATCATCGAGACCGAGAAAAAATGGATTGCCGAAAAGAGTGGTGCCCGGGATCCGCTTGCCAGCATCGGCGAAGTGCGGAAATCGGCCATCAATCTTTAGCTTCCCATGACCACCACGCTCACCGACGTCAAGCTCGCTCGAATCTCGGTTGAGGTCGAGGATTCGGTCGCGCGCATTGCGCTGCGGAATCCGCCGCTCAATGTCATCGATATTCCCATGATGGACGAACTCGGTCGCGCCCTGGCGGAGATCGAAGCGCAGCCGGCCGTCACCGTGATCGTATTCAGCGGGGCAGGGAAGGCGTTCTCGGCGGGCGTCGACGTGGCCGCGCACACTCCAGACAAAGTCCAGGAGATGCTGACGAAATTCCACGCTGTCATTCGAGCGCTCGTCGCGACGAAAAAGGTCACAATCGCCGCCGTTCATGGCCACTGTCTGGGCGGCGGTGCGGAACTGGCGATGGTCTGCGATCTCGGGTACACGACCGAGAATGCGCAGTGGGGATTCCCCGAAATCAAGCTCGGTTGTTATCCGCCGGTGGCCTGCACCGCGCTCGCCGCGCTAGTGGGACAGAAACGCGCTGCGGAGCTGATTCTGACCGGACGCACGATCAACGGCAGGGAAGCGGTGGAGATGGGCTTAGCCACGCAGGCGGTCCAGGAGAATCATTTGCCCACTGCCGTAAACGAATGTCTCGGTAAGCTGCGCACTCTGAGCCCGGCCGCTCTGGCCATCGCCAAGAAAGCGTCTTACGCCTGGGACTCCATCCACCTCGACAAAGGACTTGCCCGAGCCGAGAAGATTTATTTCGAGGACCTGATGAAGACCGCCGATGCCAACGAAGGCATTCGTGCCTTCATGGAAAAGCGGCCGCCGCGCTGGACAGGGAAGTAGCCGATGGATTACGAGATCACCCCCGAAGAAGTAAAAGCGAAGCGCGATGCCGGCGACGCCTTCACCTTGCTGGACGTGCGTGAGCCGTGGGAGTTCGAAACCGCGCGGCTCACCGATGCCAAGCTGATGCCCATGGGCGAGGTTCCGTCGCGGGCGAATCAGGAACTCGACCCGGAAGATCACATCGTCGTCCTTTGCCATCACGGTGTCCGATCCATGAACGTCACAGCCTGGCTGCGGCAACAGGGATTCGAGAAAGCGCAATCCATGCGCGGCGGGATCGATGCCTGGTCGCGCCGCGTGGATGCGAATGTGCCGACGTATTAGAGCGATGAGCCATGAGCGGTGAGCAACCCGCTCGCTCATAGCTCACTGCTCACAGCTATGAAAAAACAACTCATTGAACTCCGGGTCAACGGTCGCTCACACGAGGTCGCCATCGAGCCGAGCGCGCTCCTGCTTGACGTCCTGCGGCAGGAGTTGCAACTCACCGGCTCCAAGCGGGCTTGCGATGACTCTTCCTGCGGGGCCTGCACGGTGCTGGTTGACGGTGTGGCGATGATGTCCTGCACGCTGCTGGCGGCCAGTTGCGAAGGGCAGGAGATCACGACCATCGAGGGCGTCAGCGAGCACGGCAGCCTCGCGGCCATCCAGAAGGCCTACGGAGATTGGGGCGGCGCCCAGTGCGGCTACTGTACCCCGGGATTCATCATGACGGTGAAGTCGCTGCTATCCGAGAATCCCGATCCGTCGGAGGCCGACGTTCGCGCAGCATTGAGCAGCAATCTTTGCCGCTGCACCGGATACAACCAGATGTACGAAGCCATTCGCTCGGCGATCCAGGCTGAGCGGAAGGGATTGGCTGAGGCTAAGTAGCGACGCATGAGCAACGACTTCTCCATTATCGGCAAGCGCACGGCCATGGTCGACGCGGCGGAAAAGACCACCGGCGCCGGCAAGTACACCGACGATCTGTCTGTACCCGGCATGCTGGTGGGCAAAATTCTTCACTCGCCTTACCCGCACGCCCGCATCAAGCGCATCGACTACACGCGCGCAGAAAAACTCGATGGTGTCATCGCCGTCGTTATCGGCAAAGACGCTCCGAATCCCTACGGCATTCTTCCCGTCGGTCACGACGAGCACGCTCTTGCGCTCGATAAAGTCCGCTACGCCGGCGACAACGTCGCCTGCCTGGTCGCGACCTCCGAAGCAGTCGCCGAAAAAGCCCTCGAATTGATCGATGTCGATTATGAGGTTCTCCCCGCCTACTTCGATCCCGAAGAATCGATGAAGGCCGAATCCCATCTCATCCACGACAACAAGCCCCACAATCTCGAGAAGGATTACCACCACGTCTTCGGTGATCCGGACCAAGGCTTTGCCGACGCCGATGAAGTCGCCGAGGCGCGCTTTATTGCCAACGAAGTCACGCATGCCGCCATGGAGCCGCACTCCACGCTGGCCTCTTTCGAACTCGATCCCCACACCGGCAGGCCCGGACGCCTCACCGTATGGTCATCGACGCAGGTGCCCTATTACCTGCAGCACAAGCTGTCGCTGGTGCTGGAAATGCCGATGGCGCAGATCCGCGTGATCAAGCCGCTGGTGGGCGGAGGTTTCGGCGGCAAGAGCGAGGTCATCCCGCTGGAGATAATTGCGGCGATCGCGGCGCGCAAGGCCCAGGCTCCAGTTAAGATCACCTACACCCGCGAAGAAGTGTTCTGGGCGCATCGCGGACGCCCGCGCACGATCATCGATCTGAAAACGGGCGTCAAGAAAGACGGCCGCATCACCGCCGTCAAAGCGCGCGTCGTGCAGGACGGCGGCGCCTACTGCTCCTACGGTGTGGTCACGATCCTCTACTCGGGAGCGCTGCTGGGCGCGCTTTACGACATCCCTAACATTCAGTACAACGGCTACCGCGTGCTCACCAACAAGCCGGCCTGTGGTGCCATGCGGGGGCACGGCACGGTCAATGTCCGCTTCGCTTTCGAATCGCAACTCGACGAACTGGCCGCAAAAATCGGTATGGACCCTGCGGAAATTCGCCAGCGCAATCTCTTGCAGACACCGTGCGTCACAGTCAATGGCTTACGCGTGCAAAGCTACGGCCTGCCCGAATGCATCGAAAGAACCGTCGCGCGTTCGGGGTGGAAGCAGCGCAAGGGCAAGCTGCCCAGGGGACGAGGCCTCGGCATTGCCTGCAGCCATTATGTCAGCGGCGCGGCGAATTCGATCATTCGCTCCGACATGCCGCATTCCACGGTCAACATCAAAATCGATCGCGACGGCGGAGTCGTGGTCTACACCGGCGCTTCGGAAATCGGCCAGGGATCCGACACCATGACGGCGCAGGTCGCAGCCGAGACCCTGGGCTGCACGCTTTCTCGCGTGCGCGTCATCGCGGCCGACACAGATCTCACTCCCATCGACATTGGCTCCTATTCCAGCCGCGTAACCTTCATGGCCGGCAACGCCACGCTGCGCGCCGCCACCCAAGTCAAGAAACTGATCGCCGCCGCCGCCGCAAAGAAAATGAACTGCGCTCCAGAAGACCTGGTTTTCCGCGCCGATACCGTAGTCAAGAAAAATGGCCATGGATCGACGGACGCCCTCGTCCGTCCCGAGCGAAGCGAGGCAGCTTCCGTCTCCGGCCGGGTCGAAGGCCAGATCCTTCGCGGCTCTCTGCAGCAGAAGCGCAAAGACGAAGGCCCAAAAGATTCGCTCACGTTCGAAGAGGCCGTGGTCGCCGCCATCGATTTCCACGGCGCCCTCACGGGTACCGGCTCTTACGCTCCTCCTGCGGAGGCTCGCGGTGGCAAGCACAAGGGCGCGGGCGTGGGCCCGTCGCCGGCTTACTCCTACTCAGCTCAAGTCGCCGAGGTCAGCGTAGACGAAGACACTGGTGAAGTCACGGTGCACAAAGTCTGGGCCGCGCACGATTGCGGCCGTGCGCTTAATCCCGTATCCGTCGAAGGGCAGATTATCGGTTCCGTCTGGATGGGCATGGGCCAGGCCCTCACCGAAGAAATGGTCTGGAAAGATGGCATGCTCATGAACCCCGGCCTGCTGGAATATCGCAGCCCGTCGTCAATCGAGTCCCCCGATGTTGAGCCCATCATCGTCGAGAGCATCGATCCCGAAGGCCCGTTCGGCGCCAAAGAATGCAGCGAGGGATCGCTGGCCGCGACCATCCCCGCCATTGCCAACGCAATCTACGACGCCGTCGGTGTGCGCCTGCACGAGTCGCCATTTACGCCCGAGCGTGTGTTGGCCGCGCTACGTGCCAATAGGAGTTTTAAAGCGCTGAACCTGACCGAAGGCATCGACCCGACCGCTCCAACCCGGTTTCGCGAGCACGGCGGATCTCTGTGGTTCAAGGGTAAAGGTCCGGAGCGCCATCCCCTTGACCCCGCACGTAGCCAGACGGGTGCCGGAGGTGCCGATTGAGCCTCCCGCAATTCAAATTGCTGCGGCCACGCTCAGTCGAAGAAGCCGTAGCACATCTCGCCGAACACAAGGGTAATATCCGCGTGCTCGCCGGCGGCACGGACTTGATCCCGTCCATGCGCCAGAAACTATTCGAGCCGGAATATGTGCTCGATGTGCGCGGGATCTGGGCGATGCGCGGAATCAAACTGGGCGCCGAAGCTGGAGTCGAAATCGGAGCCCTCACATCCCTTCGTGCAATCGAGCGCTCCCAGTACTTGCGCCAGCACTATCCTGTCCTGACCGAAGCGGCATCCACAGTGGCCTCGCCCGTATTGCGCAACATGGGCACCATCGGCGGCAACATCTGCCTCGACACGCGCTGCCTCTGGTACAACCAGTCGCTCACCTGGCGCAAAGGCTGCGGCTTCTGCATCAAGAAAGATGGCGACCTGTGCCACGTCGCTCCCGGCGGGACGAAATGCTGGGCGGCATTTTCCGGCGACACGCCTCCCGCCTTGCTGTGCCTGCACGCCGAAATCGAAATCGCCAGTGCAAGCGGAACCCGCCGCATTCCGCTCCACGACTTCTACACCGGCCTCGGTGACACTTACCGTCGGCTGCAGCCGCATGAACTGGTCACGCGCGTGTTCTTGCCCGCGTCGTCAGCGGATTATCGCGGCGTTTATCGCAAGCTGCGAGTTCGCGGATCAATTGATTATCCCCTGGCCGGCATTGCCGTCGTGATGAAGCGATCCAACGGCCACGTTGCCGACGCAAGAATCGGCATTACCGCGGTCAATCCCGCGCCACTGCTGGTCGAAGGGGCAACGGCTCTTCTCGCCGGAAAACTGATCGACGATTCTCTCGCCGAAGCCGCAGGCGACCTCGCCGCAAAAACCGCCAAGCCCCTCACTACCTCTGCCCTCACTCCCGAATACCGCCGCGAAATGATCCGCGTCTTCACCAAGAGGGCCGTGCTGGCAGCGGCAAGCTGACCCGTCTGGTATCCTGCTTTCGCGACTGATCACTGACACTAGTCACTGATCACTTGCCACTGATGATCACCGACTGCCACATTCACATCCAGCCCATGGAGATGTTCAAGCCCGAGGCGCTGGAGTTGATGAAGAAGAAGCGCCCGAATTTCGACCAGATTGCCGAATTCTGCCGCTCCCCGAAAGCATTTCTTAAGTACATGGACGCCAGCGGCATCGATCGCGCCATGCTGATCAACTATGTGGCTCCGGAAGTGATCGGCTTCACCAGCGGAGTGAATCAGTTCGTCGCCGACTACGTAAAAGAAGATCCCAGGCGCCTGCTCTCGTGTGGCAGCCTGCATCCCCGCCACACCACGAACGTCTTAGCCGATGTCGAGCAGATCCTCCGGCTCGGCCTCCAGATGATCAAGATTCACCCCCCGCACCAGTTGCTTTTCCCCAACGACTACCTGAGCGGCGCGAAGGAACTGGAGATTATCTACCGCGCGGCCGAAGCCAACGGCGTGCCCGTGATGTTTCACACGGGGACTTCGATTTTTCCGGGCGCCCGCAACAAATATGGCGATCCCATCTATGTCGATGACGTCGCCGTAGATTTCCCCAAGCTGAAGATCTTGCTGGCCCACGGCGGCCGGCCGCTGTGGATGCAGACCGCATTTTTTCTGGTGCGCCGGCACCCCAACGTATATCTCGACATTAGCGGCATTCCGCCCAAGACCCTGCTGAAGTATTTTCCGCGCCTGGAAGAAATCGCGCACAAGACTCTATTCGGCACCGATTGGCCCGGTCCCGGAGTCCCCGACATCAAGAAAAATCTGGAAGATTTCCGCGCGCTCCCGCTGAGCGAATCGTTGCAGCAGCAGATCCTGAGCAAGACCGCGCTGACAATCTGGCCGGCTTGACCTCAAAAAACTTTAGTCAAGCAATAAGAAAGGCCCGCCATTTGCCGGCGGGCCGCTAACGTTTCAGATCAGTTACTTTCCGGCCTTCGCCGCTTCCGCCTTCGTTCCCATCAATTCGTCGGCCAAAGCGGTGGCGCCATAAATCTTGCGTAGCGATTCCTGAATGCCGCGCGAATCGACAGAAACCGCCCGCCCCTGTACTTCGCTGTAGGCGAAATTCCAGGGCAAGGACTGGATGTTCCCGTCGAAAATGATTCCCACGACTTCACCCTTGGTATTAACCGTGGGCGATCCGGAATTGCCTCCAATGATGTCCGCGGTCGAAACGAAGTTCAGCGGCGTCTTCAAATCCAGCTTTGGTTTTGCCTTCATCCAGCTTTCGGGCAGGTTGTAAGGCGGCTTTTCTCCATGCGCCGCGGCATGCTCGTACGCCCCGCCCATCATGGTGTAGTAAGGAATCGCCCGGCTGTCCTCGCGATAGCCTTTGACCGCGCCATAGCTCAGGCGCAGCGTAAAGGTCGCATCCGGCGGCTGGGTAAAGCCGCTCTGCGTGAAGCGCGCCTTGGCGATCAGCGTGCCGTCACGCCGCACCACAGCGTCCACCTTGTCGTCGAAATCCTTGCGCGCGGCCCGGGCATCCGGCTCGATCGCCTTCATCGCAAGAATCAGCGGATCGGTGCTGGCATCGATTGCCGCCTTCCCGCCCTCATACAACTGCTTACGGACGGCAATATCGTCGAGCTTGGTATTGGCGATCATGTCTTTGGCAGCTTCGGCCGGAGTCTTCCCCTGCAACACGCTCTTCACGTCCGGATTATCCTTGCCGAGCGCATCCTGCATGTCGCTCAGCGAGTCCGACAGCAGCGTGGTTTCGAGATTTTTGTAGATTGGCTCCGGCGAGAACAGTTGCTGTTCCAGCGACGGCAACCCCGAGTCGCGGAACTCCCGCAACCGGTCTTGATTGGGCTTCGGCTTTTCTTCCGCCGAACGCACCAGCACGCGCGCCATCTGCGCCAGTCGTGAAGAGAAACCGCGCATGCGCTCCAGGTACATCAGGTTGGGATAGATTTCCTGCTGGGTCTTGATGGCTCCGGCAATTTCATCCCACGGATCGGGAGCACCGGCATTTTTCGGATCGGCCTTGAAGCTGGCGCGCAGCTTGGCCTCATCCCCGGCTTTCTTCTCCATGATCGCCTTGTCGAGCAAGCCCGACTGGTATCCCGTGATGGCTTTCTGGGAATTCTGCAGCCCGAAGATATCTTCCTTGGCGATGCGCGCATTCTCTTCCGATTCCTTGCTGAAGTTCTCCAGCACGGCGATGCGCCGCGCATACAGCTTCAGGGCCGCGGGATACTGGACGTCGCGCAGGAAATCCAGCTGCGCCATCGTAAGCATGCGCCCGGTGTTACCCGGATGCCCCGAGACGAAAATCAGCTCGCCATCTTTCACGCCGGTCGGCGACCATTTCAAATAGTTGTCGAGGTGCGCCGGCTTGCCGTTTTCGTATACGCGGAAGAAGGTGATGTCAAGATCGTATCGGGGATAGGTGAAGTTGTCGGGATCGCCCCCGAAGAATGCGATGCCGAACTCCGGTGCGAACACCAGGCGGACATCCGTGAACTTCTTGTACTTGTACAGGTTATAAACCTGTCCCGAATAAAACGTCACCACATCGCAGCGCAACCCGGTTGAGGTAGAGCACTGCTGCTCGATTTGCGACATCGCCGCGCGCTGCGCCTGCCCCGCATCCGCCGCCGACATCCCCGGCTTCACCCCGGCATCCACCTTGTCGGTCACATCCTCAATCCCCACCAGTTCGTTCAGCTCGAGGTTGGGGCACTTGGCTTCCTCAGCCTGCGTCTTCGCGTAGAACCCAGTCTTGATGTAATCGTGAGCTTCGGTCGAAAGCTGCTGCACGCAGCCCGCGCCCACGTGGTGGTTGGTAAAGGTCAAACCGTCGGCGGACACAAATGAGCCGGAGCCGCCATTATTAAACCGCACCGACGACAGCCGCACATGGTCCAGCCACGCCTGCGTCAGTTCAAAACCGTACTTCGCCTTGATCTTTGCTGTGGGAGGTTCGTTATACAGCCACATGCCCTCGTCGGCTGTGGCTAAGGTCGAAAAAACAAAGGCATAAGCCAGCAAAATTGCCAGGAAACGTTTCATTGCGGATGTTCCTTCCGTGAGGAATTATGAAGCACAACATACAGAGAGCGCGGGAGACTACTGAAGAACCTCTTACTATACTCTGGGCTAAAGGCGGTCGCAAAACTGGGGTGAACCCCCGCGGTGCTTGTTTTGCGCCTGCTCGTAACTGCCGCGTCGTTACCTTCGAGCGGTTGGAATGTTGTATTCGTTTCAGGTATAAGAAAGGGTTGCCCCCGCGTTTCTCCCTCGCGCAGGTTCCGCAACGCCAGATCCTTCATCGAACGCGAGAAATTGATGCCCAGCATGACCACACCGCACGCTCCCAAAGGACTTGAGGGAGTCGTCGCCACCAGTTCCAAGATCTGTTACATCGATGGCGATCGCGGCGTCCTGGCTTATCGCGGCATCGACATTCACGAACTCGCCGATCACTCCAATTTCGAAGAAACCTGCTACCTGCTCTGGTTCGGCAAGCTGCCTACGCGCCGCGAGCTACGGGAATTGCATGACCGCCTGGCGGAAGAGCGCAAGCTGGACGCCTCCATTATCACGCTGCTGCGCAATGCGCCCCGCCACGCTCTGCCCATGGACGTTCTGCGCACCGCGGTTTCGGCCTTATCTTTTTACGATCCGCAGGAAAAGAGCAATGATCGCCAGGCTAACGTTGACAAAGCCATTCGCCTGACCTCGCAGATCGCCATGATTGTGGCGGCCTACGACCGCATCCGCAAGGGACATTCCGTTGTCGAGCCTGAGCACTCGCTGTCGCACGCGGCGAATTTCCTGCTGATGCTCAATGGTAAGCATCCTTCATCGACTGCCGAGCGCGCGCTAGATATTGCCCTGATCCTGCACGCCGATCACGAATTGAATGCGTCCACCTTCGCAGCCCGCGTGACCGCCGCGACTTTGTCGGACATGCATTCCGCCATCACTTCCGCCATCGGTGCGCTTAAAGGGCCACTGCATGGGGGTGCCAACGAGGCGGTCTTCCGAATTCTCGAAGCGATTGACCGCTCCGGCGCCGATCCCATCGATTACATCAAAGGCATGCTGGCCCAGAAGAAGAAGATTCCCGGCTTCGGCCATCGCGTCTACCACACCGAAGATCCCCGCGCCACCCACCTGCGCGTGATGTCTCGCGATCTGGGCAACTCCAGCGGGCAAGGGAAGTGGTTCGAGATCTCGCACAAGATTGAAGAGTTCGTGAAGGCCGACAAGAAGCTGAATGCTAATGTGGATTTTTATTCCGCCTCGACCTATCACACGCTGGGCATCGACGTGGACTTGTTCACCCCGATCTTCGCCGTGTCCCGCATCAGCGGATGGGCCGCCCACGTCATCGAGCAACTCGACGACAACCGCCTGATCCGCCCGCGAGCCGAATACCAAGGGCCGGAATACCCGAATCATTACGTCCCCATCGACCAACGGTGAAACACGTAGCCCCGGGCTCATTTCGACCGGGCGCCTATCTTTGTTTTTCGACCCGTGACCCCGCACGCTTCGCCTCGCCGGGGCGGACGAAATGCGTCCGCCCCTACATGAACTGACGCTGCCGTTACAATAACTCCATGCCGAAATCGCCCCGCTATACTCCCGAGCACGCCGCCGCCGGGCTCGACGCCAAATTCCCCGAAATCGAAACCTGGCCCAACCAGTTTCCCGGATACGAGATCGTGGTCGACGATCCGGAGTTCACCTCGGTGTGTCCCAAGACTGGCCTGCCCGACTTTGGCGTCCTGAACATCCGCTACATGCCCGACCAGCGCTGCCTCGAACTCAAGTCCCTCAAAGAATATCTGCAGTGCTATCGCAATCTGGGAATCTTTCAGGAAAACGTAGTCAATCAGGTGCTCGAAGATGTGGTGAGGTGGGCCAAGCCCGTGTGGGCTGAGGTGAAGGGAGAATTCCGCCCGCGTGGCGGGATTTCGACCACGATATTGGCAAGGTGGCCACGACCGAAACAGCGGTAACCACGAAGGACGCAAAGTTACACGAAGCAGAATCGCGTAAGGCCTTCCTTCGTGTAACTTCGTGCCCTTCGTGGTTAAAAGTCTTGGTGCATATCATAAAACCGTGCGCGCCCGTCCTTTCCCGCTCATGCTATATTCGCTCGATCCGTGTCCCAGACAGACCTCCAACCACGCACCGCGCTGATCGTCCTCACCGCGCTGAATCTGCTGAACTACGTGGACCGCAACGTGCTCTTTGCCGTGCAACCGCTCGTGCAAGCGGAATTTCACGTCTCGAAAGAGCAGATCGGATTCCTGACCAGCGCCTTTCTCGGCTTCTACATGATCGCGGCGCCCTTTGTCGGTCCCCTGGCCGACCGCTATTCGCGCAAGCTGATCATCGTGCTGGGAGCCGTTTTCTGGAGCGGACTCACCCTGCTCACGGCCGTCACGCACAACTACACCGAGTTGCTGATTCGGCACACTCTGGTGGGAGTGGGCGAGGCGACCTTCGTCACCATTGCGCCGACCTTTGTGGCCGATCTTTTTCATGAAAACGTGCGCGGCCGGATTCTTGGCGTCTTCTACCTCGCCATCCCGGTCGGCTCGGCCGCCGGATATCTGCTCGGCGGATATCTGGCTCCTACCCACGGCTGGCGCTTTCCTTTCTACATTGCGGCCGCGCCAGGATTCGGGTTGGCGCTGCTGGTGCTATTTCTGAAGGAACCGCCACGCGGGCAATTCGATTCACTACAAGAGACGCCGGAGCGCGGCACCGTTCTTGGCTTGTTCCGCAATCCCGCATTCCTCACCGCGACTCTGGGCATGGCCTTCATGACCTACTCGCTGGGAGGGATTCAGGTGTGGATGCCGCAATTCCTCTATAGCGAGCGCCATTTCACCCTCGAGAAAGCCAATCTGCTGTTTGGCGGCATCATCGTGATCGACGGCTTTGTGGCTTCCTTGGCCGGCGGCTGGCTTGGCGACTATCTGCTGCCGCGGATGAAGGGCTCGTATTACCTCGTATCCGCGGTCGGTATGATGCTCGGTATTCCTGTCATGATTGTGGCGTTGTTTAACCGTGGCTCGTTGATGGTTCCTGCCATTGCAGTGGCAGCATTCTTTCTGCTCCTCAACACCTCGCCCTTGAATGCTGCTGTCATCAACTCAGTCGGCGCACACATTCGGGCCACGGCGCTGGCGGTGAACATTTTCATCTTCCACCTGCTCGGCGATGTGCCGTCGCCGACCATGATGGGCTGGGTCGCCGACAAGCGCTCGCTGCAAGCCGCGTTCATCCTCCCGATCATCGCCATGGGGATTTCCTCTGCCATACTGTTTTATGGGATGAGATTTGCGCCGCCGGTTGCCACCGCAGATATGCTCGCCGAGACAGGGAAGACTTAGTGGATTACGTTTATTGGATTGCGGGAATCATCTTAGCGCTCGCCTGGGCTTCCCGCATCGTCGACGCCGCCCTTGGCATGCCCAGTGTGGCCGATGTTTCCCGCCCCGAGTGGGACCGAAATCCAGTCACGCCGTCGGGCAACCCCCGGGTTTCAATCATCGTCCCTGCCCGCAACGAAGAGGCGACTATTCAGCCTTCGCTGAACACCCTACTCGCCCTCGACTACGACAACTATGAAGTGATCGCGGTGAATGACCGATCCACCGACCGCACTGGCGAGATGATGGAGGAGATTCAGCGAGAACTTTTGTCGCAAAAGCCCTGGGTGGCCCGCCCTTCGCGCCTTTCTAAGGGTGGGGACGCTATGCCTTCTCCCAATCTGAGAGTTATTCATCACACCGAACTGCCTGCCAGCTGGCTTGGAAAGACCCACGCCATGTGGACGGCCGCCAAGGAGGCTACCGGAGACTGGCTGCTGTTCACCGACGCCGACGTGTTATTCAAACCGGATTCTCTTCGCCGCGCTCTTGCCTATGCCGAATCGGAACCTGCCGACCACGTCGTGCTCTTTCCACGCATGATCATGAAGCGCCCCGGCGAATACATGATGATCGCCTTCTTCCAGACCATGTTCATGTTCGGTCACCGGCCCTGGAAAGTCGCCGATCCCAGCACCGACGATCACATGGGCGTAGGCGCGTTCAATCTGGTCAGACGCCGTGTCTACGACGCCGTTGGTACCTACGAGGCCCTGCGCATGGAAGTGCTCGACGACATGAAGCTGGGGAAAGTGGTGAAGAAGGCGGGATTCGCCCAGCGCAACGTGTTCGGCGGCGATTTGATTTCGATCCGCTGGGCCCACGGAGCCATGGGCGTGGTCAACAATCTGACCAAGAATTTCTTTGCGGTTCTCTCGTTTCAGTGGTGGCGGACTGTAATCTCCGCCCTCGGCCTGGCGTTTCTCAATTACGGTCCATTCCTCGGCATATGGCTGGCGCACGGCTGGGCGCGTGTGCCTTACTTTCTGGCCCTCGGGTCCATGTTTCTGATCTACATCGGGATGTCGTGGCGATCATCCGTGCCGCCGTATTACTTCCTGTTGCACCCCGTAAGCACCACGCTCTTCATCTACACGCTGCTGCGCTCCATGTTCCTCACCCTGTGGAACAACGGTATCGTCTGGCGCGGCACAAAGTATCCGCTGGAAGAACTACGCAAGGGAATGGTCTAGCGTCGACGCTACCAGGGCGCCGACACCACAAGCAGTCTGACATGGGGAGCGATTGCCGCCAGCACGATCTCCGTAACCGCTTTCTGGCTAATCGTGGCTCCCTCAGCCTCCACTAGGGTTGCGCCAGAAATGTTCGCATAATCCTCGCCTGCAACGATCATGGCAGCCAACGCCGTTTGCAGCGGCGATAAGCTGGGATTGAACGCAACATTCTCGATGTACGAGCCGCGATACACTCGCCCGGTCGTGCTCTGAATCGCCACACCCGCTGGAGACTTGCTGTAGGGCGCATAGGACTTCCGCGCCGCCCGCAGCGCCGCCTGTGCCAGAGGAGATACCGACGTGCCGCCGGGCGCAAGCGCATTCTCAGGCACCGGCAAAGCTCCATTCTTCCTGCCCAGCGCCGCCGGTCCAAACGCGTCTGGCAGAATCGACGAAAGTTTCGCTGCGGGCTTGTCAGTCGTAATAATCAGAATCTCTCCGCCGGGCGACATTTCGTCGATGAACTGCCGGCAGTGACCGCAAGGCGCACCGCCGACAGCCAAGGCGGTTACCGCCTGCTCTTCATGCATGTAGGCATTCGAAAGCGCGGCCTGCTCGGCGTGTACGGCAAAGCCCAGGCACTGCCCCGGGATCTCGATATTCGCGCCGAGATACATCGCGCCGCTGGCCCCGCGCACCACGACGCCCACGTGAAAATTGGAAATGGGCGCGCGCGAATACGTCTGCGCCAGCGGAATGAGCTCCAGCATCAGCTTGTTGGTGTCGACATTGTCGTTTCGCGCAAGCTGCGTTACCTGCGAGGAGGGAATCTTCCCGCTGAATTCCCGATCCCCCATTACTTGCCGCAACAATTCCCGCGACTTCTCGCTGAATTTCGGCAATATTTTGCGCAGATCGTCGGCCGACTTATCACCCTGAAGCGACAGCCCCATCGCTGCCACTCCCAACGCGGAGGTCCCCATCACGATAAGCGCGCTACGACGATTAATCTGAGTTTTAGAAAAATCCAAGGCCATCTCCTGAAGTCGCGGATCAGTATATCTGCGGCTCAAGAGGAACCGAATCAGTTCGGCGGGTCTTGTCCTTCCACATCGTTGCCGTAGGTTGAGGTGGTGGGTAGCTTGGCCTTGGTCTTCCCTGGTTTCTTTGAGGGATGGAGCCGTCCCGCGCTGAAGTGCCCGCGATTTTCCACGTCGTAATTTTTAGGCAACGGCGGGATCATGGCCGCGCCTCCGGTGATCTGGCTGATGCGCCGGAGAATGATCTCCGGCCGCCCGTCGTACTCCTTGACCGCGCCGTGAATTTCGATGGTCCGTCCCGCCAGCCGCTTTACGTCGCCCACGTCTTTCAAATCATTCGAAAACACCACCACGGTGAACGGACAGGCCATCTGATCTTCGCAGAAATCCAGAAAGTGAACGCCTTTTATACCCACCTTCACGCGCAATACTTTCCCGGTCACGCACTTGGTCTCGCCCACATGTTGACCGGCTTCGTGAATGGGAATGCAATCCGCCGCGAACAGTGATGGAACGGAAAGCAGTAAAAATAGCAGAACCGCCAGGCCACCGTTATGCATGCACTGATTCTAGGAAAGGCTAGCGGGCGGTGTCTGTGAGCGCGAGGAAAAAAATCCGAGGATGTTCCGTAATGGGACTGACGAATTCAGTCCTTGTAGGAGTGATCGGTCGTGTCTCGGTCCCCACTTCTCGCCAACCGCGCGAGAAATGGGGCGCCCGAACTGAGAACTTTACTTGAACGACTTAACCGCTGCGGCCTCGTCGTCCTTCACGTCGAACACTGTGTAGAGCTTCGTGATCTGAAGCAAATCATTCACTTTCTTGGTGAGATTCAGCAGCTTCAATTCGCCACCCTGATTCTTGGTCGTGGTGAACGCGCTGACCAGTTCGCCGATGCCTGAGCTGTCGATGTAATTCACATCGTTCAGGTTCAGGACAATCTTTTTGTTGCCTTTGCTAAGCAGATCGCGCACCGTGTCGCGAAGAATGACGCTGCCTTCGCCCAGCGTGATGCGACCGCTGCAGTCCACAATTGTGACCCCATCCACCTGCCGACTACCAACCTTCATGCTCACTGGGAAGCCTCCTTGCCGCCCGCGGTTGGCCCGTGGACGTGCTTGATAAGTTTGAGTTCGGTGCCCGCTGCGGACGGGCGAATCTCCACCACGTCCATGAACGAGCGCATAAGAAAAATTCCCCGCCCGGAAGTTTTGAGCAGGTTTTCCGGCGCCAGGGGATTAGGAATCTTGCTCAGGTCCATCCCCTTGCCCTGATCGCGAATCGTAATGATCAGGTCGCCGCCGGTTCGCTCAAACGCCAGCGTTACTTTCTTATCCGGCGCATAGGCGTTGCCGTGCAGGACGGCATTGACCGCCCCCTCCCTCACCGCCATCGAAATCTGCATGACTTCGTCATCGCCAAAACCCAGTTCGGTGGCAATACGGCTTGCCTTCTCCTCAGCGCTGTCGATTGTCTCCAACGAAGAGTCCAGCGTGTACGAGACCCGTTGATCGGTCATGGCCATGAACGAAGTGAAGACTGAGTATACGACCAGGAAGGGCGAAATGGCGCAAACCCGTCCAGACGCTCGCCGGAAGCGTTTCCCGGCGAATGCGGTAGTTTGCCTGTACCACCGATTTTTGTCAAACGAATGGCGTATTTATGTCGGTAGCACATGATATGTCCGGTTGAGATAGCACGTGATATGTCCGCTTTGCGGGCGGCGAGGGTAGGAGACCATGCGGAGCATGGAATCCTACCCGAAGGCCGCGATGGAGCGGGCGATGAAA
>Ga0209166_10000216_pt1 | contig 74813 bp, 62 predicted proteins | sample Coa_R1_3_FD_187151 | JGI IMG/M metagenome (GOLD analysis project Ga0209166, IMG submission 187151) | Surface soil microbial communities from Centralia Pennsylvania, which are recovering from an underground coalmine fire - Coalmine... | ecosystem: Environmental > Terrestrial > Soil >...
CATCGAAGCAAATCTTCGAGTTGCACGCGGGCGTCCGTTTTGGCGTCGCGGTATTTCACGATCACTGCCGCATGAAGCGAAAGTCCCCACTTCTTCCCGGCCGGATGCGTAACGGCGCGCGAGCCCGGCACGACAATTGCTTCTTCGGGAATGACGAGAGGCGCGTCGTCGTTCGCAGTGTAAATCGTTTCTTTCACGAGGTCGTAGACGGGCGTCGACCGATTCAAAACGGTACCCGTTCCGAGCACCGCGCGCTGCTTTACAATCGTTCCTTCATACACGCCCGAATTGCCGCCGACCATTACGTCGTCTTCGATAATTACGGGCATTGCGCCGACCGGTTCGATCACTCCGCCAATTTGCGCCGCCGCCGAAATATGGCAATTTTTTCCGACCTGCGCGCAACTTCCGACGAGAGTGTGCGAGTCGAGCATCGTGCCTTCGTCCACATAGGCGCCAACGTTGATGAACATGGGCGGCATGCAGACGACACCGCGCGCGACGTAGCTTCCGTCGCGAATGCTCGATCCGCCGGGCACAATCCGCACGCCGCTCTCTTTCGTAATTGTTTTTGGCGGAAAACTCGACTTGTCAAAAAAAGGCTGCCGCGCGGGATACGGCCCCATCTCCACCGTCGCACCCATGCGGAATCCGAGCAGGATTCCTTTCTTCACCCACGCGTTCACGCGCCAGCCCGTCGCCGACTTCGCGTCCGGTTCGGCGGCTCGCGCTTCGCCGCTGTTCAACAAATCCTTGAACGATTGAAATAGCCGCCAGTGCTCTTCGCGGAATGTTGCCGGAGGCTGGTCGAACAGTTCCTCAATTTGCTGCGTTAGCGACGGCAACGTTTGCCCTTTCGAGAATCTGGAGCGATTCGAGGACCGCGCGGATCTTTTGTAGATTCTCCGCCTTCGGCGGCACCAAGGGCAACCGCCACACCGGTTCAACGAGTCCCATCAAACTCATCGCCGCTTTCACGGGAATCGGATTCGACTCCACAAAATTGATTTCCATCAACGGCAAATATTTTCTGTGAATCGCCCTGGCACCGGCAAAATCGCCGGCCAATCCACATTCACAGAGTTGCGCCATTTCGCGCGGCACTTCATTCGCGGCCACGGAGATCACACCCCTTCCGCCCAAAGCAAACAACGGAAGCGCCACCGAATCGTCGCCCGCCAAAACCGAAAACTCTTCCGGGACCAGATTCAACACGGCCGCCATCTGCCCGATATTGCCCGACGCTTCCTTCAAGCCCACGATGTTTTCGATTCGCGCGAGCCGCGCCACCGTGGCCGGTTCCAGATTCGTGCCGCAGCGCCCCGGCACATTGTAAAGAACGATCGGCAAACGCGTGGCCGCCGCAATCGCGCGATAGTGCTGATACAAGCCTTCCTGCGTCGGCTTGTTGTAGTACGGCGTTACGGAGAGAAGTCCATCCACGCCCATCGCTTCCAACTCGCGCGCCAGGCCAATCACTTCCGCGGTATTGTAGCCGCCCGCCCCGGCCAATACCGGCACGCGCCCCTTCGCTTCCTCGAGCGTAATTTCCGCGATGCGCATATGTTCGGCGCGCGTGAGCGTTGGGTTCTCACCCGTGGTCCCGCACGGCACCAAAAAATGCACGCCGCCATTCATCTGGCGCCGCACGAGCCTTCGCAGCGTCTCTTCGTCGACGGAAAAATCATTTCGAAATGGCGTTACGATCGCTGTTCCGCATCCTGCAAACCTCATACTGGCCTCCCGGCTCGCGTGCCTTCACGCAAGCTCACTTAAAATTTCGCGAAACTCGTGCACACCCTTTTTTCCGATCACCCAATTCGCCGCGCGCAGTGCGCCGCGCGCAAAGCCTTCCCTGCTTCGCGCCGTATGCCGAATCGTGATCGTGTCCTCCGCTGAATCGAATCCAATCTCGTGTGTGCCCGGAACGGCACCCGCACGATTTGCGCCCAAACTAATCTCGCGTGCGTAGCCGGTTCGCTTCATCTCTTCGGCAAGCGCCAGCAACGTTCCCGAAGGCGCATCCTTTTTCGCCGCGTGATGAATCTCCCAGCCCCACGCGCCATAGCCTGCTTCGCGCGCAAATCGCCGCGCCGCCTCCGCCACCACTTCGCGAAAAACGTTCAGCCCCACGGAAAAATTCGCGCTCCACACCAGCGCGCCGCCGTTTGCGCCGATCTGCGTCTTTACGCGGTCCAATTCCCCGAACCATCCCGTCGTTCCGCTGACGGTGGCCACGCCGAGCGCCGCCAATTTCTGCAAATTTGCCGCCGCCGCATCCGGCTTGGTGAATTCCATCGCCACTTCCACGCCGGCGAGCGCTTGCGCCGTCAGCGCGCGCGCGCCCACATTTTCTTGCCCCGAAAATTTTGCCTTCACGGCGAAGCCGAACTCCGGCGCGAGCCGTTCGATCATTCGGCCCATCTTTCCGTACCCGACGATCGCCAAACTTCGCGTCATGCTGCGCCCGCCAACAATTGCGTCACCATTCGCTCATAAATGCCGACCGCTTCTTGCAAATCCTTCTTCGCAATCCGTTCTTCCGCGGTATGCGCCACATGAATACTGCCCGGCCCAATCAAGAGCGGCTTTCCCCAGGCTCCGGCAAAGTTCGGAATGTCGGTTGTAAACGCCACGACCGTGCTCGGCAATCCATCCACTGCTTCCATGCGGATCGGTTCCGTGCAGAGGGCTTCGCGCACTTCGACGCGCCCGCGCACCACCGCCGCCAGCGCATCGCGCACCACCGCCGAATTTCCCACCAAACGGAACATCAGCTCGGCCTGCGCATGATCGGCAATCACGTTCGGCGCGCGGCCTCCCACAATCGTTCCCATGTTCAGCGTGGATTTGCCCAGCAATTCATCGCTCGGCAGCGGCATTCGCCGCACGTCTTCCAAAACATCCAGCAATTTTTCAATCGCCGATTCGCCCAGTTCCGGATACGCCGAATGCGCGAGTTTTCCGCGAGCGATCAATTCGAACCGCAGCGCGCCTTTCGAACCCAGCGCCAGCTGATTTTCCGTGGGCTCGCCGTTGATCAAAAACCTGGACCCGCGGGAATCTTTCGCCGCCGCAAGCGAACCCAGACTGTCTTTCTCTTCCCCCACCACAAACAACAAACCAAAATTACGCGTGCCCGCCGCGAGCAATCGCTCCGCCGCCGCCACCATCGCGGCGATGATTCCTTTTGCGTCGCAAGACCCGCGCCCCCACACAAAATCGTCATCTTCGCGCGAAGCGAAAAACGGCGGCACGGTATCCATGTGGGTGGAAAGCGTCACGACCGGCGTTCCCCACGTTGCGAGCACATTGAACCGCTCTTGCGTGACGACCATGCGCTCCGCGATGCCGCCGGTCCGCGCCGCCAAAACCGCCAAATACGCGTAGAGATATTCCGCCGCAGCCGCTTCGGCTCCCGTCGTGGACTCGATGTCCACCAATGCGCGCGTCAATTGCACCGCATCCATGTTTGGTTTTTAACTTTCTGGAAGGAACGCCACGGAGGAAGGAACCGCGCAGGAAATCTGCGGAGAACGCCGCCCCTCGATAGCGCTCCGTCCGGCGATCCTAAGACCGCTTTGTTCACCGCTTCGCAAGAAGCGATCGGACGACAGTGAACGGGCTTTCGCCTCGTTCCCCAACTTCTGCTGATTCCGCTTCAGCAGAAATCTCGGCGGAGAAAACTGCTTTGTCCCTTTCGCGCGGGCCACCGAAGCGAATCGGCGCTGCTGCCCGGCTACTCCTGACCTCCGCACCTCTACCAAGAACTCTTTTAGCCTACCGGACGATTCGGCCGAAAGCAATATGCCGTCGTCGGCCGGCCATGAAACAAACGAATCTTACCGATTACTTTTTGCTTTGGCGCAGCGTTGCGGCAAGCCCGCGCGCCACTTCGCTGGCACGCTCCACGTCGTTCGGCTCAAACGAAATCGCCGCCACGCGCTGATGGCCGCCGCCGCCGAATTTCTCCGCCAGCGACGCAAGATTCCGATCCGCCGTCGCCTGATTCCACGGATTTGTGCCGAGCGAAACCTTTGCCCGCGTCGCGGACTTGCTCACGCTGATCGAATACACGCATTCGGGGTGCAGCAAATACGGAATAAATTTGTTGTATCCCTCGAGGTCCAGATCGCTGACGTCAAAAAAGATCACTCCATCCTTGGCCTCGCACCGCTCGCGCAAAATCTCAATCGACCGGCGGTGGCGCTCCAACAGCGGACCAAGATGCTTTGCCACAATCGGCAACTGAATCATTTCCTTCAGCGGGCGGTACGCCAGATCTCGAATGATCTGCGCGGGCACGCCATCCTCCGGCGCCGCTTCGATCACCAGCGCGAGCTGCGTCGCCGGTTCTTTCAATTCCACCGCCGACAGCGGCGTCGGAAACTGCGCGCCATCAATGATGTCGCCCCAGTGAATCAACTCCGCGAGCGGCGTCGTATCAAACCCCAGATTCTTCCGCGCCGTGTCGGCAATCAGCTTTGTGCAGGACTTGTAGTCCGGCTGATAATAAAAATTCTTCCCCGGCGTCTGCCTAAATTGCTCCGCATCGGCCGCCGTCAAAAACGCGCTTTGGTGATGATCGAACCACCAGGTCACCTTCGGCGAATTCGAATACTTGAAATCCACAATCGCGTTTTCGTCGCCGTCAAACAGGCCTGGCTCCCAAGGCTGTTTCGCGCGATGGGTCATGCCGGTAAACCCAAATTCGGCGTTGGCGTCAAATTTTTCGCGGTAAATGCGGTAAAAAAGTGCGGCCGAGGCGGTGCCGTCAAAGCAGCGGTCGTGGAAGCAGAGCCTTACACGGGTCATAGTCGATCTGTTCGGGCCTTTCTGGCCGCACGGCCGATGGCGCCGCGGGGCACAAAGCCCTTAACGATGCGGTCCCCTCTTCAGAAAGTCAAGAGCCCTCTTTTCAAATGTCATTCATTAAAAAGAAAAGCCGCCTCGTTTCCGAAGCGGCTTCTCACGAATCGTTCCATATGCGCGGCGCCAGGGTATTACCCGATCATTTTCTCCACGATGTTTCCGATAATCGGAACCTTGAACTTTTCATGCTGGTAAGCCTTAACCATGCATAAAATCGCGATCGCGACGAACCCGATCGCGATCACGGGAAGCAGGAACACCATCAAGAATCCAATCGGAAAGTGCATCATCGCCGTAATAATTCCCAATACCACCGTCACGATCCAGAATCCGATCCAAACCACCACGAAGGCAATGTTAAGCGCGATTGCCTGTGCGCCGTGGAACCTCACGAACGACCGTTTATCGATTAACAGAAAAATCAGCCCCGAAATCCAGCCAAAGAGATAGCACAACAATCCGGCGACATTTTCTTCCATTCCCGCCGTCGGCGAATCGCTGCTGCCAGCCACCGGCGCCGCCGCTCCCTGGCTCGCCCCGCACTTCGAGCAAAATGCCGCCCCGCCAATATCCTGACCACACGCTTTGCAAAATGCCATTGCAGACCTCCTCGCGGACTTTCAATGGGCGTGAGGGTAGCAAACGCTCCCTACCCGTGCAATCTGTTTTCCCAAAAGGGAGAAAGTGTTTCGACGATTGAGCGGAGCGATTGCGTAATCTGATTGAGCGCAGGTGTTGCGCCCGCGGCCGGCTCCAAATCGGCCGAATCCGTGTCGTCGCGTGGGCCACGATTACTTAAAATCTTTTATTGCGTTTTCATTACGCAGGCACTTCCCATGCGCCGGTGAAGCGGAGCGGTCTCGCGCGGAAAAACCATCTTTGCCAGATTGGGAGTGAAATACTCGCCTACTGTTTTGCGACGCTATAAATTGCATTGGCGCGCCGCGCCCGTAACGTAAACTGAATGGCAAAATATTGCGCTTCCGCCAGCGTCTTCTGGAAATCCACGTTGTCCACGTACACGCGCTTCGGAATCCGCCGCGCCAGGATGCTCACTTCCAATACTTCCCTCTTGAACGGATACGGCGCCAGCGTGAGCACACTTCCGCCCTCACTCCGCAAATCCAAATCCGCTTCGTCGCCCTTATTGTCCAGAGGCACCGCATCGATCACGCAATTCTCCTGCGGGTTCAAACACAAGTGCAGCGACAGCCGGTCCAGCGCCTCCAGGCGGTCAAAATTTGCCTTCAGCGCGTCTTCAACCACCAGGTTCTTCGTCGCCGCATTCGCCCGCAAATCCACTTTTAGCCGCAGTTGCTGCAGCCGCAACCGCTGCACGAATTCGCTGACCAATCCGGTTTCACTCGACTTCACGTACTTTGCGGAAAAACCCGGCATCGTGGCCCGCGCACGGTCGTAGAGTTCCGTGCAATGCATGCTCACGAGCAGCGCCGCGTAGTGATCCACCTTCACCAGCCGCTCAATTCCCCGCTGGTACAGCGCAATGTGCTCGTCCGTGGGTAAGGACATAAACGAATAGGGCGTGCGCGATTTTTCGTCCAGCGTCGGCTGCAGCTCCCATTCGGACCAGCCGTTGTCGTGCTCGGAAACCGCGAGGCAGAACGATTCGAATGGTTCCGGCCGCGGGAACTCTTCATTGCCCCATTCTCTTGCGAGAAATCCGGCCAGCAAGGCGTGGTCCGTCTGGCGGATGAGCAGAAACTGATCGCCTTGTTCCCGGATGATCAAAAGGTTTTTCCCACGCGTGGCCGCGCCTTCAGATTACGCCTTCTTTTGAAAGGCGTTCCAGCTCGGCGGCGGGGTAGCCAAGCCATTTTCCGTAGACTTCCGTATTATGCTCCCCCAACGTTGGTCCAAGCCAGCGCATTTCCCCCGGCGTCGCTTCCAGTCGCGGCGACAGCCGCGGCAATTTCACCTTGTCTCCGCCGCCCAAATCCACTTCCTCGAACACTCCTCGTGCTTGATAGTGAGGGTCAGAGAGCATCTCCGCCGCGGAATAAATCGGCCCCGACGGAACATCCGCCTCGCTCAAAATCTTCAGCGCCTCTGCGGACGTGCGGCGATACGTCCAAGCCGCAATCGCTTCGTCTATTTCATCGATATGCTTGGACCTGCCCTCGTTGCTGGCCAGGCGCACGTCCGCCGCCAGATCCGGCCGCTCAATCGCCAGCATGAACCGGCGGAAAATACTCTCTCCATTTGCGCCAATCACGATGTACGCGCCATCCGCGCACGGATACGTTCCGCTCGGAACGATGCCCGTCAATCGCATTCCTTCGCGTTCGCGCTTCACGCCGGCTTTGTCGTATTCCGGAATCGTCCCTTCCATCAAATTCAGCACCGCTTCGTACAACGCCACGTCGATCACTTGCCCGCTTCCGCCTTTTGCATCGCGGTGATACAGCGCCATCAAAATTCCCAGCGCCGCGTGCAATCCCGCCACGGAATCTCCCAGACTCAAATTCGGCCGCACCGGCGGACGATCCGGCTCTCCCGTCACGTACCGCAATCCGCCAAACGCTTCCGCCACCGCGGCAAACCCCGGCCTTTGCGCGTATGGTCCCGTTTGGCCGTATCCGGAAATCCTCGCCAATATCAGCCCAGGATTTTCTTTCTTCAACTCCTCGTACCCCAATCCCCACTTCTCCAGCGTTCCGGGTCGAAAATTCTCAATCACTACATCCACTTTTTTCGCCAGCTCGCGGGCAATTCTCTGCCCTTCCGCCACGCGCAAATTCAAAGTCACGCATTTCTTGTTTCGCGCCATTAAATGCCACCACAACGACGTCCCCTTGTGCACCACTCTCCACGTCCGCAGTGGATCGCCCGTCCCCGGCGGCTCCACCTTAATTACCTCCGCTCCAAACCACGCCAAAAACGCCGTGGCAAACGGTCCCGCAATCAACTGCCCCAGCTCCAGCACTTTCACGCCGGCGAGAGGCCCCACGCGCTTGTTCGTTTCGTCACTCATGGAAGAACACGAATTGTATCCGAATCCACGGCAAGAACAGCCGCCAACGTGAGCGCGGCCCTCTTCGCAGCAAGAAGCACGTCAACGTACTCTTAGAAGCACACCCGTTCGCCGTGCGCGAATTTCCATTTTCGATTTTCCATTTCATCTAACGTCGCGGGCGATTCCTACGGCTCATACCAGAACTGAATCTTCACTTCCACGTGAGCCGGCACGGGTTTTCCGTTCCTCGTCGCCGGCTGATACACATACTCTTTCACCGTATCCACTGCCTTCTGATAAAGCGCCTTCGGCCCGCTCACCGGCGTCGCCGAGTCCACGCGTCCACTCTCACCTACAACCGTGTCCAGAGTCACCACGCCGCTCACATAGGCTCGCAAAGCTTCCGGCGGCGAAAGCGACCGGATCGCCTTCAGCAATTTCGGAGGCACGTACACTTCCTCCTGCGGCGCAACCGTCGCCGGCGTATCTTTCGGTACGGCTTTTGGCGTGGCTGCTTTTTTTCCGCTGCCAGTTGCCATGCCCGCGCGTGCTTCAAGATTTTTCGTTGTGGTTGCACCTGCCGCGCGCTCCGCTTCGCTTGCGGGTTGATGCGCGAAGTCGGCTCCAGTATTCGGCGCTTTGCCATTTTCCATCGGCGGCCGCTTATTTGCGCGGTCCGCCGCCGGAGCCGCCGGAACACCGTTTGTGTTTTCCGTCATCGCGCTGTCATTCGACGGAGCGCTGCCGGGCGCGACGTTCACGTTTGGCTCCGCCTTATTGGTGGATCGGCCGATTCCGCTGAGCCAACCCATACGATAAGTCCCGATTCCCGCCGCAACCAGCAGCAACACTACGGCCACCAGCACGCCGATCGGCTCGCTTAAACTGCGCGTTGCTTTTCCGCTGAACAGTTTCGGTTTCGACTGCTTCACTCCGGGGAATTGCTCGAAGTCCAGGTTTGGTTTTGGCAGCAAATGCTCGTCGGCATGCGCCGCCGCAATCGCCGCCGAGTCCGCGGCAAATTCCGCCGTCCGCGGCGAAGCTTCACCGGCCTTCGGAAGCTGCATTCGAATCGGATACGATCCGCTCTCTTCCGGTGCTTTAGCGGCGACGATTGCTTCGCCCGGCTCTTCCGATGCTTTGGCCGGTTCGTGTTGCGGTAGCTCCGCCGCCTCGACTGTGCCCGCTTCGATCGTCTTCAAGTTCAACTTCGACTTCAACGCTTCCACTTCATTTCGCAATTGCGCCACTTCTGCCTGATCCGGCGGCTGCGCGGCCCGGTCGCCCGCTTCTTCCGTTAACTCCGCTTCCGCCAGTTCCGCCGCCGCGCTTCCTTCCGCAGGGCTTGCCGCGTTCGCTTCGCCAGCCGCGGGAAATTCCACGCCCCAAAATCCCGCCGTTGGCTCGGTAAAATCAAGTTCCACATAACAAGCCGTCGGCCGGTAGCTCCGCTTCCGCAGCACCTGCGCCACGACTTCTTTCCCCGTTTTTTTGTTTGTAAGAAATATCAGTTGGCCAACCGCTACCGCCGCCGACAGCCGAATCACTCCGCCCGTTTCAAACACCAGCACGGTTTCGGTCTCTTCGCTAAAAAGCTCGCGGTTCTCCGCCTTATCGCCTGGACGCGCACCGGTAGCGACCACCGGAATTTCCAGCGGCAGGGGATGCTTTTTCGCCTCGGCGCGAGTCTCCGCGCCCTGCTCCGACGACACGGAACCCATGTCGCGCAACTCCCTCAGTTTCCCTCTGAACGGGAACGATCTGCTTCGCGCGGCCGTTCTTGCCCGATGGCGGCGTGCGCCGTGGCCAGACCGCGCTCGTTCTCATCCTGCCACTTTGCTTCCCAGCCCGCCATAGTACACGCGTACAGTTTCGCCTCACCGGCAACATGCCAGGCCGCTCATTTCCTCTCGTCTCGTTGTATTATGGTTGCGCTCGGTGCGGGAGTGGCGGAACTGGCAGACGCGCAAGACTTAGGATCTTGTGGGGTAATACCCGTGGAGGTTCAAGTCCTCTCTCCCGCACCAAACTTTTCCCATCAAATTTTGGCTTCGCAGTGTTTGCCTACCTCTGTTCGGCAGCTTCCAGCTGCCGGCCATATTTTGTAAACCACATTCTCGCCATCCAGCCGATACTTAGTACCACCGGAAAAAATCCCGGAACCGGCCAAATCGCCGCCCCGCGCCACTCGGCGGGAAATACTTTCCGCTGCCCCCGGAAGAACGATCCGGTCGCGATAAAAGACGAAAGCGCAATTCGCCACAAATGCCGCACAATCCGCTTTCTGCAAAACATGCCGCCGCGCAATGGCATGCGAACGCCGCCGCTCGCAGCAAGCAAAATAATGCCCACAAAGACGAGTGGAGGGCGCCCTTCCCGCCTTTCCAACTTTTCCTTACCCTCTTTTCCCCTTTCGCGATAAAAAGAGAGCGCACTCACTCCGCTACGTCCGTCGAGGTGCATTCATGCAACGCAGTCTCGCTTCCCTGCTCAACCTGTACAATCCGGCCGACCCGCTCGAAAAGGCTTGGACCATTCCTTCGCCCTGGTATTTCGATCCCGGCATCGCTCGCCTTGAACAGGAATCCGTCTTCGCCAACACCTGGCAAGTCGCCGGCCGCGCCGATCAAGTGGCCAACAAAGGCGATTTTTTCACGGCCGATCTTGCCGGTGAACCCATCGTCGTGGCCCGCGGCGACGACGCCACGCTTCGCGCTTTTTACAACGTTTGCCGCCACCACGCCGCCGCCGTCGTCACCGAACCGCACGGCTGCGCCAAAAATTTCCGCTGCCCTTACCACGGCTGGACGTACGGCAACGACGGCTCGCTCAAAGGCATGGTCGAATTTGAAGGCGTCTGCGACTTCGATCGCGCGCAAAACGGACTTGTGCCCATTGCCGTCGACACTTGGGAAAATTTCGTTTTCGTCAATCTCGGCGGCAAAGCCGCCTCGCTCCCGAATTTTCTCGGCAAAGTTCCTGAACTTGTCGCCCCGCTCGGGCTCGCCAAAAAACTTAAATTCTTCGACCGCCGCATTTACACGCTCGCGTGCAACTGGAAAGTCTACGTCGACAACTATCTCGACGGTGGCTACCACGTTCCCCACGCTCACAAAGGCCTCAGCAGCGTTATCGAGTACACCAGCTACACCATCGAAAATTTCGAGCGCGCCTGCCTGCAATCGAGCCCGCTCCGTTCCGGCGCCAAATCCAAAAAAGAGGTCGCCGCCACGCGCCAGGGCCGCGCCTTCTATCTGTGGATCTATCCGAATTTCATGATCAACGCCTATGAAGGAGTCATGGACACGAATCTCGTGATTCCGCTCGCCGTCGATAAATGCGCCGTCCTATTCGACTACTATTTTTCCGACGTCAGTAAAAAGGCCGAAAAGAAAAATCGGGCCAGCGTAAAAGTCAGCGAAAAAGTGCAGGAGGAAGACGAAGCCATCTGCGATTCCGTCCAGCGCGGCCTCGGCTCCCGCGCCTACGTCGCCGGGCGCCTTTCCGTCCGCCGCGAAGCCGGCGAGCATCTGTTTCACCGCCTGCTTCATGCCGATCTGACGAAAGCGCTTGGCCATTCCGCCGCGGCAGACTAGGGATGGAGCGGGAAATCCAGTGTACCCCGCCCATGCAAAGCCGCGGTCAAACGGTTCTCGACGTCGCGAGCCGAAATCCAAATCGGATGACGCGCTCAATTGACGCTGTTTTACGCGTAACTTATACTGGTATTTCGAGTTGAAGGGAAAACGCTCGCCGGTCTCACCTCGTTGGCCCTGATCCGAAACAAGAGAACCAAGCGAAAGAAAAGAGGATAGCCGCATGGCAGAAGCAACGTGCCGCCGCGAATTGGAACTGGAAATTACCGCGGAAGAAGTGTCGAAAGCGACGGAAAAAGTGGCGAAGGAATTGATGCGCGTGGCGCGCGTGCCGGGTTTCCGTCCGGGCAAAGCTCCCATCACATTGATCAAGAAGCGTTTTGCCGAAGAGATTAAGGGCGAAGTGCTGCAATCGCTGGTTCCCGAGACGGTGGAAAAAGCGGTCGCCGAACAAAAATTGACGCCGGTGTCGCAGCCGCAAGTGGACAAGCTCGATTACAACGAAGGACAGGCCGTGAAATTCCGCGCGATCTTCGAAGTGTTGCCGGAATTCGAGCTGGGAAATTACAAAGGGCTCGAAATTGAAATGCCTCCGATGGAAATTACCGACGAAGACGTGGCCAAGGCCCTCGAAGAGACGCGCGAACGTGCGGCGGCTTTTTCTCCCGTCGAGGGCCGCGCCGTGGAAAACGGCGACTTCGCGCAATTGAAATTGATGGGGACTCCGGACGGCGGCGGCGAACCGCTGCAGGCCGATAACGTGATGTGCCACGTGGGCGCGGAAGAAACGATGGAGCCGTTCAACGAGAATTTGCGCGGCGCGAATGTCGGCGATCACAAGGAATTTGCCGTCGAATATCCGTCCGATTATCCGGATCAGAAGCTGGCGGGAAAGAAATACAACTACGCCGCGGACGTGATCGGCATCAAGACCAAGAAATTGCCGGAACTGAACGATGAATTTGCAAAGGACGTGAGCGACGCCACTTCGCTGGATGAATTGAAGACGAAGATTAAAGACAGCCTGGAGCACGAGCGGGATCACAGGCAAAAAGATCTGCAACGCGAAAAAATTATCGCGGAACTGATCAAGCTCAACGATTTCCCGGTGCCGGAATCGCTCGTCGAGCAGCAAATGGACGCGCGGCTGGAAAGGGTCGTCCGCTCGCTCGCGCAGCAGGGCGTTGATCCGCGCGCGGTGAATGTGGACTGGGTGACGCTGCGGAATCGCCAGGCGGAGCGCGCCAGGGAAGACGTGAAGGCGGAGTTGATCGTCGACAAGATTGCGTCGACGGAAAACATCGACGCGAGCGAAGAAGACGTGAATCACGAGCTGGAACACGCGGCGAGCCATAGTAACGAATCGGTGGACGCGCTTCGCGCTCGTTTGACAAAGCAGGGAGCGCTGGATAGGATGAAAGCGAAGCTGCGGAGTGACAAAACTCTCGACTGGCTCGCGCAGAATGCCAAGATTCGCACGGCGGCCGCAGCAGCAGGAAAGTAACCAGGGCTCCTGCAAACGCGTCCAAGAACAATCAAACGACAACCCATGAAAAACCACGAAGAATCCCCGTATCGCGCCACGACCCTCGTTCCGATGGTGGTGGAACAGACCAGCCGCGGCGAGCGCGCCTACGACATCTATTCGCGGCTGCTGAAAGAGCACATCATCTTTATCGGCACGCCGATTGACGATCACGTGGCGAATCTCGCCACCGCGCAAATGCTCTTTTTGCAGGCGGAAGATCCGGAAAAGGATATTCAGCTGTACATCAATTCACCCGGCGGTTCGATCACCGCGGGATTTGCGATCTACGACACGATGCAATTCGTGAAGCCGGACGTGGTGACGACTTGCGTCGGGCAGGCGGCGTCGATTGCGGCGGTTTTGCTGGTCGGTGGCGCGCCCAAAAAGCGTTTTGCGCTGCCCAATGCGCGGATTTTGATTCACCAGCCGTGGATGAGCGGCCTTGGCGGCCAGGCGACGGACATTGACCTGCACGCGAAAGAGATTTTGCGTATGCGCACGACGATCAACCAGATTATTGCCAAGCACAGCGGCCAGGCCGTGGACAAGATCGAGAAGGACGTCGAGCGCGATTACATCATGAATCCCGAACAGGCGAAGGAATACGGGATGATCGATGAGATTATTTACAAGCATAAGTAAGAACGCGCGGCGATTTACGAGGCAAGGTTCCGCGGATTTTAATGTTCCAAACAGTTAGTAGCGGTTGCGGCTTTCGCGTTTGGTACGGGGAAAGAAACAGCCTAGAATGAGGGATGGAGACTCCGCCGATCGTTCAGCGGAGGCGAGGCCTTCACACCAGTGAAAAAGTACACCACAGACGAGCCGTTGCGCTGTTCCTTCTGCCATAAAACGCAGGAACAGGTCGAAAAGTTAATCAGCTCGCCTTCGGACTATCCGCGGGCGTACATCTGCAACGAGTGTGTCAACGTCTGCCAGACGATTCTGGAAGATGAAAAGCGCGAGCAGGCGACTTCTCCGACGAAGCGGCTGCCCCGCCCGCCGGAAATCAAACAGTTTCTGGACGCGTACGTGATCGGGCAAGACCGCACGAAAAAGAAATTGGCCGTGGCGGTTTACAACCACTACAAACGGATCATTTTGAACAAGCAGCCGGGCGACGTGGATCTGAGCAAGTCCAACATTTTGCTGATTGGACCGACGGGGACCGGCAAAACGCTTTTGGCGCAAACGCTTTCGCGCATGCTGGAAGTTCCCTTTGCCATCGTGGACGCCACGACGCTAACCGAAGCGGGCTACGTCGGCGAAGACGTGGAAAACATCATTTTGAAGCTGCTGCAGGCCGCCGACGGCGACGTACAGAAAGCGCAGACCGGAATCATTTACATCGACGAGATCGACAAGATCGCGAAGAAGGACGAAAACCCTTCGATTACGCGCGACGTGAGCGGCGAAGGCGTGCAGCAGGCGCTGCTGAAGATTCTGGAAGGCACCGTGGCCAACGTGCCGCCGCAGGGCGGACGCAAGCATCCGCACCAGGAGTTTACGGCAGTGGACACGACGAACATCCTCTTCATTTGCGGCGGAGCGTTCGTGGGCCTGGAAAAAATTATCGAAAAGCGCGCGGGCAAGCGTTCGCTGGGTTTTCATACGGAACAAGCGGCTACGAGCGCGCAGAAGCGGAATACGCAATTGCTCGAACAGGTGCAGCCGACGGATCTGATTCGTTATGGCCTGATTCCGGAATTTGTCGGCCGCCTGCCGGTTGCGGGCGTGATGAGCGACCTCGACAAAGGCGCGCTTGTGAAGATTTTGACGGAGCCGAAAAACGCGCTGCTCAAGCAATACCAGCGGCTCTTCGAATTTGAAAACGTGCGGCTGCGGTTTACGGATGATGCGATTGAGACCGTGGCGGAACTGGCGCTGGCGCGAAAAGTGGGCGCGCGCGGCTTGCGGATGATCCTGGAAGACTTGATGCTCGAGCTGATGTATCACTTGCCGATGCAGCAGCGTAAGGTGAAGGAATTTTTGGTGACGGCGGACATGGTGCGCGGCCACGAAATCAATTGGAGTTTGCTCGAGAAGGCAGGATAGTCCGCGAGATCGAAGAAGGGCCGCTTCCGAAAGCCGCCCCTACAAAGACGGCGGAAGCAACGAGCATAAACGGTATTTGGTGGCAGTTCAGGGGCCTGAATGTTTACTCGTGAAAAGCAGGAAATGAAGCGCGTACCGATGATGCCGGTGCGGGACATGGTTATTTTCCCGCAGCAGATGACGCCGTTCATTGTGGGCCGCGAAGCGAGCGTGCGCGCGCTGGAAGAGGCGCTGGCGGGCGACAAGAAGATTTTTCTTTCCACGCAGCATGACGCTTCGGTGGACGACCCGAAGCCGGAAGAGATTTACGCCGTCGGAACGCTTGCGAACATCGTGCAAAGCGTGAAGCTGCCGGACGGCAACATCAAAGTGCTGGTGGAGGGCGTGGAGCGGGCGCGCGCGATTTCGGTGGCGACGGAAGAGGGTTTTTTCCGCGCCACGGTGAAGCTGTTGAGCGCGAGGATCGAGCCTTCGCCGCAAGTGCAGCAGGTCGTTGAGAAGACGACAAATCTCTACGAACAATTTATCAAGCTTTCGCAAAGCTTGAATTACGACACGATGATTGCGGCGGCGCGAGTGGACGATCCGGCGCGGCTTTCCGACACGATTGCGGCGAATTTGCAGCTCCCGGTGGACGAAAAGCAGGATCTGCTGGAGACGGTCGATCCGATGGAGCGGCTGAACCGCATCGGCGACATTCTGGAGATCGAGCTCGAAAAGCTGAACGTGGACCGCAACATCAACACGCGCGTGAAGCGGCAGATGGAGCGGGCGCAAAAAGAGTATTACCTGAACGAAAAGCTGAAAGCGATTCAGAAAGAGCTTGGCCGCGGCGAAAAGAGCGAGCTCGACGAGCTGAAAAAGAAGATCGATACGGCGGGCATGCCGAAAGAGGTTCACGAAAAGGCGACGGCGGAATTGAAGCGCCTGGAATTGATGCCGCCGATGTCCGCGGAATCCACGGTGAGCCGGAATTATCTGGATTGGCTGCTGGCGGTGCCCTGGAAGAAGCGTTCGAAAGAGATTCGCGACATCAAGGCCGCGGAAGAGATTCTGGACAAGGAACACTACGGTCTGGACAAGGTGAAGGACCGGATTCTGGAATTTCTCGCCGTGCGGCAACTGGTGAAGAATCCGAAGGGCTCGATCTTGTGCTTCGTCGGGCCGCCAGGCGTCGGAAAAACTTCGCTGGCCATGTCCATCGGGCATGCCACCGGACGCAAATTTGTGCGCGTGTCGCTCGGCGGGGTGCGCGACGAAGCGGAAATTCGCGGGCACCGGCGGACGTACATCGGCGCCCTTCCCGGCCAGATTATTCAGATGATGAAAAAGGCCGGCACAACGAATCCGATTTTTGTGCTGGACGAAGTGGACAAGATGTCCACGGATTTCCGCGGCGACCCGTCGGCGGCGCTGATGGAAGTGCTGGACCCGGAACTGAATCACGGGTTCACGGACCATTATCTGGACGTGGAGTACGATCTTTCGAAGGTGATGTTCGTCTGCACGGCGAACGTGCTGCACACGATTCCGCAGCCTTTGCAAGACCGCATGGAGATTCTGCGGATTCCCGGCTACACGGAAAAGGAAAAGCTGGAGATTGCCAAACGGTTTTTGGTGAAGCGGGCGCTGGAGGCGACCGGACTGAAGGAAGAACACCTGACCTTCACCGACGAAGGCTTGCTGCACATTATCCGGCACTACACGCATGAAGCGGGCGTGCGAAATCTGGAGCGCGAGATTCAGAACGTTGCGCGGAAGACGGCGCGCAAGGTTGTTTCCGAAAAAGAAGGCGTGAAGGTGGAAATCACGGCGGCAAACGTAAACGATTTCCTGGGAATTCTGAAGTACCGCGAATTCTGGCTGGAAAAAGTGAACGAAATCGGATTGACGACGGGGCTGGCGTGGACGGAAGTCGGCGGGTCGGTGCTGGTAACGGAAGCGGCGATCATGGAAGGCAAAGGCCGGCTGACACCGACCGGCAAACTGGGCGAGGTGATGCAGGAATCGGCGCAAGCGGCGATGAGCTACATTCGTTCGCGCTCGGGACAGATCGGTTTGCCGAAGGATTTCTACCGCAACATTGATATTCACCTGCACGTGCCGGAAGGCGCGATTCCGAAAGACGGGCCGTCGGCGGGCATCACGATCTGCACGTCCATCGCGAGCGCGCTGACGAAGATTCCGGTGCGGTGCGACGTGGCGATGACCGGAGAAATCACGTTGCGCGGGAAGGTTCTGCCGATCGGCGGCCTGAAAGAAAAACTTTTGGCGGCCCATCGAATGGGCTTGCGTACGGTAGTGATTCCGAAGGACAATGAGAAGGACCTGGCGGACATCCCGCAGGAGATCCTCTCCAGTCTCACGGTTCACCTGGTAGAGACCATGGATGAAGTGCTGCAGATTGCTCTGGAAAGGCCGATTGTGCCGACAGAGCACGCCGCGGTTGCGCCTGTAGCCGAGCCGTTTGTGGCTGGCGCCGAGAAAGACACGAGTTTGACCAACTAAAAGCAGCGAAGTGCGGTTGCGGTTCGTTGTTCGGGGGACCGCTGCACGGAGTCAGAGCACAGCGCTGAGTGTGGTTGGCCGTAGTTCAGTTTGCCCCTCCTGGCCGGTTCTTCCCTGGAACTGCCAGCGCGGTGCATCATCCCGTGCATTCCAAAATCTCAAACAATTCACAAAACCAAAGTTAAGGACATATGGCGAAAGAAACAGCAGAGAACAATAAAGAAATAAGCATCAGCCTGGCGGAGCTGAAAGAAAAGAACATCACGGACCTGGCAAAGATTGCCAAGGAATTGAATGTTCCGGGCGCCAGCGGCATGCGCAAGCAGGAATTGATTTTCCAGATCCTGCGGGCCCAGACGGAAAAGAGCGGGCTGATCTTCTCGGAAGGCGTGCTGGAATGTTTGCCGGACGGATTCGGCTTTTTGCGCGCGCCGGAATACAACTATTTGCCCGGGCCGGACGATATTTATGTTTCGCCGTCGCAGATTCGGAAGTTCGATTTGCGGACGGGCGACACGGTGAGCGGGCAGGTGCGGCCGCCGAAAGACGGCGAACGGTATTTCGCGCTGATCAAAGTGGAAGCGGTCAATTTTGAAGATCCGGAAGTGGCGCGGAACAAAATTTTCTTCGACAACCTGACGCCGCTCTATCCGCAGGGCCGCTTGAAGATGGAAACGACGAAAGAGAACATGACCGGGCGGGTGCTGGATTTGCTGTGCCCGGTAGGCAAAGGGCAGCGCGGATTGATCGTGGCGCCGCCACGAACCGGTAAGACGATGATGCTGCAATCGATTGCGAATTCGATCACCACGAACCATCCGGAAGTGGCCCTGATCGTGCTCCTGATCGACGAGCGGCCGGAAGAAGTGACGGACATGCAGCGGACGGTAAAGGGCGAAGTGATCAGCTCGACGTTCGATGAAGCGCCACAACGGCACATTCAGGTTGCCGAAATGGTTCTGGAGAAGGCCAAAAGGCTGGTGGAACACAAGCGGGACGTGGTGGTGCTGCTGGATTCGGTGACGCGTCTGGCGCGCGCGTACAACGCGGTGACGCCGCCGTCGGGCAAAGTGTTGTCGGGCGGTATTGACGCGAACGCGCTGCAAAGGCCGCGGCGTTTTTTTGCGGCGGCGCGGCACGTGGAAGAAGGCGGGTCGCTGACGATCATCGCAACGGCGCTGGTCGATACCGGCAGCCGAATGGACGACGTGATCTTTGAAGAGTTCAAAGGCACGGGCAACATGGAAATTAACCTGGACCGGCGGTTGTCGGACAAGCGCGTGTTTCCGGCGATCGATATTCAGCGGTCGGGTACGCGTAAGGACGAGCTGCTCTTGCCGGCGGAGGAGCTGAGCCGGGTGTGGGTCTTGCGCAAGGTTTTGAGCCCGCTCTCAACGGTGGAAGCGATGGAATTGTTGCTGAGCCGGCTGACGAAGTCGAAGTCGAACATGGAATTTCTGGCGTCGATGTCGGCGCCAGTTTGAAGAAGGCCAAGTAACGGCGCCCCCTGACGGACTGCTCCCCTCTCGAGCACCGAACCCCACGCCGAACAGTGCACGCCACTGGACGGAGGTGGACGGGTGTACGAACGGTTCATTGCAAGACAACCCATTCTGAACGACAAGCTGAAGCTGGCCGGATATGAACTGCTTTTTCGCGCGCGGGACGACAATCGCGCGGGAGCAAACCCGGCGGCAACCTCGCAACTGATTCTATCGAGCACGATGCTGTTCGACTGGAACACGCTGGTGGACGGCGCGAGCGCGCACATTAATTTTGGCGCGGAAGAGATCCTGAACGGCGCCGCGCTGCTTCTGCCCAAAGAACAGACGGTGATCGAAATACCTCCCACGCTGGAATTCAATGAAGAGTTGATTGCGGCGATCAAGAACCTGCGGCTTTCGGGATATCGCGCCGCGCTCGATGGGTATGCGGGGCAGGAAATTCCGGAAACGGTGTTGCGCTACATGAATTTTGTGAAAGTGGATTTTCGTGAAGTGGGCGCGGCGGACCAAGAGGCCATCAAGGAGGCGCTGGCGAAATTCGACGCGAAACTGGTGGCGAAAAAAGTGGAGACGTGGAAGGAATACGAGACGGCGAAGCAGCTTGGTTATTCGCACTTCCAGGGGTATTTTTTTCTGGAACCGCAGATTTTGAAACGGCGCGAAGTGCCCGGGACGAAAGCGCATTGCCTGGAATTGCTGCGGCTGGTGCATCAGAAGCAGATGAACGTTCCCCAGATAGAAGAGTTACTGAAGCAGGAACCATCCCTACTTTACAAATTACTGCGATTTTTGAATTCGCCGCTGAAGGCGCGGCAGGCGGAAGTGCGGACGGTGCGGAGCGCAATTTCGCTGCTGGGAGACGACGAATTCCGGCGATGGGCTTCGCTCGTGGCGGTGATGACGCCGGCGGCGGACAAGCCGAACGAGCTGATTCGAACGGGGCTGACGCGGGCCTTTTTTTGCGAAGCGCTGGCGCGGGTGAAGCCGAATGGAGCGACGCCGTTCGAATATTTCATGGTGGGGTTGTTTTCGGTGATGAACGCTCTTTTGGACCGGCCGCTGGCGGACATCATGGCCGAGCTGCCCGTGAATGGAAAAGTGCGCGCGGCGCTGGGCGGAAAGACGAATGAATTGCGCCACGCGCTGAATGCGGCGGTGGCGTTTGAGCTGGGAAAATGGGAAGACTTCAGCGTGGCGATGCTGGGCCTCGAACTTGACGAGCAACGAGCGCCGGAATGCCAGTCGGAGGCGAACCGTTGCCTGAGGGAATTGCAGATCTGATGGAACGAATGGAATCGATGCAGCGGGAAACGAGCGAGCATGCCCGAAAAATTCATTGCGAGACAGCCGATATTTGGAAGCGACATGAAAGTGTTCGCGTACGAATTGCTGTTTAGAACCAGCCCGGAAAACAGGGCGGAACCGAATCCTTACGCTTCGCAGAGCGTAATCGTGGACAGCATGATGGTCTTCGATCTGGAACGGCTGATCGGTCCGGCGAAGGCATTTGTGAACGTGGATGAAAAGGCGCTGCGGTCCGAAGCGGCAAAACTGCTGGACCCGCGGCGAGTTGTGCTGGAAGTGCTGGAGCACGTGAATCCGACCGCGGAAGTCATTGAATCGTGCAGGGAATTGCGGCGGCGGGGATATGAGCTGGCGATTGACGATTTTGTGGGCGGCGACAAATGGGATGGCCTGCTGCCGCTTGTGCATTTTCTGAAAGTGGACTACCGGGAATGCGGCGAGATGACGCAGCAGGCGATTGCGAAGCGGTATTTGCCGCAAGGGATAGAGCTGCTTGCGGAAAAAGTGGAGACGGAGACCGAGGTGGAGCGAAGCAAGCGGCTCGGCTACACGTATTTTCAAGGTTATTTTTTCTGCAAGCCGACGATGCTGACGGACCACGACATACCGGCGGAGAAAACGGTGTGCGTGCGGATACTGAAAGAGGCCGCCGCCGCGGAACTGAACATCGGCCGAGTGGAAGAATTGATGAGTTTGGATCCTTCGCTGACGTACAAATTGCTGCGGTACCTGAATTCACCGCTTTTGGGGCGTAGCGGCGAGGTTCGTGATATTCCGCGAGCCGTTCGATTGCTGGGTGAAATGGAATTCCGGCGCTGGATTTCGATCGTCGCCGTGGTTTCGCTCGCGACGGGGAAACCGATCGAACTGGCGCGGACGGCGGTGATGCGCGGTTATTTTTGCGAACAGGTGGCCGAAGCGAGCGGGCGGGCGGCGGAAGCGTCGGAATTATTTTTGATGGGCTTGCTGTCCGTGGCCGATGCGCTGCTGGACCGTCCGATGGAGCGCGTGCTGGAGGATTTGCCGGTTTCGAAAGATATGGCGGCGGCGCTGCTTGGCGGCGAGAACGAATTTCGCCGCGTGCTGGACTTGATGCTAGCTTACGAGTGCGGAACGTGGAATTCGGTGGCGAAAGCGGCGCGGCGAGCCAGCGTGAAAGAAGCGGCATTGCCGGAGTGCTATCTGCGCGCGTCGGAAAAAGCTTCGATGCTGGTTTGATCGCGCCATCGCGCGCAGCTTAAAAATCGCAAAATGCGGCAGCGGCCAAGCCGGAATTGCTTCCGGCGACCGCTTGCCGCGTTTTACTTTTGCGGGGAACTCGCGCGATTTGCCGATTATTCGGCGGATTCCGATTCGATCGCGAAGATGTAATCCACGACGCGTTCGGACCAGCCGTCAATGTGCGTCCAGCCGTTGCCGTAGCTGACGCCGTGCTGATGCGGCGCAACGTTCACGACGTAGGCCTTGGGCGTCCACGCCGGAGCGATGCCGTCGTGAGACTGTTCGTCGGTGATGACGATGACGCGGTCGAGCCGTTCCCAACCGTGCTTATCGCGAAGCTCAACGAGCGCACGCTTCAAGTACGTCGAAGAGTGCGGCTGCGAGCCGGCGATGGCGTCGCGCTGCGCGAAGCCACGGCGCGCGGGAAGCGTCACACACTTTTCCGAGAAGGTGGCGATTTCGAAATCGGCCGCCACTTCGCGGAGAAGAATGGCCAGTCCGGCGGCCGCGTCGATGCGCGTCGCCTCGCCCTTGCGAGCGAGTGCGCCGTCCATCGAGCCGGAGACGTCGACAAGCAGCCCGGTCGAACCGGGAAGCTTTTCGAAGGCGGCGATGCCCTTGAGCATGGCCTTTTCGATCGCGTCCTCGAGCTTGGGCGCGTAACGCGCTGCCGTGACGAAACGAAACGGCAGCGCGCGGGCAATTCCCTTCTCGAGGCGCGTGGCGATGAGCTTCGGCTCCACGCCCGACGCAAGCATCAGGCGAAGATTGCGAAGCACGGCCATTCCGCCAAGCTTCTCTTCGCGAAGCAGGCGCTCCCAGGTCTCGCGCTTGTCCTTCCCTGCGGACAAGGCAACCTCCCACGTGTCGGGAGGCTCGAGCGTGTTCTCGACGAGACGCTTCCAAAGAGCGGCCTGCAGGGCGTCGGCGGGCTTGGCGTGGCTGAGAAAGAGCACGTCGCGAAGCTTTACGGCGCCGTCGCGGTTGTATTTCGCGAGCTGATAGGCGTCAAACTTCGTGAACGCCTTGGCGAGCCCGCGCTTTACACCGGCGGAAAGCGGCTGCTTGCGCGGAGTCCAGTAGAGCGCGACGAACTCGGCGAGTTCGTCGGCGCGCTGGATGACGCGATCGAGCGTTTCCGCCACGAGCGTTCCGGCTCCCTTGCGGCGCGCGAGCTCGCGGACGAGAAAGAGAGGAACATGGCGAAGCTGCATCTTGTCGCGCGCTTCGCGCGCAAGCGCGGCGACGTCTTCGGCTTTGTTCTTCGTCACAAGGTCGGCGATGCACTCCGCGATCTTGCTGCCCTTTTCGTAGAAGGTGTCTTCCCAAAGCAGGCAGGTGAGCACGGTGCGCCGCAGTTCGAGCCGCGGATTGACCTTCTGCGCGACCGCTCCTTCGTGCGTATTTGCGTGACTTGACGCGCGAATTCCGCCGGGGAACAGGCGCTTCCATACGTTCAGCTTTGCCATTCTTGTTTCTCTCCTTTCCGCGGCACGCCTTTTTGGCGTCACTCGCATTTACAAAAACTTGCTGGACGGGAACAAACGGCCAGGGACATGTGGCGCTCTACCGCTGAGCTACCGGCCCGAAGTGAAGACCAAGTGCGTCTTCGAATTCGTGGACCGGGTGAGATTCGAAGTCACGACCTCCCGCTCCATAGGCGAAGTAACCCTGCCTTTCACCACGTCCAACTCTTTTTGTGCGGCCGCAAAAAAGCTCAGCCGCACAAATTCACGCAGCCGGAATTCGAAACACCGGCCTCCCCGGCGCGAACCATAGACAGATTGCGATTCGTGCCGGACAAAATGAATCCGGGAGGAAAATCGTGCCGAGTTGCGGGGCGACAGCCCCGCAGCGTGTGTCAGACGAAGTAACTCGGCTCTGCGCCATCCCGGAAAACCGCTTCGCGTCGTTCGCGCACACCCGTAGTACTACTCCATAAACCATTGTTCGTTTCGCCGAATGCCACACGAGAAAAATGCCGGGAGGAACAGGCGTTCACGGCGTAATCGGGTTTCGAACCCGAACTCTTGCGAGTAGCAGTCGAAGTAACCGTGAACTACGCCATCCCGGAAAAAGATCCCGCGACGGGAAGCATTGAAAATAAACGATTTAGAAGGAGTTTCTTACGATCGCGCGAACAAGCAAGATGCGCGACCGACAGGTCCGTGAATCGTTTCGGTTTTATTGTCGAAGTCGCTTTGCATCGTTGCCTTTCACGCTCAGTGAGGATTCCGCAAAAGGGAAAACAACTGAGGTAACGACAAAGTAAAGGGAAACGAGGAATCTGTCAAGCGGTATTTTTCAAAAAATATGCGCGAACGCTGATTTTCTTCTAACTGATTGATTCTATTGCGCGGTTCACGGTTTTTGCGAGGCGATCCAGGCTTTGACGTGGGATTCGAGGAGAGTGAGCGGGACGGCGCCATTTTCGAGGACGACGTCGTGGAATTTGCGTTTGTCGAATTTGGCGCCGAGTTCTTTTTCAGCAAGCGTGCGAAGTTCACGAATCTTGAGCTGGCCGATTTTGTAGGCGAGCGCCTGGCCGGGCCAAACGATGTAGCGATCGACTTCGACGACGATGTCCTGATCGGTTTTTCCGGTGTTGTCCTTGAAGAATTGGATGGCTTGTTCGCGCGTCCAACCCATCGTGTGCATGCCCGTGTCCACGACGAGGCGGATGGCGCGCCACATGTCGTAGGTGAGCTGGCCGAATTTCGAATACGGATCTTTGTAGAGGCCGAGATCTTCGCCAAGGCTTTCGGCGTAAAGGCCCCAGCCTTCGACGAAAGCGGAGTAGCCGATGTGGCGGCGAAATTCGGGAGCGTCGTCGAGTTCCTGGCCGAGCGAAATCTGAAGGTGATGTCCGGGCACGGATTCATGGAGCGAGAGCGCTTCCATCTCCCACTTGGGACGCGCTTTGAGATTGTAAGTGTTCACGAAATAGTAGCCCGGGCGGCCGGCGGCGGGGGCGCCAGGCTGATAATACGCGGTGGTTTGAGAAGGCGCCTTGAAATCGGGGATGGGAATGACGCCGTATTGATTGCGCGGCAGTTTGCCGAACTCCTTGACGAGTTCCGGATCGACGGACTTCGCGATGATTTTGTAGGCGTTGATGAGGTCTTCTTTTCTGTCGAAAAAGAATTGCGGATCGTTGCGGAGAAATTCGGTGAAGTCGTGGAAGCTGCCTTTGAAGCCGGTGGAGGCGATGAGCTTTTCCATTTCGCCGCGAATGCGCTTTACTTCGGCGAGCCCGATTTCGTGGATTTGCCGGGGAGTGAGGCTCGTGGTGGTGTGCCACTGAACGTGATAAGCATACGCGGCGGCGCCGTTGGGATGGGAAGTGGCGGTGATGGATTCGCGGCAGGCGGGGAGGTAGACGGTGGCAATAAAATCGTGAAACCGGTGGACGGCTGGGACGATAGCGGAGGTATAGATTTCGCGGGCGCGCTGCGTAATGCGATCGCGATCCGGTTCGGAAATGGTTTGCGGAAAATCGGTGAAGGGATCGAGGAGCGGGCTTTTGAGGGCATCGGCCGGCGCGAGATCGGCGATCTGTTGCGGAACGTCTCGCATCGTAATTTTTGGCGGAGTGTACCCGCGCTTCATGCCTTCTTGAAGCAATGCGGTTTCTTGTTCGAATAGCTTGGGAAGAGCTTCGAGGCGCGCGATGATGTCTTCGTAATCGGCGAGGGTTGCGTGCGGCGCACTGGCGAGCGTTTCCGGCGCGCCTTGTTGAATGCCTTCGCGCTGATTGATGCGCAGCCAATTGTTGGCGGGGATGACGTTGCGAAACGGCATGGGGTCGTCGCCAAATTGCAGGCCTTGCTCGGCGGTCGCCAGAAGATCGAGATAGAGGTCGTAATTTAGTTGCTCAGGCGCCGAAAGCGCGGCGCGATCGATTTTCTTGAGCGTCGCGAGGCTTTCGCGAAGATGTTTCTCGCGGGCCGCGATGCCGGCGGGAGAATCATCCGACCACTTGCGATTTTGGCCCGGATAGCCGACGCCGGTGGCGAGCTCCGGATATTCTTCCATCCAGCGTTTCCAATCGGCGTCAAGATACGCGCGGAAATTTTTCTTCGCTTCCGCTTGCGCGGCAGGCGGCGCGGACTGCGCCACAAGGCCAAGTGGCGCAAGAAACAATCCACATCCCGAGACAAGAAGTGACAGCAACATACTACGCATTTCCCTTCCCTCCCGCGGGTTTGGCAAATTCCGATTCGCGATCGCGAGCGAGCATGACGATGAGTCGCGCGGTTTCTTCGATGTCCATCGCGGTGTTGTCGACGAGCACGGCGTCTTTTGCGCGGACGAGCGGAGAAACCTTGCGTTCGCGGTCGCGCTTGTCGCGCTCGCGGACTTCTTCGAGCACTTTTTCGAACGTCATGTGTTCGCCCTTTTGCTCGTGTTCTTTGCGGCGGCGCTCGGCGCGGATTTCCGGCGAGGCTTCGAGGAAAATCTTGAGTTCCGCGTTCGGAAAGACAACCGTGCCGATGTCGCGGCCCTCCATGACGACGCCTCCTCCGGCGCCGGCGCGCTGCTGTTGCGCGACGAGGAGTTCACGAACTTTCGCGACGGTAGCAACTTGCGACGCGGCTTGCGCGACCTCCGCCGTGCGAATGGCTTGCGTGACGTCGATGCCGTCGAGGAAGACCTGGTTTTTCACGCCTTCGGCAACGAGATCCGGCGGCGTGGGTTTCAATTCAATTTTCGTGCCGGCGGCAAGCGCTTCCAGTTCTCTTGTGGAAGAAAGGGCGAGGCCATCGTTTTCGAGCGCTTTGAGCGCGAACGCGCGGTACATTGCTCCGCTGTCAAGGTAGACGTAACCCAAGATTTGCGCGACGCGTTGCGCAACGCTGCTTTTGCCGGAACCGGCGGGACCGTCGATGGCGATAGTGAGTTTCGGCACGGAAGTTGGCTAAAAGCCCATGATGTTGTAGCCGCAATCGACGTAAATTGTTTCGCCGGTGATGCCGGAGCCGCCAGGGGAGAGAAGAAACGCGGCGGTCGAACCTACTTCTGTTGGATCGACGTTGCGCCGAAGTGGCGCGCGCTCGGCGTGGCCCTTGAGCATATCGCCAAGGCCGGAAATGCCGCGAGCGGCGAGCGTTTTAATGGGACCAGCGGAAATGGCGTTCACACGAATATTCTTGGGGCCAAGGTCGCTGGCAAGATAACGGACGCTCGCTTCGAGCGCGGCTTTTGCAACGCCCATCACGTTGTAATTGGGAACAACTTTTTCCGCGCCGAAGTAGCTGAGCGTCACGATGCTGCCGCCCGCGGCCATGAGCGGTGCGGCGCCGCGAGCGACGGCGATCAAAGAGTAGACGCTGATGTCGTGCGCGACGCGGAAACCTTCGCGCGAGGTGTGGACAAATTCGCGTTTGAGGTCTTCGGCGTGAGCGAAGGCGACGCTGTGGACGAGACCCTGCAAAGTGCCGTAGCGCGTTTTGAGTTGCTCGAAGAGCGCGGCAATCTGGTCGTCGCTCGAGACATCACACATGAAGCCGGCCGAGCCGGGCATGTCGGTAATAAGGTCTCGCGCCTCTTGTTCGAGGCGTTCGTTTTGATAAGTGATGGCGAGCCGCCATCCATCGGCGTGAAGTTTTTGCGCGATGGCCCAGGCGATGCTGCGCTTGTTGGCGAGGCCGAAGATCACTGCGGTTTTTTGCGAATCGCTCATGCGTTTCGTCTCCGTGAACTAAATTCGGTGAAAAGCGCGTTCAATTTCTTTTACGGAATAGCGCAGGACGACGGGGCGGCCGTGCGGGCAGCTCATGGGGCAATCGGTTTTTGCCAGCGCGTCGAGAAGCCATTCCATTTTTGTGTGGTCGAGCGGCATGTTTATTTTGATGGCGGCGTGGCACGCGGTGGACGCGGCGATTTTTGCCTGCAACGTTTCGATGGAGATGGCGGCGTTTTCGCGGTCGAGGCCATCGAGAATTTCGGTGAGAAGTTTTTCGGCGTCGGTGGTTTGCACGCCGGCTGGAACGGATTGAATGGCGACGCTGCGCGGGCCCATCGGCTCGACTTCGAAACCGTTGGCGGACATTTCTTCCGCGATTTTTTCGAAGATGACGAGCTGACGCGGAGAAAGTTCGAGAACGAGCGGCATGAGCATGCGCTGCGATTCGATGTTGCCGGCACGGCGCGCGGCAAGGTGCTGTTCGAACAAAACGCGCTCGTGGGCAACGTGCTGGTCCACGATCCACAGGCCTTCGCCGTTGACGGCCACGATGAAGCTGGAGCTAACCTGGCCGAGCGGCTTTAAATCGCGGATTTGATCGGGATGCGGCAGAGATGCCGGTGCGGCGGCGTTTACCGGTGCCAAATTGCCAGCCCAAGAAGAGAGCGCGCCAGCAGGGGCGGCAGCGGACGCGAAACCACCGGCGGATTCGAAGGTGAAACGTTGCGCGACCGGTTGAAGAGGCGCGTTCGAAAGTTCGTAGCCACCGTCCGAGCCGACGCCAGAACCGATGCTGACTTCTTCCATCGCCGGAATCATGGCGCGAGGAATTCCGGATTCGACCGGAGCGGGCGTGATGCCGCCGGCGAATGGGGCGCCATTGGCGGTGGGCATCGAATTGCCGAAGGAAGAAGGCGCTGCGGCCGCGGCGGCGAAACTGGCGATGGGGCGGGCGTTCACAAGTGCCTGACGAATCGTGTCGCGCGTAAAGTCGTGGACGAATTGCGAGCGGCGGAAGCGAACTTCGATTTTTTTTGGATGAACGTTTACGTCAACTTCGTCGTACGGCATTTCGAGAAAGAGCAACGTGGCGGGCGAAATCGCGTGCGGATGAATGTTTCGGTACGCTTCGTGGATGGCGTGGAGTATCAGTTTGTCGCGGACAAGGCGTTTGTTCACGAAAATGTAGATGCCGCTGCTGTTGGTGCGCTGCACTTCCGGGCGCGACGTAAAGCCGCTGATGGTGAGCGTGGCGTTTTCTTCGCCGGGTTCGAGCGCCGGCTCGGTGATGGCGGAGCGGAACGGCGCGGAGACAGGCGGGAGTTCGACAAGCTCGTCTAGCGCCTGGCGGCCGAAGAGTTGGTAGACGCGGTCGGCGAGTTTTTCGGCGGGCGGGCAATCGATAATGGTTTGCGTCGGCGTCGTGAGGACAAATTGCTTGTCGGGATTGGCGAGGGCGTAGTGCGTGACGAGCGAGGCGATGTGGCCGAGTTCCGTCGTGTCCGATTTCAGGAATTTGCGGCGGGCGGGGACGGAATAAAAAAGATCGGCGACGCTGATCGTGGTGCCCGCGGGAAGGCCGGCGGGTTTCACGCCGACGAGTTTGCCGCCGGCGAATTCGATGCGCGTGCCTTCGGCTTCGGCGGCGTCGCGCGTTTCAAGCAGAAGGCGCGAGACGGCGGCGATGGTGGGAAGCGCTTCGCCGCGAAAACCGAGCGTGGCGATGGAAAGTAAATCGTCGGCGGTGCGAAGTTTGCTCGTGGCGTGGCGTTCGAAGGCGAGAAGCGCGTCGTCGTGCGTCATGCCGTGTCCGTCATCAATGACGCGAACCATGCGGCGGCCGCCGGATTCCGTTTCGACGCGAATCGTTTTCGCGCCGGCATCGATCGCGTTTTCGAGAAGTTCTTTCACGACGGAAGCGGGCCGCTCAACAACTTCGCCAGCGGCGATTTTGTTGGCGACTGCTTCCGGAAGTATGCGGATACGGCTCATGGGCCAACGGATCTCCAGCGCCTTTTGGAATCTGGCTCAGCGGACTTCTCTTTAGGAGGCAGGGGCTTCAGCCCCTGCGTCGGAGCCTCACAACCTGGGGCTTTAGCCCCTGAAGCCGCTGAGAGATATTTTGCGGGCATCGGATCCAGTATGAATTTACCGAATGCGGAAGAGTAAGGCCAGTCGCGAAAAGTCTGTACCAAATGAGCGCGGACAGGGTTCATTGCAACGTATTCGGATTTAACGCGCCAATCGTCGGCATCCCGAATTGTCCAGTCGTGGAAGCCCTTTTGCCAGATTTCCATTTTCTGTCCGCGCTTTTTGTGAATTTCAAACGAGCTGCCACCTTTGATTAGCTGCATGGCCTTTTCGAGAGACATTGACTCCAGCGGAGTGAGCAGCAGATGAAGATGATCAGGCATGAGAACAAATTCATGGAGAAGGTAGGCTCCCTTTTCTCGATAGCGATAGAGCGCGTCGATGACTATCTGCGCGTTTTCTCGGACTTGGAAAATTGCGCGACCCTCTGCGCTTTTCGTCGTCACGAAATAGGAGTATTGCGGCGCGGTTCGGTGCTTTGGTATCGACATTTAGAGTCTTTCTTCAGGGGCTAAAGCCCCATTTGGCCGCTCCGTACGCGGGGGCTGAAGCCCCCGCCTCCTAATAATCTAAGACCGAATCTCCCCCGGGCCTATATGCACAGCTTGACGCACTCCAAGCACGCCCGGCATGACCTGTTCATTTTTCGAATTTGGGCATATGAGCGGGAAGTTTTGATGCGTCACTTCGCCCAAATGGACTCTCCAAGTCGCGCCACAATCGCAGGGAAGTTCAAACCAACTAGGCATGACTCGAATTCCGAGTTGGTCGAGTTGGACGGTGTCCACTTCGCTTGGCGAATCGGCCATTAAATCCTGGGCTTTGGTGGTCTTCGCGAAGGCGATCACTTCGCGAATGGAAGTTTCGCCGGCAAGGAGCATGACGACACGATCGATGCCGAGCGCGATGCCGCCGTGCGGCGGCGTGCCGTAAGTGAGCGCGTCGAGGAAAAAACCGAAGCGGCGGCGAAGTTGTTCTTCGGAAAGGCCGAGCGCTTTGAAGAGGCGCTCCTGAACATCCTGCCGATGAATTCGAATGCTGCCGGAGCCAAGTTCGTAGCCGTTCAAAACGAGGTCGTAACCTTTCGAACGCACTTCCCACGGCGCGGATTCGAGCTTTTCAAGGTCTTCGTCCACGATCCCGGTAAAAGGATGTTGCGCGCTGACCCACGTCTTGTCCGCTTCGCTCCATTCGAAGAGCGGAAAACCGGTGAGCCAGAGAAATTTCCATTGCGTTTTGTCGATGACGCCGAGCGCTTCGCCCAATTGCAGGCGGAGTTGACCCGCGATGAGCGCGGCGGCTTCCGTGCCTTTGATTTGTTCCTTTGCGGAGACTGCGACGACGAGGTCGCCGGTTTTTGCGCCGCAGGCTTCGGCGAGTTTTTTTACGTTTTCGGCGCCGATTAGTTTTTCGACGGTCGAAGTGGTACCTTCGGGCGCAAGCTTTACGAAATACGCGCCGCGCGCACCGAGCGATTTTGCCTTTTCCGTAAGTTCGTCGAGCTGCTTGCGCGAATAGACCGCGCCACCGGGAGCGGCAAGCGCGAAGACGTTGCCTTCGATTTGCAATTTTGTTTTGGCTTCTTCCGGAAAGCAATCCGTCACTTCGTGCAGCTCCATGCCGAAACGCATATCGGGCTTGTCGCTTCCGTACTTGCGGATGCAATCTTTGTACAACATGTGCGGAAACGGAGCCGTGGCTTTGATTCCCGCGACGGCGCAGGCGTTCACCATCACTTTTTCAATCACGCCGAAAATGTCTTCCTGGCGCGGGAACGACATTTCAAGGTCGAGCTGCGTAAATTCCAGCTGGCGGTCGGCGCGCTGGTCTTCGTCGCGAAAACATTTGACGATCTGGAAGTAACGGTCGAGGCCGCCGATCATCAGGATTTGTTTGAAAATTTGCGGCGATTGCGGCAACGCGTAAAACTGGCCGTGATGCACGCGGCTCGGCACAAGGAAGTCGCGCGCGCCTTCCGGCGTCGAGCGCGTAAGCATCGGCGTTTCGACTTCGAGGAAGCCCATTTCGTCCATGGTGCGGCGAATTTCGAGAATGATTTTGTGGCGCAGCGCCAGGTTGGCGTGCGGCTTCGGGCGGCGCAGGTCGAGATAGCGGTAACGCAAGCGCGTTTCTTCCGCGGCGTTGATGTCGGCTTCAACCTGAAACGGCGGCGTTTTGGCATTATTCAAAATGTGCAGCTTGCCCGCGAGGAGTTCGACTTCGCCGGTTGCGATTTCCGGATTCGCCTTCTGGCGTTTAATCACTTTGCCTTCGATCGCGACAACGAATTCGCTGCGCACATGTTCGGCTTTGCCGTGCGCTTCGGGCTGCGTTTCCTTGTTAAAAACAACTTGCACGATGCCGGTGCGATCGCGGACGTCGAGGAAGAGCAGATTGCCGAGGTCGCGGCGCCGATGCACCCAGCCCATAATGACCGCATCGCGGTCCGCGTCCGTGGCGCGGAGTGCGCCGCAGTAGTGTGTGCGCTTCAAGTTGCCGAGAAAATCGAGCACGGTCTGTTTCCCTTTCGTGGGTGACGAACGTTCTGCGCGTTCCGCTTACATCGAAGATGCCCCGACCTGGTCGGGGCGCTACAAAAGCGAAATTCACAATCACGGGTCTAAAGACCCGCCACTACAACTGCTTAAGAAATTCGAGCAGGTGCGCCTCGGTGAATTTCTGTTGCGTGCCGTCGGCGAGCGTCTTCAGCGTCCATGTGCCTTCGGCTACCTCATTATCGCCGAGAATGAGGGCATATTGCGCGCCGAGCTTGCTGGCCCGCTCGAGGGCCTTGCCGAATTTTTGCTCGACGGGCGGCAGCTCGATGCGAATGCCCGCCGCGCGAAGATCTTTTGCGGCGTGAACGGCGGCGGCGTAAGCGTTTGCGCCCATCCAGGCGACGTAGACGAATGGCGGCTGGCGAATGGTGACCGGCGACAGGGACATTGCCTCTTGCAGCGAGAGGATCAGCCGGTCTTCGCCAATCGCGAAGCCGATTCCCTTTGTTGGCGGGCCGCCGAGCAGTTCGACGAGTCCGTCGTAGCGGCCGCCGCCGCAGACGGCGTTTTGCGAGCCGAGACCTTGCGCGGTGATTTCGAACGTCGTGCGCATGTAATAGTCGAGGCCGCGGACGAGGCGCCAATTTTCCTTGTAAAACACGTCGCGCAGTTCGAGTTCGCGTTTTACGGCGGCGTAATGCGTTTTGCAATCGTCGCAAAGGTGGTCGGCGATTTTCGGTAGCGTGCCGATGATGGGCTGCTCGTGTTCGAGTTTGGAATCGAGCACGCGCAACGGATTCGTTTCGATGCGGCGTTGCGAATCGGCGCCGAGCTTGCCTTTCACTTTTTCGAGTTCGGATTTGAGCCGCGCGACGTAGCCGCGGCGGCAATTTTCCGCGGTGTGGCCAATCGAATTGATTTCGAGTTGCACGCCGGGAAGCTTTAGTTTGTCGAAGAAAGTCATCAGCATCTGGATGAGTTCGGCGTCGGTGATCGCGTCTTTCGCGAGTTCTTTGGCCGCATCGCGCGTCGGATCGGGCTTGACGTTTTCCAGAACTTCCGCGCCGATTTGGTAGAACTGGCGATAACGGCCCTTTTGCGGCCGCTCGCGCCGAAACATCGGCCCGATGTAGTAGAGCTTCTGCGGTTGCGGCAGTTGCTGCATATTGTGTTCGATATAGGCGCGGCAGACGGAGGCGGTCGCTTCGGGACGAAGAGACAATCGTGGACCTAGTCTTACCTGGCCTTCAGCAGCCATGAATCGATACGCGAGGTCTTTAGCCAATTCGACACTACGAGTATTTTCATCTTTATTACCCTCAGATACAGGGTATGTTAGAAATTCATTTACATCCTGCCAAGCATCTAAGTATCGATCTAGATCTTCCCGATTCACAGAATCGTCTGGAATCTCTCCTTTGTCCATTAGCAGTCTCAAGTCAGCGATATAGCGTTTACCATCGGCAATACTTTGTAGTGGCTGAAGATCACTAGGTCGATCCAAAAGCGTATACATTTCTTTGTTAACTATGTCTGTATCTCCGCCCACGGCGCGTGCAAATAACTGTCCATCCTCTAGCGTAGGCGGGCGGATTTCGCCGAAGCCGAACGTGCCGAAGACGGCGTGCGCGGTTTCTTCGACGTGGTGCCAGAGCGCGGTGTCTGGAGGCAAGATGTCGCGCGTGCCGCGAATGGCCTGGAATTTGCGGCGCTGTTCTTTTTTTGGTGCGGCGTCAGTCACTCGTCAAGTCCTCGGTTACTCATCGAACGGCCGGCTTCGGAAAGCCGGCCCTACAACGGCAAATTCTCTATTCAGCTTTCGCCGCTTCTTGGCGATAGATATTTTTGTACTCGACGTAGCGCTTGGCATAGCGATCGATCGAGGCGTCATCGGCTTCGGTCAAAGCGCGCTTCACTTTTCCCGGCGAGCCCATCACCAAACTTCCCGGCGGAATCACCATGCGCTCCGGAATCAGCGTGCCCGCGGCGATGATGCTGCCGGTGCCGACGACCGCGCCGTTCAAAACGGTGGCGCGCATGCCGATAAGGCAGCGCGACTCGATCGTGCAGCCGTGCAGCACGACGGCGTGGCCGACGGTGATGTCGTCGCCCAAAATCAGCGGCCATTCGTCTTTCATCACGTGAAGCACGGAACCGTCCTGCACATTGGTGCGCGCGCCGATGCGAATGTAATTCACGTCGCCGCGCGCCGCAACGAGCGGCCAAATGCTCGAATCTTCGCCGATGACAATGTCGCCAACGAGCACCGACGACGCGTCAATATACGCCGAAGCGGCAATCTGCGGCCACTTCCCTTTGTACGGCCGAATGTCGGGTTTTGCGTTCAAGTGCGCGTTGCCACCCCGGGCGGCAAGGGACGCCAAGCCGCCTGTAAGTTATTGCAGAAGCTGGACATAGCCGCCTCCGCAGAAATCGAAACCCTTCTTGAATCCATGAAAGATTACACTGCGCGAGGGCCGCTGACAAGGAAGTGCGGCCCGGCGAAATTGCACTAATCGATATGAACGGTGGGTGCGCCGCCGGCGGCCTTTAGCTCATCAACACGATCGATCACGGCGCGCGCCACTTTGTAAAGGCTTTGCGCAGCAGGGCCGGCTTCGCCCGCGGCCGCAACCGGTTTTCCGGAGTCGCCGCCGATGCGGATGCGCGGATCGATTTCAATTTCGCCAAGAATCGGCACGCCGTATGCGATCGCCGTTTTCGTTCCTTCGCCGTGGCCAAAAATGTCCACCGCCTTGCCGCAATGCGGGCAAGCAAACGTGCTCATATTTTCCACCACGCCGAGCACGTCCACGTTCACCTGGCGAAACATTTCGATCGCTTTGCGAACGTCGGCGAGCGCAACCGTAGAAGGAGTGGTCACGACGACGGCGCCGGTGACGGCCACCGTTTGAATCAGCGTGAGCTGCACATCGCCCGTGCCCGGCGGCAAATCGATCACCAGATAATCGAGCTCGCCCCATTCCACGCTGCGCAAAAATTGCGTGATGATGCTGTGCAGCATCGGGCCGCGCCAGATGACCGGCTTGTCGCCGGGATTCAGCAAGCCCATCGAAATCATTTTCAGGCCCTGCGCCTGCACGGGAATGATGTGCTGGTCGGCCGTCGCGCCCGGCTCTTGCGTCGAGCCGAGCATAATCGGAACGTTTGGGCCGTAAACGTCGGCGTCAAGCAAGCCAACTTTGTGGCCAAGCTTCACAAGTGCGAGCGCGAGATTGACGGCGACCGTCGTCTTGCCCACGCCGCCTTTTCCGCTGGCCACAGCGATGAGATTTTTTACGCCGGGAATCGGGTGGCGTTGCGGCATTTGTTGAGCTGCTGGGGGCATTCGAGTTTTCCTAGCCAAGCGCGAAAAAAAAACAGAAACGAAAACTAAGAGAAAATCTCGCGGCGCAAAACCGCCTTTACAAAATTCATCGTTCGATCAGGCGTTGGTGCCGTGGCATTTCTTGTATTTTTTGCCGGAGCCGCAGGGGCACGGGTCGTTGCGCCCAACTTTCGCGCCGGAGCGAACGGGCTTTGGCGCTTCGGCTTGCGCCGCGCCCGTCTGATACTGCAGCTCCTTTTCCTGGCGCTCCTGTTTCCGCTCCATGGCGCGCGCAAACGAAGGCAATTGCGCCGGCGCTTCCGAGACGCGCGCGGCGGCGCTGGCCGCGGCGGCCATCGGTCGCGGCGCGGCGGGAGACGGAGCTTCCGGCTGTTCCCCGCCTTGCGGCGGCTGGCCTTCCACTTGCACCTGCACTTGAAATAAGTAGCGCACGGTTTCGTTGTCGATGCGCGTCATCATGTCTTCAAAGAGGACGAACGCTTCCTTCTTGAATTCCACGAGCGGATCTTTTTGCGCGTAGCCGCGAAGGCCAATCGCTTCCTTCAAATGGTCGAGCGAAAGCAAATGGTCTTTCCACTGCGAATCGACGACATCCAGAATGATGCGGCGCTCGAGCCAGCGCACCAGCTCGGGCGTCAGCTGTTTTTCCTTGTCTTCGTATTTCGCGCGAATCGCTTCGGCGATGCCGTCCGAAAGCTGATCGTGATTGAGCGACGCGGGATCCGCGCCCGCGGCTTTTGCGTCAATCCCAAATTGACTGTTCACTTCGGCAAGAAATTGCGTCGTGTTCCATTCGTCGGGGTGCACTTCCTTCGCGCAGTAGGTGCCCACAAGTTCGCGTGCGACGTCTTCCGCGATGCCGAGCACATAATCGCGCTGATCTTTTCCTTCGAGCGCGGAGCGGCGAATCGCGTAAATCGTTTCGCGCTGCTTGTTCATCACGTCGTCGTACTCGAGCAAATGTTTGCGCGCATCGAAGTTCTGCGCCTCCACGGATTTCTGCGCGTTCTCAATGCGGCGCGAAATCAGGCCGGATTCGATGGGCACGCCTTCCGTCATGCCGAGGCGGAACATCAGCGCTTTCACGCGTTCGCCGCCGAAAATTCGCATCAAGTCGTCTTCAAGCGAAAGGAAAAAGCGCGAAGAGCCCGGATCGCCCTGGCGGCCGGCGCGTCCGCGAAGCTGGTTGTCGATGCGGCGCGCTTCGTGGCGCTCGGTGCCGAGAATGTGCACGCCGCCGAGCGCAATCACTTCGTCGCGTTCGGTTTTGCACTGCGCGGCGAATTGCTCATACACCGGCTTCCATTGATCGGACGGCACTTGAAAAATTTTGCCTTCGTACTGGAAAAGCACCATCGGCACGGTGGACGCGGGTGCGGCGCCGTCGCCCGGTTCCGCTCCAATCACGGCCGGCGCTTGCGCGTACGGAATGGCGAGCTTGTTTTTCAAAAAATGCTCGCGCGTAAGAAATTCCGGATTGCCGCCAAGTAGAATGTCCGTGCCGCGGCCCGCCATGTTTGTTGCCACGGTGATGGCGCCTTTGCGGCCGGCCTGGGAAACGACGCGCGACTCGCGCTCGTGTTGCTTGGCGTTCAAAACCTGGTGCGGAATCCCCGCCTTCTTGAGCAAATCGGCAATGGCTTCCGATTTTTCGATGGATATCGTGCCGACCAGCACCGGTTGGCCGCGTTCATGGTAATGGCGCAGGCCGTTCGCGTACGTATTGTCATCCTGCAAAATTCCGTTCACGACGGCTTCGAACTTTTCTTTTTCCGTGCGATAGACGACGTCCTGATATTCCTTGCGGATCAGCGGGCGATTGGTGGGAATCGCGACCACATCCAAATTATAAATTTTCGCGAATTCGGCCGCCTCGGTTTCCGCCGTACCGGTCATGCCGGAAAGTTTTTTGTACATGCGAAAATAATTCTGAAAGGTGATGGTGGCAAGCGTCTGGTTCTCGCGCTCGATCTTCACGCCTTCCTTGGCTTCCACGGCCTGGTGCAAGCCGTCCGACCAGCGGCGTCCCGGCATTTGGCGGCCGGTGAATTCATCCACGATGATCACTTCGCCGTCTTTCACCACGTAGTCCACGTCGTTCTTGTAAAGCGTGTGCGCGCGCAGCGCTTGATAGACGTGGTGAATAATTTCCATGTGCGCGGGGTCGTACAGATTGCCAAGGCTCAGCAGGCGTTCGCACTTGCTCACGCCTTCTTCGGTCAGCGTCGCCGTGCGATGCTTTTCGTCCAGTGTGTAATCAATGTCCTGGATGAGTTTCGGAATAATTTTGTCGATCTTGAAATACTTGTCGGTCGATTCTTCGGACGGGCCGGAAATAATCAGCGGCGTGCGCGCTTCGTCAATCAGGATGGAGTCCACTTCGTCGACAATCGCAAATTGATGGCTGCGCTGCACGCAATGCGACAAATCGTACTTCATGTTGTCGCGCAGGTAGTCGAAACCGAATTCGTTGTTCGTGCCGTACGTGATGTCGGCGCCGTACGCGGCGCGACGTTGCGCATCGTCAAGATCATGTACGATCACGCCGATCGTCATGCCGAGTCCGCGGTAAAGCGGGCTCATCCATTCCGCGTCGCGTCGCGCAAGATAATCGTTCACGGTGACGATGTGAACGCCGCGGCCGGCAAGCGAATTCAGTACGGCCGGCAAAGTCGCAACGAGCGTTTTGCCTTCGCCCGTTTTCATTTCGGAAATCTTGCCGTCGTGCAGAACGAGTCCGCCAATCAGCTGCACGTCAAAATGCCGCATATTTAAGAAGCGGCGGCCCGCTTCGCGCGCCAGCGCAAACGCGGGAGCAATCGCGGGGTCAAGAGCGGATCGCAACGCATCCTTATAAGAAGGCTCGGCGGGATCGGCGTCTTTCAATCGCTCGGTCACTTCTTCCTTCAACGACGCAAAGCGCGCTTTCAATTCGTCGTCGGTCAGCCGCTGGAGCTCCGGCTCGAGCGCGTTGATTTGCGCCACGGTGGGCTGAAGTTTTTTGATGTCGCGTTCGTGCTTCGTGCCGATGAAGCGGGCAAGAACGCTGTCCATTATTTTGGCTACGTCCATGAACGAGTCGCCGTTTCTTGGAGCTTGAGATGCGTGCAGGCGCGTGGCGCCAGGCAAACCTGTCGCCACGCGCGCAAACTTCTATTTTAACGGTTTAAGCGTTGCCACGCCAATGCGGATTGACGGGCTGCCAAATCCCGCAGAATTCACTCGTTTTTTTAGGACTTTCCCGCGGGATTTGCGGCGGAAGGGGTTTGTTCCGGCGCGCCTGCCGCCGGCGAAAGGCTATCGGCCAGGAGGCGGCGAAACTTGGACCGCTCGTCCAGCGACATGTCGACAAATTCGAACGCCATATCCTGAGCCCGGTAATCGCGCAGCAGCGCGGTCGCCTGCAACGTGCGCAAACCAATTTGAAACTTCATTTGCACCGGCGTGCCGGGATGCATGTGCCGGTCAATCGTGGCAATTCCGCCCGCAAGACTCGCCGTCTTGATTTCAAAGCGGCAGTTCTCTTTCAGGTTCGTGCTGACTGCCGTCACCGTCTTGCGCAGCCGCACGCGCGTGTGGCGCCGCTGGCGGACAAATTTGCTCGTCGCCGATATTTCAAGCGGCGCGAGGCCGAGGTCCGCTTGCTCCAATCCGCTGTTCGGCCGATATTGCGCCGCCAATTCCGGATTCAGTTTTTCCAGCGCTTGCAGCGCCGCAATGCGCAATTCCTGCGGATGTTGCCATCCGAAAACTTTGCGTGCTTCCAAAATGCGCATCAGCGTGCGCGCCGATTCCGCGGCGTGAATCCTGCCGATCGCTTCCACCGCTTTCACTTGCAGGAAGGGTCCGCTGCCCGTCGGCAAGTCGCCATCGATAATCGTGAGCAGGCGGCCGATCGCGTCGCGGTCGCCCGTCATTCCGATTTCGTCCACAACCAGCGGCATCAAAATCGGATCGACGTGATCCAGCAGCTTCAGCAAAATCGCGCAGCGGGCCGGCGCACCGCTTGCGGAAATTTGTCGAATCGTTCGGTCCTGCGCGGCACGCGGAAAATTCTTGACGCGCGAGGGGAGAAATACTTCCACGGCTTGCGGATCGAGCCGGCAAAGCAGCCCGATCATCTCCACGGATTCCGTAATCGTTCCGCCGCGCACCATGCTTCGCAAATATTGCACGACTTCTTCGCCAAGGTCGTGCGCAAGATTCGCAACGTGTTCGGCGTCGTCGCGCAGTTGGCAGCGATTAAATCTTGAGGCCAGTTGTTCCACCGCCTGCTGGGGCAGCATCCGCAAAACACGGGTCAATCCCGAAGCCAGTTTTTGCGCGCGCAGCGCCTCTTCCACGAATTCCGGTACGCGCTGCTCGATTCCCATCTTTTGGCGAAGCTCGCGCCCGATTCCCGGCCGCTGCGTTTCCATGCCGGCCACCAGATCGATCGCTTGCTCCATTGCGCCGAAACAACGATGCGCCGCCGCTTCCTGGCTCAGACGCACAAAGGCCGCGCTGACCACGCTTTGCAGTTCGGCATTTTGCTCCACATTCAGGCGAACGCCGAGCTTCCGCAGCGCGCCGCTCAGCAATCGCGGATCGGTCGTCGCGTACAGTTCGGCCAAATCCGAAAGGCCTGCCGCCGTGCGGTGGCGCGCGTCGGACTCTTCGCTATCCGCGCACGCCGCATAATTTTCCAGAATCTGCGCGGCCGCGCTTGCCTCTCCGCGCTCTATCAATTCCGCAACGTAAGAATGAACGTTGTACGGCGGAATGCACCACGCTTCCGGCGAGAGCAGTACGTCCCGTTTACCTTTGTCCGGCACGGCCGCCCAGAATTGGCGATCCAGGATTTCGCGGTGCGTCTTGGCCAGGATTCCGGCTTCGAGCATCTTGTCTTCGTGCGAGCCGAGAATTTTGCGCAGATTCTCAATTTCTTGATTCATGCGATCCAGCATTTGCCGCACCGCATTGACCTTCACTTCGCCCTTTTCATATCGTTCGAGCGCAAACCGAATCGCCAAATGCTCCGCGAGCTGCACCAGTACGGAATCCCCGGGTCTTAGGTCCGGCGATTGCGCGGCAATCGTGGCGAGCGCATTTTTCAAGGTGTCTTGCGCCGGAGTAGGCAGTTCCGAAACTTGCTTCTGAAACGCCGCTGCGGCGCCCACGCCGCCTTCCCCGGTGCTCATGTGGCCAAAACTCGTAAGCGCGCCGAGGATTCCGAGTATCTCTTCTTCCGCAATTTCGCCCATCCGCAAGGGCGTTCCCACGCGCGGCGCATGACGCGGCGCGACAAACCCGGCGCTCAAATAATTCGAAGGCCGCGCGCCGGAGTATCCGGTCTGGCCCGCTCCGCTTGCCGAACCGGAACTTCCTTTGCCTCCAGCCGTGCTTCCATTTCCGCCATCGCTGCTTCCGATCCCGCCCGCATCTTCTTTTTCCGAGCCGACCTCGGCTCCGTTGCCCGTCCCAGTCCCCGTCTCGCTTCCTTCCCCTGCAGCATAGCCGTCGCCGATCCCACTCCCTTGCTCCGCACTCACGCCGCCGCCACCGCTCTTTGTACCCGCCGCGGCCGCGATCAGTTCCAGAAGCTTTTGCGGATTATTCAAAAGTTGTTTGAAAGAATCTTTGTCGTCGCCGATGGACGCGACCGCCAGTTGCGCCGCAACGCTCGTGGCCTCCTTCAACCGCGAATCGGTCGCCACGAAGCACACTTCATTCACGCGTATTCCCTGCACGCCTTCGATCGCCGCCTTCAATTGTTGCGCAAGCTCGGACGGCTTCGCCTTGCCCGCCGGAAACGCGCGCGCGAATTTCGCAATCTCATCCGGAGTTACGGTCGAAAGAAACTGAACGCTGGCCAGTCCGGCACTGGAAAGCAGTTGCGCGAACTGTTTTTCCGCAGGCGACCCCTCGAGCGGCACACCGTCCAGCAGCAGTTGCGATCCCGTCGCGCCCAGCAATAGCGCCATATCGGAACCGGGCGGAATCGCTTCCCGCAATTCGCTGCACGCGGTCGCAAGTTGATCCGCGGTGCGAGCGTGGTCGTAGCCATATAGGCGGGCAAACTTCAAAAGGATGTTCAGGCTTCGAACGAAAGCGCGTCCCGCGGTAAGTTTTGGATCCGGTGCCATGATGAGCGGCGGAAAAACACGCCCGGACTCCTTCCCTAGTACGCTAGTTCCGCCCGACTGGCGCCGCAATGGTACAGAGGTCCCATGTGTGCAACGGCGTACTTGGGCGACCGTGCAAATCCGCCTGTCCGAATGGGCAGGCGGAAACATCCGTACTCAGGGAGAGAGGAACCTCTGAGGCTTGCGTAAAGGGACGAGTTTCGCGCGAAGGCCCGCCTGGAGCGAACTACGACTTCGCCACCGTGATGCGGCCACGCCGGCGAGTACGATTTCCCGGGCTCGCCATTTGCGGCAGGCCGCCGAGATCCAGCAACAACCGGCGCAATCGCCCGCGGTCTTCCAAATCCATATCCACAAACTCAAACGCCATTGCCGAAGGCCGCGCACCCCTTACGATCGCCTGCGCCTTGATGGTGCGCACGCCCGAAGTCAGCTTGAGAGCCAGGAGCGAACCCGGCGCCAAATGCCGATCGCCCGCGCCGATTCCTCCGCCGAGATTCAATTCCGGCACGATCAGCTTGAAATTCTCACGAAGATTCGTCGTGTAAAACGTCAGGTTTTTCGACAGCTTCAATCTTGCGTAACGCCGTTGCCGAATCACGGAGACGCTGCCTTCCGGATCCGTCGGCGCCAGCACCAGTTCTTTGCGGTCGATCCCTCCCGCGGCGATTTTTTCCATCGCCACCACCGGATCGATGCGCGAGTACGCTTGCGCCGCGGCCACGCGAAGTTCCGCCGCGTATTCCCACCGCCACACTTGCCTCGCATCCAGAAAATGGACGAGCATGTTCGTCGCCGCCGTGGCCTTCAGCCGGCCCAGCGCTTCCACCGCCTTCAGCCGGATGTAACCCGAATTCGCTTCGCTTTCCGCCACTTCAATCAGCTTCGGAATGCATTCGTGGCTCCCGCTCATGCCCATTTCGTCCATCGCCAGCGGCCGAATCAGCAGGTCCAGCGAATCGTAAAGCGTAACCAATAGTGCCGCGCGGTGTTCCGGCGGTGCCGCCGACAGTTGCCGCACCGTGCGATCGTGCGCCGAGCGCGGCCACTGCGAAAGTCTCACCGGCAATATCCTGCTCACCTGCTCCGGCGCAAGCTGGCTGAGAATGCCGATCGCCTCCGCCGCTTCCGTTGCCGGCGACGATTGCAAAACATCCAGCAATTGATTGACGGAGTCTTCGCCAAGTTCTTTGACCATCTGCACCAGCAAATCGCAATCTTCGCGAAATCCGGAGTGGCCGAAGCGATTCATCACGTAGTGCACGGTCGCTTTCGGCATCAAACTCAAAATGTCCACGAGCCCATCGGCGATGTGCCCGGTGCGGATCGATTCCTCGACGAATTCCGGAATGCGGTCTTCCGCGCCGATCCTCGGCCGCAAGCTTTGCGTCGAACCGGGGCGTTGCGCTTCCACGCTGTCGAGCGATGCCAATGCCTGCTGCATCGCCGGATAACACCGCTTCGAAGCCGCTTCCTGGCTCAATCGCACAAACGCCGCGCTGATCAGTGTTTGCAACTCCGGCTCGCGCTCCGCCGCCAGTTGATTTCCCACGCGGCGAATCGCTTCGATCAACGCGCTGCCATCGCCGCTCCCGTAAAGTTCCGCCAATTCCCCTAATCCGATCGCGGTCGTTCGCCGCGCTTCGGGAGCATCCAGCCCGATGCATCCGGCGTACTTCATCAAAATTTCGTTTACCGTCTTCAATTCGCCGCGCCGCAGCATCTCTTCCAGAAATCCGCGCACGTTTCGCGGCGGCACGCACCACGATTCATCCGAACACAGCACTTCCTTTTTGTTCTCTTCGGGAACCTGCGCCCAAAACTCCTGATCGAGCAGTTCGGTGTACGACGACATCGAGATTCCCGCCGAAGCCATCTGCTCCTGCTGCTGCCCCAAAATTTTTCGCAGCGCTTCAATTTCCGTGTTCATGCGGTCCAGCAATTGCTTCACCGCGTTCACGCGAAGCTCGCCGCGTTCATAGCTGTCCAACGCAAAGCGAATCGCCACGTGCTCCGCCAGTTTGAGCAGCATCGGTTTGTTGGGCGATTCGTTCGGCGCCTGCGCGGCAAGTCCCGCCAGCGCTTGCTGCAGCGTGTATTGCGCCCGCACCGGCAGCGCGCTCAACCGGGATTGAAACGTAGGCGTGTCCATTTTCGAATCGGCATCGCGCCGCGATTTTCCGAGTTGCGCGAACAACGTCAGCATCGAGCGCACATCTTCTTCCGCAACGGAATATTGGCCGCCACCGCCTCCGCCAACTCCGGGTCCTCCGCCTGCCGTCGCACTGCGCAACAACGACGACGCAGAAAGCCATTTCCCCGACGCGCCTTCGCCCGCCGACCCTCCGCCCGCTCCGGTTCCCGTACCACTGCCAGAACCAGAGCCTGTGCCTGTCCCTGCGCCACCGCCTGCCCCAACTCCCGAACCAACGCCAACGCCAGCGCCATGGCCAACGCCAGAGCCAGAATTTCCCCATCCTCCCGTTCCCGAACCTGTACCAGCGCCGCCCGTTCCGCCGCCACCAGGGCCTGCGCCAGGGCCTCCGCCCGAATCGTTCCCTTTTCCCCCGCCGCCGCCCGGACCGCTTCCTGAACCAGTTTCCCAAAGGCTTCCGCCCGGACCAGTGCCAGTCACCGCGGTCAAACCGCTGCCACTTCCCGCGGCCCCGCCGGTACCACTGCTTCCTCCCGCGCCGCCAGAACCGGCTCCGCCCGGAACTCCGCCTCCGCCAAATCCTGGCCCTCCGCCGCCGCCAACTCCGCCGCCGCCCCCGCCGCCGCGCGAACTTTCCGCGGCAAGAATCATCTGCAACAATTTATTGGGATCGTCGAGGAAATCTTTAAACTTGTCGCCTTGCGCGCCAAGAACTTTCGCCGTCAATTGCGCCGCAACCTTTGCACCGGCGATGGACGAATCCTCCGCAATATAGCGAATCTCATTGATCTTGATGCTGGTGTCGCCCGCCATTGCGGATTTCAATTGTTCCGCAAGCGAAGTTGGCTTCGCGTTGCCGGTGGGAAACGCGCGCACAAACCGCGCGAACTGCGGCTGTGCCAGATTCGAAGCGAAGTGAATGCTGGCGATGCCCGCCGAAGAAAGCAATTGTGCAAAACTTCGTTCGGCCGCGGCGGCACCCAACGGTACGCCGTCCAATAAAATCTGCGGCCCCGATGCGCCGAGCAGCAAGCCGCTGTCGCCGCTCTCTTTGAGCGCGGTGTGCAGCTCTTTCCAGGTCGTTTCGAACTGCGACATCGTCCGCACGTGCCCGAATTCGTACAGACGAGCGAACTTCAGCAGGATGTTCAGGCTGCGCACAAACTGTCGCGCGGCGGCTCTCGTGTCGCTGCTCATAAGTTCCTGCGATGAACTCCTGTGTCTCTCTCCCGTTACTCCTCACAGTAGGACGTATCGGGCCGCGAGACAAGCCTTGCGGTGGCCTTTGTCGCGTTCTGACTAATACGATTCACCACGCCCAATCGGCCGCCACTTCGCTTGCAGATTGCGCGGCCACATCTTCCATCGTGCCTTGGGCCTCCTGCCGACGTTGCTCCGAACGCATGGTGGTCATACAATGAACAACGCAGGCGGATTGCGTGCGCGCGGTCACAATGTGGGTTATCGCCTGCGCCGCGCAATCGATCGCCGCATTGGAGTTTCGTTTCATGGCCGATCAGACCCCCGCCCCAGACGACCGCTTCAAAGCGGAAATGCCGGCGATTCCCGGCGTGGCGGGCGCGAGCAAGCCGCTGAGCAACGCCGTCGCTCCGCTCAAAATCGTTGGCGGGCTTGCGGCCGTTCTGGTGGTGATTGTCGCGGCAGGCACTCTCTACAGCCGCTCTCACCGCAATCCATCCGCTGCCGCCGACCCCGCCTCCCAGCTCGAGGTGCCTGCGCCCGATCTGGGCAATCCCCCGCCGCAATCGCCGCCTCCCATGCGCGGCATCGCCACCGTGGACACGATGGCCAAGCCGTGGTCTTCGGCATCGTTCGAATATCGCAACGGCCTAAGCGGAGAAAGAGTGCCGTCGCTACTTTTGCGTTTGCCGGGCGGCTCCGCCGCGCAGCCCTCGGGATATTGGGCGTTCGCCTTGAAGGCGCCTTATGGCAATTGCCAGCTGGAGCTTGTAAGCGACCTCGAAAAACTGAAAGGCGACTACGGCTTTTCGGCCGCGCGGCATCCGATGATTGGCAATCCGTGCAGCCGCAGCGTGTTCGATCCGACGAAGATGGCCAATCTTCCCGGTAATGTCTGGGTTCGCGGCGCCATGGTGCAAGGTTCGGATCTGCGCCCGCCGCTCGGCATCGAAGTCAAAATTGAAGGCAAAGATATTTTCGCGGTGCGGATGGAGTAGGCTTCTCGTTGACTAGCGAAAAACTTCTGACTTTGTCTTTGTCTCGGTGTTTCTCTTCTTCCGACTCCAACCTTTTACATTCTTGACGTCTACATTAATCCTTGCGCGGCCTCTACCATCTGTAGAAGTAATGTCGCACAAAAGAGACCGGGGAGCCTAACATCGGCTCCCCGGACCGTAGGTTATGAATTGCGGTTTGGCTGGTTCTTAGAAGTCCAGCCGTAACGCCAACTGGATATTCCGCAACCCGTCCTTGAACGCGCTGATGCTCGGATTTGCAACCGGATCCGCACCAGACACGTCGACGTTGCCGTTGTTTAAGAACAAGTTGGCATGGTTAAAGGCGTTATAGAACTCAGCTCGGAACTGTAACTTGTAGCGCTCCGTAAGCTGAAAGTTCTTGTAAGCCCCAATATTCAGATTCCAAATACCAGGGCCACGGAAGGAATTACGGCCGACTATATTCGAAGGGAACGGACCAAAGTCAGAAATCCCAACGAGAGGATTCGCGTAGCTCGAATCATAGAGTGGCGTGCCCGAGCTCGTGAAGAAGCCTCCGTAGTCGAAGGTGTTAGTTGCGCCAGGAATCGCCACGGCACGTCCTGAGCGTGGTAGGCCTGATGTTCCCGCAGCATTGAACGCGTAAGGGCAGACCTGCAAAGCGTTGGTGCAATCGTAGATTGAATTAGGAGTTCCAGTTTCTGCGGTAAAGATAGGCGTCAGTTCCCACCCGTCAAGGGCCTGCTTGGCAATTCCATGCGTGTGCTTGGCAAAAGGAACTTCCCATATCGCTTGGAGGACATAGCGCTTGCGGATGTCGAGATAAGAATTACCGTAGTCAACCCTGGGATTAAACGGATCAAGGTACCCGAGATTGAAGTTATTGCCTGAACTACTGAACGTATCGCTCAATTCGTCCCACGTGTGCGACCACGTGAAACTAGTATCGAGCGTGAGCCCAGTGTTAGCAAAGTTCTTTAGACTAGCCCTGGCAACCATCGCATTGTAGAGCGAGCTGCCCGTGTCACTCCGGTAATTGATGTTGGAGTATTGTGCTGAGCGAAGACGGCTGAAGCCAACTATATTGATGTCATCGCCTTCGTACACAACGCCAGATCCTGGCCGGTTAATGTTTGCAATGTCGTACAACTTTTCACCTTTGGATCCAGAGTAGTCAACACCAACAACGAAGTTGTGTCGAATCTGGCGTTCCAAGCTCAAACTATAGAGGTGAGCATAGGAGGTTCGAATGTGCGGGTTCACTGCGCGCAAGCTGACCTTCGGGATCGCCTTCACGCTGCCGGACCCGGAAAGCGGTCCGGCCGGGTCACTAGTGACAGGATCACTGGCGATGTCGATGCCGGTTATAACGGAAACGACGGAATAGTTGGGCGGGTTTTGAATGACGTTGAACGTCACGTTGCCAAAGTTCCGCTCGTAGCCGACGCCATATCCGCCGCGAAGGCTAGTTTTGCCATCTCCGAAGATGTCCCATGCAAAGCCGAGGCGCGGAGCAAAGTTGTTCCAGTCCGGCGCCCACAAGCCGCCTACGGGGCTTTGCGGGGCAAGGGCGACGTTACCGGCGCGGATCTGGTCAAAAACGCTTCCAGCCGAGCCGAGATAGTAGTTGGAATCCAGTTGAGGATTCTTGTTGTGCTGGACACCAAAATACTCCCAACGAACGCCGAGGTTCAACGTGAAGCGGTTCGAAACTTTCCACGCGTCTTGGCCATAGACAGCAAACTCCTGATACCGGTTGCTGCGGGCAAATACTGGTGGGCCAACCGGCAAAGTTACGTTACCAAGGGCGTAAACATCTCCAGTCGAGGGGTCCGTGCAAGGCTGACCCGCTGTAATCGGGAACGGGCAGGGGAAATGTCCTTGCGGGAAGATTGCGCCTTGAAACTCCGCGAACTGACCGTTCAGGAAATTATTCAGCGACGAGTTCTTCACCTTGGTCCCGGATACGGCGAAGGAACCCACCGGAGTCTCGTACGCGCCGAAAGTACGGTTGTCACGCTGATAATCGTACGAGCCACCGAAGCGTAAGGTGTGGCGTCCTTTGGTCCAGCTCAAGTCTTCATATGCCTGGACGAAATTCTGCGGTCCGCCGAATGGGATACCGTTCCCCGGAGAGAAAGGCAAGTAGCCGGGTAAGCCAACGGAATGCGTGCCTAATCCCGCGATTCCGGAAAGGGGCAAGTTGGCAGCGGCGTTAGGGCTAAAGAACAGACCAGTTATCGCCGGCTTGCTGCCAAGCGGGTCGAAAGTATTCAATCGGTTGAACACGAGTTTGGACTGGCTGGTTAGCCTTGAATTAAAGGCGTGCACCATCGAAACCACAGCGCGATTGTCCTTATCCTTCTCTCCCGTGTCAAACCCAGCGTACGGACTCTGCGAGATGCCACCGGCAAACAAATCTTCATTGAAAAGCGCGTATCGAGCGTAGAAGGTGGTTTTGTCGCTGTATGTGTAATCGACATTGCCCACAACTTCGTAAGTATTCTGAGGGGACCCGGCGCCGGCATCCGCGGGTGTCTGATAACTGATTAAGTCGAAGGCTGCAGTCGTCGGCGCGAGCGCTGCACAAGGGCCGCTAGTGCAAACCCCGGCAGTTTCCAAGTCACCAATGGTAGCGACCCCGATTTGTCTCGCATTGCTTCGAACCGTGCCAAACTGCGAGAAATAGGTTTGCACAGCGGAGCCTGCAGCTGCGACCAAAGCAGCGTCCGGAACGTAAGTGATATTGCTGTTACCGCTGCGAATCCGGATCCATTCGACGTTGTTGAAGAAGAACAGCTTGTTCTTCTTGACGGGGCCGCCAATGGAATAACCAAACTGATTCCGGGTAAATTCCGGTTTGGGGTTCCCAAAGGCTTTATTGTTGAAGCTTTCAGAGGCTAATTTGGCCACCCGATTGAACTCGTAAGCCGACCCGTGGAAGTCGTTGCCGCCGCTCTTTGTCGTTACGTTCACGACGCCAGCTGCAGCCCGACCATATTCAGCAGTGAAGTTATTCGTGAGGACGCTGAACTCTTGCACCGAATCCAAAGGAACTTGCTGGCCGACGGTGGCGCCGAATTCGTCATTATTCGCTGCACCGTCGAGAAGGATGTTCGTACCCGCCGAACGAAGGCCGTTGAAAGCCACACCGACACCGCGGCCGCTGGGATCGCCATCGGATGCAGTTCCGACGTTCGCCGCAAAGTCATAAGGATTTCTTGTCAACGTTGGCAGTTGCAATACTTTCTGACTATCGATCACTGTGCCGATAGTCTGCGTTTCCGTATTGACCTGAACACCGCCTTCGGAAGTTACTTCCACTGTCGTGACCGCCGCGCCGATCTTGAGTTGAAAGTTCAACTCAACGCGGCTGCCCACTGTGACCTCTGCCCGAGCTTCCCTCTTGCCTAGATTCGCCGCTTCAGCCGACACTGCGTAGGTTGACGGCAACAAATTCGAAACGCTGTAATAGCCGTTCGTGTCAGTGTCGACGACGCGCTCTGCAGCCGTCGCCATGTTCTTAACAACTACCCTTGCCTTGGCAACGGCCGCGCCGCTCTGGTCCGTCACCGTGCCGTTGATCGTTCCCGTCTCGGTCTGACCAAATGTGACTGGCGCGACCACCGCAAATGCTAAAGCCAAAAACAGTAGAGCTGCAGACAGCTTCGTAAAGCTCTGTTTCACTGATTCCTCCTGGACTCTAAACAAAAGACCCTCGAATATTTTTGAGTAAGTACTAAAACCTGAGACTGCAACCGTAATTTGAAATCCTTGGTTGCAATCGTCTCGCCAAAAGTTCCGAACTTTTATCTAAATATAACGACTGGCAATTTATTGTTTACACTAGGTTTAGCAAACGATCAAACAAAGCGCGCTACGGCCAAAGACCGAGCCATTCTATGTATGGTACCAATATATGAAATTATGTAGAATTAAGAGTACCGATTGAACTTCGCTCTGCGGCGCATTTCAGGAAATGCTTGTCAGTGGCAAAGTGGTGGCCAAGGTCACAGGCCCCGCGGTTGGCTAATTGGTGCGCCGGTACTTCACAATCGTATCCCCGTCGCTGGCCTTCTCTGAATACTTGACGGAGACGTGGCCCACCGACTTCATGCTAGTACCAGGCAACTCCAGCAGCAGGTTGTTCGTCAGCAGGAAGCCGCCCGGTTTCAACATCGCAGCAACGTTCGTTAGCGCCAACGATTGTTCGAAGGTGTCGTAATAGACGAGAATGTTGGTTGCTATCAAAAGGTCGAATTTTTCGGCGTCGCCTGTAAATTTCGCTCGTTGCAACACAATGTCCGCGTCAAACGACTTCATTCGCCCCGCGATTTGCGGGCGCACGCTTACGGCTCGCAGCGTGATTCCCTTCAACGCGGCCGGCACGGCTGCAGGCTTCTCCGGCGTACCGATTTGATCGCCGAAATGGCGCCAGTACTCCACTAATTCCGGATGCCAGCCACGCGCCGCATCCAGGCCAAGCTGAATCGTGTACGATCTCCCGCGCCGGGCCTCCGCGGCCAAGTTCGTCGCGTGCCGCAACACGCGAGGGCTTAGGTCGAGTACATCTACTTCCAGATTTTCCGGCCTTCCCAAACCGAGCCGTAACACCGAATCGGCCACCGCAAAAGGCTGTACGGTCTGAACCGGATAGAAGTCATAGCCTTCATGTTTATCCGTGAAGTCCAGCCCCGGCCCAATCACCCCAATTCGCTTGATCGAGCCTGGGCCCAGCACTCCCGTCGCGCGCATCTCCTTTAACGTCTCTTCGATGGCGAAATCTGGCGGCAAGGAGGTATCGAGCGACAATCCCCGGTCCTTATAGAGCTTCGAGACCTCGGCAAATTCCTCGGTTGCATCGTTCAGATTCTTTGCCTCGGCCAGTGCTTGCTCGAATCCGGCCTGCTCCCGCAACACCCGCTGCACATTTTCGCGCAGGTAACCGCCCGCCCTCTGCGCTGCCTCTGGTTGTGAAAAATCGACCCCAGCCGCTTCCATCGTCTTTTTCGCAAACCCAACGCGTTCGTTTGTAACGCGCGCATTAGTGCTTTGGGTTAAATCCTTCACCCGCTTTTCCAGCAGCGCTCGGCTCGAAATGGAGCCGCTGTCGGGCGTGGCCCCATTTGCTCCGTCGCTCAACGACCGCAATTGCTCGCCGGTCAGCCGCGGCGCGCGTGTGAAACTCGTGCCAAAAAGCAGAAAATTCACCACCGAATCCGCGTCTCCCCGGGCCAGCCGCGCTCGAATCTCCGCGTCTCGCTTGACGGCCCATGCATTCCACGCCGCTTCCCCATCGCTCGCCGCATTTGCGCGCAGTTCGAAAGGTGCAATTTCCGCGAGGGTGTCGAGAATCGGTTTGGCGTCCCCGTATGGCGTGTACGCGACGCGCCCAGAAGGGACAGCGCCCGCAAGACAGGCGCACAAAGTCAGGATAAGAACCACGAGGCGTTTCATATCGAAAGTTCGCGCGAGTATAGCAAAGCGCTCAAGTCGCGATCGCAAACAACCGTGCCGCTCGGAATTTTCGCTCGATGTCTTGACACATCGCGACGGCACGTTCACTCTTTTCACGCCATGAATACCAATTTCTCGTCAGCGTCCGCTCGCGGAAACCGCCGTCATTTTCTCAAAAGCACGGGCCTCGCAACGGCCGCCGTTATGCTAACGGATGCGCGCCAACCGGCGCAAGACACCGCCTCCGCCCAGTCCAGCGCATTTTCGTCTCTCAAACCGCTCGGCTCCCGCGTCGTCCCCATTTCTGGCGACGAATTTCGCGCCCGCCTCCTGCATGCGCAACAACTCATGTCCGATCTTTCGCCAAAGTTCGACGCGCTCTTCGTCGCACCCGGCACATCTCTTTATTACTTCACCGGCATCCGTTGGTGGCCCAGCGAACGCCTTCTCGCCCTCCTCCTTCCCCGGACCGGCGATCCGATTTTCGTCTGCCCCGCCTTCGAAGAAGGCCGCTTGCGCGAACAGCTTCGCTTCCCCGCCGACGTCCGCGTCTGGCAGGAAGACGAAAGCCCCACAAAGCTGGCCGCGCAGGCGCTGGCCGAGCGAGGCGTCCGCACCGGCCGCGTCGCCATCGACGAAACGACATTCTTCACTTTCTTCGATCACTTTCGCGCCGCCGCACCTTCGCTTGAGTGTGCATCCGGCGACGCCATCACCATCGGCTGCCGCGCCGTCAAATCCCCTCACGAACTTGAACTGATGCGCCTCGCCTGCGAAGCCACGTGCGACGTTTTTCGCGCGGTCTTTTCTTCCCTTCGCGCCGGCATGTCGCAATCGGAAGTTTCCGCGCTCGTCGAATCCGGTTTTTCGAAAATAAATCTCCGTGGCGACGCGCTCGTTCTCTTCGGCGCGTCCGCCGCGCTGCCGCACGGCACGATCAAGCCGCAATCGCTCAAGGAAGGCGACGTCGTTCTCATCGATGGCGGGTGCAAAGTGGAAGGCTACAATTCGGACATCACGCGCACGGCGATTTTCGGCAAGCCCAGCGAAAAAATGTTGCGTGCGTACGATTTAGTGCGCGGCGCGCAGAACGCCGCGCTCGGCGCCGCGCGCAAAGAAAAACTTTCCGGTTCCGTCGACGACGCCGCGCGCGCCATTATTTCGTCGGGCGGCTTCGGCCCGGACTACAAATTCTTCACGCATCGCCTCGGCCACGGCATCGGCCTTGACGGCCACGAGCATCCTTATCTGGTGCGCGGCAGCAAAACCGTCCTCGCGCCCGGCATGACTTTCTCGAACGAACCCGGCATCTACATTCCCGGCGAATTCGGCATTCGCTGCGAAGACGATATGGCCATCGCCGCCGACGGACCGGCGCAAATCCTCAGTCCATCGTTTCAAACGTCGCTTGAAAAACCGCTCGGCTAAGCGATCGCGCGCTTTTCGCGCGTCAAGCTTTTCGCTGCTCCGCGCAAAAATCCACCACGCGCTCTTCCGCCCAAAATCTTTCGCTTCCGCCGTGTCGCGAAACAAATCCGCAATGCCCGCCATTTTCCGGCGCGACAAAACGAATCGCCGGATTTCGTTCCACGCCCGACGCACGAATCGCTTCATACGGCACAAACGGGTCGTCTTGCGCCGTGATCAATAGATACGGCACGCGGATTTGCCCGGCCACTTTCTTCGCGCCCGCGCTCTCGTAATACGCTTCCGCATTCTTGAACCCAAAACTCGGCGCCGTGATCGCATCGTCAAACTCGCGCACCGTTTGAATCGGCCCGAATCCATTCGTCGAATATCGCTGCGGAAACAGTTCCGCCTTCCGCGCATAGCGTTTCAAAAGTCCACGCACAAATCGCGCTTCGTAAAAATAATTGTCCCATCGCTCCAGCTCGTCCGCGCACGCTCCCAAATCCATCGCCGGACACACCGCACACACCCCGCGCAGTTGCCGCGGCGCGCCGTCGCCAAATTCTCCTGCCATTTTCGTCACCAGATTTCCGCCCATCGAATATCCCACAAAAAATATCTGTTCGAATCCATCGCCGTTCGCCAATTCATCGAGCACCGCGCGGTAATCGCCGCTCATGCCGGAGTTGTACAACGTGGGCGTGAGCAATTCCGTTCCGCCGCAATTCCGCTGATTGAGCCGCACCGCGTGAAATCCCGCCGCCCAAGCTTTTTCCGCAATTCCGCGCATGTAATTCGAATCGCTCGAACCTTCGAGGCCATGCACCAGCGCAATCACCGGCACATCGCGCCGCTTCCCCGGTTGCCAATGGCAATGCCCCAGAATTTTCGATTCGGCATCGACGGCAAACAGCCGCTCTTCCGCCGCCGGCAGCGCAAACGTCCGCCTCCACCACGCCGCCGCAATCGTCATCAAATGCCCACTCTTAAACAAAGGATGCGGTTCGAAACCGGTTGCCCGAGCGCTCATCTCTGCACTCTAATGGACCTGCACCATTCCGGCAAGTTGCTGCAAACGGGCAATTTAGGCGTATTGTTAACATCGCGCCCGATTTCAACGTCTTAATCCTTGAAGCTGCTTCAGGAGTGCGATGGCCGGCTCGTGGCAACGCCCCTCCACCTGCGCCTCTCGCTCGCGGATCGCGCTCGCGTGAATCCGCCGGTCTCGCAGGAGGCTTCGGACGAAGAACTTGTCCGCGCCGCGCAATCCGGCGACCGCGCCACGCTCGCCAAATACGGCCGATTCCTCGCGCCGATTTTACAAATCATGATCGCGCGTTAAGACGACGCACACACGACGCAACTCAATGCCGATCTCAACTCGGTCCACACGGATCTTCATCAGCTACTGCAAGCAGCGCCCTAACGGATAAACCATTCAACGCAGACCAGCCAGCGCCAGCATCTCCCTAAACTGATGCTCCGTCCGCATATCTATCGACTGCGCCACAAGCTTTCCATCGCGATCGTATAAAAATGATTTTGGAATTCCCTCGACGACAAACTCGCCATTTACCTTGCGTCCGGGATCCAAAAGCACGGGATAGGAAAATCTTCCCATTCCGATGAACGGACGAACCTTTCCCTCGTCTTCATCCGAGATTGCCAGCACTACCAGCCCCTTCGCCGCGAATTCCCGGTACAACTTCTCCAGATCCGGCATCTCCTTCCGGCACGGCGGGCACCACGTCGCCCAAAAATTTACCAGCACCACGTTGCCCTTCAACTCGCGCAGCGTCCAGGTCTTGCCCTGCAAATCCGAAAGCATGAAGTTTGCTTCCTGTCGCCGCTTGTCGATTTCATCCAATTTTTGCGTGGCCCTCGCGATCTGCGGCAGGTCTTCTCCCAGGTCCATATGTTCGTACCTGGCAAGCGATGCCAGCTCAAAATAAACGGCGGCCGGTTTTACACCCACGTCCGCCTGCGGCGTTTCCCGAACCGCCAGCGCCAACGTCGTCGTCACCTGTTGCAGGGCGTCCTTTCCAAAGTCGCCTTCCGTCGAAAGGCTCGCGAGACCCGAAGCCAACCGCACTTTGTTCTGACCAGCCGGTAACTTTCGTATCTCCAGCGCCATCGCTTTGGTCGTCGTCTTTCGCACGTCGTCCGGAAGTTGGCGCATGCCTCGCAACGTTTGTACAATTGGCGCCTCTTGGTCGCTCCACTCGATTTTCTTGCCCTGGGCCTCGGCAGTGGGCAAATCCGGAATACAACCCAGTCCGTATAACAACCCACCGATCACAACCCCAAACACCTTCGCTTTGTTCAACTTCATCCCCCGCCCCCTTGGACACGCCCACGATAGCTTACTGCTCCGTCTGCCCGCCCGATAGAACTCTCTGATCAACCTACTCTAGCGCGCATGGTGGCCTTAAACTTGACGCTTTCTTCCGCCGCCCCTACAATAATAAGTTCACAGTGATTCATTTTTTCGATTCGATGCATTGTACTCTCGGCCCGGCGGCCACCTGCCGGGCTGCGCTGTTTTTACAGCGACGATATTTCGAAGCCGTTAGCTAAAGAGGAGCGCATGATAGACGGTCCCATTCAAGAAGGTCTCACTTTCGACGACGTTCTTCTCGTTCCCGGCAAATCCTCCATCCTGCCCAACGAAGTCACCACGCGCACGAACTTCACCCGCAAACTCCAGCTCGCCATTCCGCTCGCCTCCGCCGCCATGGACACCGTCACCGAATCCCGCCTCGCCATCGCCATCGCGCGCCAGGGCGGCATCGGCATCATCCATCGCAATATGCCCATCGACCGTCAAGGCGAAGAAGTCGACCGCGTAAAGCGCTCCGAATCCGGCATGATCGTCGACCCCGTCACCATTTCGCCGGACATCACCCTCCGCCAGGCTCTTGAAATCATGACCAAGTACCGCATCTCCGGCCTTCCCGTTACGCGCGGCACGCGCCTCGCCGGCATCCTCACCAACCGCGACCTTCGCTTCGAAAAAAATCATTCGCAACTCGTCAACGCCGTCATGACCAAGGAAAACCTCGTCACCGTTCCCGTCGGCACCACTCTCGAAGAAGCCGAAAAAATCCTGCAAAAGCATCGCATCGAAAAACTTCTCGTCGTCGACCGCGACTTCAACCTCAAAGGCCTCATCACCGTTAAAGACATCCAGAAAAAACTCGAATATCCCAACGCCGCCAAGGACGATCAGGGCCGCCTCTTCGCCGGAGCCGCCGTCGGCGCCACCGGCGATTTCCTCGAACGCGCCGTCGAAATGTCCAAAGCCAAGGCCGACGTCCTCGCCATCGACACCGCCCACGGCCACACCGCAAAAGTCATGGAAGCCATCAAGGCCATTCGTCACCGTCTTCCCGAAATGCAAATCATCGCCGGCAACGTCGCCACCTTCGACGGCGCAAAAGATCTCATCGCGCTCGGCATTGACGGCCTCAAGGTCGGCATCGGCCCCGGCTCCATCTGCACCACGCGTGTCGTCACCGGCGCCGGCGTACCGCAGCTCACCGCCGTCATCGAAGCTTCGCGCGCCGCAAAAGGCACCGGCGTCCCCATCATCGCCGACGGCGGCATCAAATATTCCGGCGACATCACCAAAGCCATCGCCGCCGGCGCCTCCTGCGTCATGATCGGCAGCCTTTTCGCTGGCACCGAAGAATCTCCGGGCGAAACGATTCTGTATCAGGGCCGCACCTTCAAGTCCTATCGCGGCATGGGCTCCATCGGCGCCATGACCTCCGGTTCCGACCGATACTCCGTCGTGCAAGATCAAAGTGACAGCGGCAAGTCCGTGCCCGAAGGCGTCGAAGGCCGCGTCGCCTATAAAGGTCCGCTCGGCGCGCTCACCGATCAGCTTGTCGGCGGCCTCAAAAGCGGCATGGGCTATGTTGGCGCTTCCTCGATCGCCGATCTCGCGCAAAAAGCCCGCTTCGTTCGCATCACCGCCGCCGGCCTTCGCGAATCCCACGTTCACGACGTCGTCATCACCCGCGAAGCGCCGAACTATCGCATGGAATAATTTTGGAAGTGTACGGCTCGTTGTAGGGTCCGCTTTCCGAAGCGGACCGTTTTCGAAACTGCTGCAATCTCGATTGGGAGAATTCTCTCTTGCCCGAACAACCCTGGCGCAATCCCCGTCCCGCACCGGAGCTCGACGAGCTCCGCCAGCGCGTTCCGCTCGCTCCTTCCTGGCTCCGCGCCTGGTGGCCCGCTCTCGTCTGGGCCGGCGTCATTTTCACTCTCTCCACCGATGCTTTCTCCGCCGACCATACCGCTTCGATTCTCGTGCCCGTCCTGCGCTGGCTTTTTCACTCCATCACCGATCATCAAATCCACGTCATTCATCACTTGATCCGCAAGACCGCCCACTTCTCCGAATATTTTATTTTTTATCTTCTGCTCTTTCGCGGCGCGCGCGGCGCCCGCGCCGGCTGGCGCTGGACGTGGGCCGTCGCCGCGCTCTCCATCGCCGCCGGCTATTCCGTGCTCGACGAAATCCACCAGGCTTTCGTCATCAGCCGCACCGCCTCTCCTTGGGACTCTCTCCTCGATTCCATCGGCGCCTTCGTCGCCTTCTTTTTCGTCTTCCTCTTTTACCGCTTTCCGAGGCCCGGAGCTCACCGTGAAATTTCCTGACTTCCATCTCAACGGACAAGTCTCGCTCGTCACCGGCGCCGCCCGCGGTCTCGGCCGCGCCATTTCTCTTGCGCTCGCCAACGCCGGCTCCGACGTCGCGCTCGGCCTTCGCGATGTCAACACCGCCGGCACGCTCGTGCAAGAAATCGAAGCCATGGGCCGCAAAGCGCTGCCTCTGCAAATGGACGTCACCAATCTCGATCAGATTTTTCGCGCCGTGGACAAAACCGTCTCTCACTTCGGCCGGCTCGATATTCTCGTCAATAACGCCGGCATCGCCCCGGAAAATCTTGCCGAAAATTTTACCGAAGCCGATTTCGATGCAACGCTCGCCGTCAATCTCAAGGGCACATTTTTCGCCAGCCAGGCCGCCGGCCGCGTCATGATCCGTCAAAAGCGCGGCCGCATCATTAATCTTGGTTCCCAAGCGGGCTCCGTGGCTTTGCCGGGCGAGCCCGTCTATTGCATGACCAAGGCCGCCATTTCCCATCTCACCAAATGCCTCGCCGTCGAATGGGGCAAACACAACATCACCGTGAACACCATCGCGCCCACTTTCATCGCCACTCCCGGCACCGAGCCTGCTCTCGCCGACCCCGCCTTCCGTGCCGACACCATCGAACGCATCGCCGCGCTTCATCGCATCGGCGAACCTTCCGATGTAACCGGCGCCGTCATTTTTCTCGCTTCGCCCGCGGCCTCCCTCATCACCGGCCACACGCTACTCATCGACGGCGGCTGGACCGCGCGCTAACGTTCGGCCTATCCGCTTCAAACATCCGTCTCGCGGCTGTTATAGTATGCCCGTGCCAATTCCGCTTCGCCCTGCTTCCCGTGCTCACTTCGTCTTTCGCCGCGCGCACCTTTCTCCGTTGCGGCCGCTCGCCGTCACATGAATTTCCCCATCGAAACGGAATCTCTCTCCAAGCGCTTCGGCCGCGTTAAGGCCCTCGACGATCTCAGCTTTCGCGTCGCCGAAGGCGGCGTTCACGCTCTCGTCGGTCCCAACGGCGCCGGCAAAACCACTCTCATCAAAATTCTCGTCAATATTTTTCGCGCCTCCGCCGGCACCGCCACCGTCCTCGGCATAGACTCCGCTTCCATCTCCGGCAAGGCTTTCGCTTCGATCGGTTACGTTTCCGAAAATCAGCAGCTCCCTCTCTGGATGCGCGTCGGCGCTTTTCTGAAATATCTGCGCCCGTTCTATCCGACTTGGGATACAGAACTCGAATCCCATTTCGTCCGGCAATTCGATCTTCCGCTCGACCGCAAACTCAAGCATCTTTCTCGCGGCATGCGCATGAAAGCCGCTCTCGCCAGCGCCCTCTCCTTCCGCCCCAAACTCATTCTCCTCGATGAACCCTTCAGCGGACTCGATCCCGTCGTTCGCGATGAACTTGCGGAAGCTCTCGTCGCCTCCACCGCCTGCTCCACCACGTTCGTTTCCTCGCACGACCTCGCCGAAATCGAATCCTTCGCCACGCATCTCACTTACCTCGATTCCGGCCGCCTTCGCCTTTCCGAAGATGTTCCCTCGATCCGCGCGCGTTTCCGCGAGGTCGAAGTCGCGCTCGATTCTCCCGCCGTACTTCCCGCGGACTTGCCTTCGAGCTGGCTGCAAGTCACCTCGTCCGGCGCAACTCTGCAATTCATCGACTCCGCTTTTGAGCAAGACGCGCTCCAATCCGAAATTCTCCGTCGTTTCGGCGCCATCCAGCACGCCGTCTTCCATCCCATGACCATCCGCAACATCTTTCTCGCCATCGCCAAATCCGCGCGGAAGCCCTCATGACCGAGCCTCGCCCATGAAAATAATCTTCCACATCTTCAAAAAAGATTTTCGCCGCCACTGGCCGGAATTTCTCGTTTCGCTGATCTTCCTTGCAATTTTCCTCTGGGACCAGCCTCGCCAGTGGACCGTCCACCCGCCTGAATTTCGTTTTTTCTCGAGCCTCCTCCGCTATCTCCCGCACTTCTTGAGCCTTTCCTGGGCCTTCCTTCTCATCCGCCTCGTGCAAGGCGAATCGCTCGTCGGCGACCGCCAATTCTGGCTCACCCGTCCGTACAAATGGCACACTCTTCTCTCCGCAAAATTGCTCGCTGCGCTCCTCCTCGTTCACTTGCCGCTTTTTCTCGCCCAACTCTTGCTTCTCAAGCTCGCCTTTTATCCCGTCCTCGCTTCCGTCCCCGGACTTCTGCAAATCCAGTTCATGTTCTTCAGCATCATCACTCTCGGCTCGTTCGTCGTCGGCAGCATCACTCGCGGCGTCGGAGAGGCTGCTCTCGTCGTTCTCGGGCTCTTCTTGCTCTTGCTCGCCATCGCTTCGCTGTCGTTCGTCTTCCCTTCCCTCAATTTTTCGTTGGACGATTTCGACGACGTCATCGCGTGCGTCGCCTTCGCCGCCGCGACGACGATTGTCGTGGTCCAATTCGCCCGTCGCAGAGCGCCGCTCAGCTGGTGCATTCTCGCGGCTTGTGTCGCCTCAATTCTTCTGCTCACTCTTATTTCTGGTAATCCGTCCCGTCAAACTCGCAACATGCCTCTCCCCACCGCGTCGCATCCTTTGCCCGTCAAGCTCACCTTTGATTCGGGCGTTTCGTTTCAACACCAGCCCGGCGAACAACTGGACACCTACGGCTCGGACCCCGCGCTCGAGCTGCCTTTTCTTTTGGACGGAATCCCGGAAAATTCGCTCGTTCAAATTGCCGGCGTCAAACTGGATTTGGATCTTCCCTCCGGCGACCGTTGGACTTCTTACTGGCATTCCGATTCCGAGATTCTCGTTCCCGGCCGCACGCGCGTCTGGCCCTCCATCGCCGTCAAGCGCGCCATCTTCGATCGGATTCGCAACTCCTCCGTAAATGCGCGATTATCGCTCGCGTTCAACGTCTACCGCTTCGGCGCGAGTTCCGCCATCTTTGTCATGGGAGATTCGCTCCGTCTGCCCGACGACACGCGCTGCACCCGCGATCGATTTTCGTCGCGTATGCGCTGTTTTTCCGCCCTGAAAGCCCCTGGTGCGTTTGTCTTATTCGCCGATCTGCCAAACGCGAATTGCCGCGCCCGCACCGATCGCGATTCGGGTTCCTGGGCCGCCGCGCCCGCCGTCTACGCAAGTTTGTCCGATTCGTCCACGCCGGATTTCGGTTTCACTCCCATTCGCGAAACCTACCTTTACCTCACGCGCAAGCACGGCTACGAAGATCGCGCCGCCGACGTTCCGCTTTGTGCCGGCACGACGCTCGTCCTCGCCAGAACCAAATTTCAATACACCGTCCGCACCGAGATCGACCTCGGCAACATCCGCCCCAGCAACTACGTTCCGTCTTTTCCGCGCGAAATCCTTCCGAAAATTCCCAGCCGCCCTTCCCGCAACCCGTCCGATACCCTTTCCTTCAATTTTCTTCCGCCCGATTGGCCCCGCATCGCTTCGAAACCGTAGCGCTCATTACGATTTGCTCTCACACCTCTCTCACTTTTTCCATTCCGAAATCCGTCTGCGCTACTCTGAACGAGTGCCCGGATTCACCATGAAAAACCGCGCCTCTCGCTTTCTGCGTTTCGCGCCGCCGTTCCTTCTCGTCGCCATAGAGCTCGTCCTCCCGCGAACGGCCGCCACACAAACATCGCCTTTGTCTCCGGAAGATTCCACTCTCAAGGCCGCCATCTGCCCCATCGTCTATCCCAGCGACGAAACGCCCGGCAACAAAGGCATCCGTTACACGTTCTTCGGCAACGCCTTCTTCATCAATTCGCAGGGCTATCTCGTCACCGCCGCTCACGTTCTGCAAACTTTTCGCGATCTCGGCCAGCCTTATATTCTCGTCGACCGCCCCAACTCTCCTCCGCAACTCCTCAAAGCCAACATCATCGCCACCGATTGGGCTCACGACGTCGCCATCCTCCGCGCCGCGCCCAATCCCTTCGACACAAAATTTCGCGTCGCTTTTCTTCCCCTTGCCGCAAAACGCTCCGCCATCGGCGATTCCATCGTCGCCAGCGCGCTCCATCCCGCCAATATCCGCTCCGCCTCCACTTACAAACTTCCCGTGCAGGATTGGTCTTCCGCCCAGGTCCTCGGCATCGTCCAGTTCCGCGAAGAACAAAATCTTCCCGAAACCGAGCTCTTCCTCTTCAGCCACGAAGTTCAAAAAGGCCAGAGCGGCTCGCCCATCCTCCTCGCCGCCACGCGCGAAGTCGTCGGTCTCGTCGACGGCCGCTGGCTCCGCCCCAGCACTTTCTCTTTGCCCGCCGCAAACGGCGCTCGCCCTCTTCCCTACTCCGGCCCGCTCGGCGCCGCCGTTCCCATTGACTACCTCCTCGCCCTCCTCCAAAAAAATTCCGTCTCCTGGACGAACTCCTCCTCCTCCCCGCACGGCAAATAACCGCCAAATCCAATCTATCGTTTCTTCTTCGGCGTCCGACGGGCATTCGCCTTTTTCGCCGTCGCCTTCGGTTTCCTCGTCTTCGCGTTCAATTCAAGTCGCAGCTTGTACGCCGTCCGCAGCGCCCCTTCCAGCACGTCCTCGCTAACGCGATCGAGCGCCACATGCGTCGCGCCGTTTTTACCCCATCCGCCCGCAACCGGAATAAAAATCTCCGGCAGCTCCGCCACAAACATCGCTTGCACCTCGGGCGTCAGCAACAAATTCCCATAACCCATTTTCGCCGCCGCCAATGTCGCAAAAATCCGTCCGCCCACGCGAAAGTCCGCGCTGCCCATGTGTGAACCCTCTTCCGCACCGTCAAAACTCCGCGCCATCCTCCGAAAATCCTCGATCGTCATCGCCATTCGTCGGCTCCGTTGCGATAAGATCCCGCCCGCTTCGCTGGATTCTTTGTACAATACCGCCCATGTCCGATGTTCCCGTCGTCAATCCGCCCAACCCGCGCATCCTCTCCGTCGACGCCCTTCGCGGCCTCATCATGATCGTCATGGCCCTCGATCACGTCCGCGATTACGTCAGCGCCGCCGCCATGTCCTTTAATCCCACCGACCTTTCTCGCACCACCGCCGCCCTCTTCTTCACTCGCTGGATCACTCATTTCTGCGCCCCTGTTTTCGCCTTCACCGCCGGCATCGGCGCTTTCTTCTTTGAACAAAACGGCCGCACCAAATCGCAGCTGTCCCGTTTTCTCCTCTCGCGCGGCCTTTGGCTCGTCTTTCTGGAAGTCACCGTTGTCCGCTTCCTCTGGCTCTTCCAGGTTCGGCTTCACGGCTCCATCGTCCCGCTCCTCGTCTTTTGGATGCTCGGCCTCTCCATGATCTTCCTCGCCGCCCTCGTTCACCTGCCGGTCCGCATCCTCGCCCCACTCAGTCTTTTCGTCATCGCCGCGCACAATCTTCTCGATCCCATCGATCCCGCGCGTTTCGGCCGTGCCGCGTTTCTGTGGGACGTCTTTCACCAGCCGGCGGGCTTTCCTTTTCATGGAGGATTCGCCTTTATCGCCTATCCTCTTATTCCCTGGATCTTCGTCATGAGCGCCGGATATTGCTTCGGCAACGTCTTGCGCTGGGATCCGCTTCGCCGCCGGAAATTTCAGGTCGCCGTCGGTGTCGCGTGCACAATCGCCTTCCTTATTCTTCGCGCATGGAATCATTACGGCGATTCGGCCCTCTGGTCTCACCAGAAATCGGCTCTCTTTACCATGCTGTCCTTCCTCAACGTCACAAAATATCCCCCATCGCTTCTTTTTCTTCTCATGACCGTGGGTCCGGCGCTCATCGCTCTCGCCTTTCTTGAAAAATTCCACTTCTCTTCGGCGAATCCGTTGATTGTCTTTGGCCGCGTGCCGTTTTTCTATTTCCTGTTTCACATTGCCGCCGCGCACCTCGTTTCCATCGGCCTCGGCGCCCTCCGCTACGGTCCTCGCGCTTTCCTTCTCGGTCCGCCGCCCACCCTCGGCGGCTCGTCCGACCTTTTTCCGCCGGACTACGGCTTCAGCCTCCCCATCGTTTATCTCGTGTGGGTCGCGGTCGTCGTCATCGCGTACCCTCTGTGTCGCTGGTACGCCAGCCTGAAACAACGCCGCCGCGACCTCTGGTGGCTCAGCTACCTGTAGCGCTTCTCCGCTCGCCGCGCCGAGTCCGTCCACGTCCGGAACCACGCACGCCAGCGCCACCATCGCCCGCTCTTTGCGCTCGAGCGACGGCACGCAGTTCGCCACCGCCCTCCCCGTCAAAAAATGCGTCACCGGATTCATCGTCGCCCGCCGGATTCTATCTCATACGCAGATCGTCCTTCACTATTGCCTGGAACGAATGGCGTCCTGTCTCCATGCGTACTCGCTTATGCGGAGCATATCCGTTCACCGCCAAAGCATGACCGTCCAACCTTTCCTTTTGATTGTTCGCTGTTATTTTCTTAACTTTTCCTCGGCGTTCTGCCATTATAATCCTCGGAAATTCTTGCGTCTGGCCATCGCCGCTTCCGGGCACCCGGTTCCTGTTCCTCCCGGAATAGCGCCACGCAAAACGAACCACGTTCACCGATATAACTCACTTAGAATCAACACTTACAGATGTGTATGTAAACAAACGGCTTTATCCGCCTTTAGAATCAACACTTACGCAAAAACCGGGGGAGGGGGGGTAGTTCTGGTTCACTATGCGGCCGGCGAAGGACGTGCATCCCGAGCGACCAATGGGAATCGAGGGACCGCTTCACCTTACGTCGCTGCTTTCTTCGTTCTTCAAAAAAAACGCCCGCTCAAGTTTCCTCGAACGGGCGTATCACTCTTTCAAGTTTCGGATGGTGTCGCTTTTGACTGTGAACTGACGACTGAAAACTTTCTTCCTCAGCTCTTCGTTTCCGCCACTTCTTCTTTCACCGGCTTTTCTTTCTTTTCCTTTTTCTTGAACTCGTAGCCGACAAGTTCGAGAATGGCCACCTTCGCTCCATCGCCCACGCGGATTCCCGCGGGGATGATGCGCGTGTAGCCGCCCGCGCGATCGGCAAATTTCGGCGCGATCTCGCTGAACAGTTTTTTCGTCACCGCCGGCGTCATGATGTACGCCGCCGCTTGCCGCCGCGATTGCAGCGTGTCGCGCTTGCCGAGCGTGATCATTTTTTCCGCAACGGGACGCGCGGCTTTCGCCCGCGTCACCGTCGTGGTGATTCGCCCGTGTTCAAAAAGATTGGTCACCAGGTTCCGCAGCGTCGCGCGGCGGTGCCATGGATTGCGTCCCAGTTTCGATCCCGATTTCAGATGTCGCATTTTTCGAGTCCTTAAAATTTTCTTCGCTGAAGTGCAGTGGTGCAAAAAACTTCGCACTTCGAAATTGTCTTCCGTCGTCAGTCGTCGGTTTCCCGAGACTTTGCTTTAACCGATGACTAAAAACCGACAACTGAAGACTGTTTCTTACAGCCCGACCGTATCTTCCGTCGAAGGCGCGGCGGTCTGGCTCGGGAGCGGCGGCCAGATGATGCGGCCATGCTCGTCGAATTTCATGCCAAGGCTGAGGCCCATCTTCACCAGTATGTCCTTGATCTCGTTCAGCGATTTGCGGCCGAAGTTTTTCGTCTTCAGCATTTCGTTTTCGCTCTTCTGCACGAGTTCGCGGATCGTCTGGATGTTGGCGTTCTTCAGGCAGTTGTAGGAACGCACGGAAAGTTCCAGCTCTTCCACGCTCCGGTCCAGATGCTCCAGGCGCGGATCGTTCGCCGTCTCCAGCGGCGCTTCGAGCGATTCCACCGCTTCCTCGAAGTTGATGAAGATGCTCATGTGATCTTTCACCAGCTTTGCCGCAAGGCCGATGGCGTCCTGCGGCGTGATCGCGCCGTTCGTCCACACTTCCAGCATCAGCTTTTCGTAATCGGTCATCTGGCCCAAACGTGCCGCTTCCACGGAGTAGTTCACCTTGCGCACCGGCGAGTGCACGCTGTCCACCGGAATGTATCCGATGGGCAGGTCTTCGTCGTAGTTGCGGTCGGCGGCCACGTAGCCGCGGCCGTTCTTCACGCGCATTTCAATCTGCAGCTTGCCGCCTTCGCTCACCGTGGCAATGTAGACGCTCTTGTCCAGCACCGCGAAATCCGCGTCTTCTTCGATCTGCGCGGAAGTCACCGGTCCCGGCTGTTCCACGTTCACGTAAATCGTTTTCGGCAGGTCCGTGTTCAGCTTGATCGGCACCTGCTTCAGGTTGAGGATAATGTCCGTGGCGTCTTCCACCACGCCGGCGATCGAAGAAAATTCGTGCAGCACGCCTTCGATCTTCACCGCGGTGATGGCTGCGCCTTCAATCGAACTGAGCAGCGCGCGCCGCAATCCGTTTCCTACCGTCGTTCCCCAGCCGCGTTCAAATGGCTGCGCGGAAAAACGTCCGTACTTTTCCGTCAGCGATTCCAGCTCGGATGCAAGACGCTTCGGCTTCTGAAAACCCTTCCACATCGTGTTCCATCCTTCCGTGGCCGTACTTTCGCCGGCCACTTAAGACCAAATCTTTTTTGAAAGACTTCGACTACTTCGAGTAAAGTTCGACGATCAGCTGTTCGTTAATCGGCGGCGTCTGCACGTCTTCGCGCTTCGGCAACGCCACAACCTTCGCCTTGAACTGTTCGCGATCCTGCTCGAGCCAGGGCACCGCGCTCTGGCTCTGCGCCACGTTGCGCGCTTCCATGATCATCGCGTTCTGGTGCATCTTTTCCTTGATGGCGATCTCTTCGCCCACGTTCACCTGGTAAGAAGGAATGTTCACCTTCTTGCCGTTGATGCGGACGTGGCCGTGCAGCACGAGCTGCCGCGCCTGCGAACGCGACGAAGCAAGGCCCGAGCGCCACACGACGTTGTCAAGCCGCCGCTCGAGAAAGATGATCAGGTTTTCGCCGGTCGGACCCTTCGTCCGTTCGGCTTTGTGGAAATAGTTGCGGAACTGCCGTTCCAGCAGCCCGTAGGTGCGCTTCACCTTCTGCTTTTCGCGCAATTGCAAACCGTAACCGGCAATCTTCGCGCGGCGCGACTGGCCGTGCTGGCCGGGAACGAAATTGCGCTTCTCGATCGCGCACTTGTCCGTAAAGCACCGCAGACCCTTTAAAAACAGCTTTTGCGCTTCCCTGCGGCAGAGGCGGCAAACTGCATCACGATGTCTTGCCAACTTCGATTCTCCCTTCCCAGAACTCTAGGAACTCTCTTCCGCGCGAAACCAAATTCGCGCGGTAAAAATCAGACGCGGCGGCGCTTCGGCGGACGGCAGCCGTTGTGCGGAATCGGCGTCACGTCGCGAATCACCACGATATGCAAACCCGCGGCGGCCAGCGCGCGCACGGCGGATTCGCGGCCGGAACCCGGCCCTTGAATGCGCACTTCAATGCTCTTCATCCCGTACTGGTCGCGCGCCACCGTCGCCGTCGAAAGCGAAGCCTGCTGCGCCGCGTACGGCGTGCCCTTGCGCGAACCCTTGAAGCCGATCGCGCCCGCGGAAGACCAGCACAGCGTGCGGCCATCCGAATCCGTGATGGTGATCTGCGTGTTGTTGAACGACGCGGCGATGTGCGCCACGCCGTGCGGCACGATGCGCTTTTCGCGCTTCTTCTTGAACTCTTTTTTGCGCTTCGCCGCCGCTCCACCCGCCGCCGGTTTTGCCGGCGCTTGTGTCGCGTCTTGCGCTGCTTTTTGCTCTTTGGCCACGTTTTGCTCCGTATCTTTGAAGTTGTAAGTTATGAGTCCTAAGTTCTAAGCAAGAACTCCTGGAACTAACTCCTTACAACCTGCTCCGAATTCGCTCGCTGCAACACCCGAAAACGCAAGCGCATGATTTCAGTTTTTTTCACTTACAACCTAAAACTTACAACTTAAAACCGATTCAACTAGCCCTTCTTGCCCTTGGTCTGCTTCTTCGCCGCAACGGCGCCGCGGCGCGGACCTTTGCGCGTGCGCGCGTTGGTGTGCGTGCGCTGCCCGCGAACCGGCAGGTTGCGCCGGTGACGGATGCCGCGGTACGCCTGAATTTCGATCAGCCGGCGGATGTTCATCTGAATCTCCTTGCGGAGATCGCCTTCCACGCGGCCTTCTTTTTCAATTTCCTGGCGAAGACGGTTCACTTCGTCTTCGGTCAGGTCGCGAATTTTCTTGTCGGAATCCACATTCGCTTTTTCCGCGAGCTTCCTCGCGCGGTCCTGTCCGATGCCATAGATCGACGTCAATCCGATCCAAAGGCGCTTTTGCGGCGGAAGATCTACACCTGCGATACGAGCCATGTTTTTACTTCTCCTCAAAACTGCGTTTCTAAGTTCCAAGTTTCAAGTTCCAAGTTGTAAGTTTCAAGTAGAAGAACCGAATCCGGTTTTGCGCTTCCCTTAAAACTTAAAACCAACCACCGAATGCGTTTTATCCTTGCCGCTGCTTGTGCTTCGGGTTGGTACAAATCACCCGCACCACGCCGCGGCGATGAATCACCTTGCACTTGTCGCAAATCTTTTTCACGCTTGCGCGAACTTTCATAATCCCCGCTCCTCATGGGCGGGCTAAAGCCCCGCCCCTGCAAAACCCTTCCCTCTGCCAAATACCCCGCCTCGGAAGGCGGCCGCTACAAAATCTCGCTTCTCGCAAACGCCTCCGCTATTTGTAGCGGTACACAATCCGGCCGCGGGTTAAATCGTACGGCGAAAGCTCCACGGCCACTTTGTCTCCGGCCAAAATCCGGATGAAATTCTTGCGCATCTTGCCGGAAACGTGCGCCAGAACCTGGTGCTTGTTTTCCAGCTCGACGCGGAACATCGCGTTTGGCAGCGGCTCGATGACCGTCGCCATCACTTCAATGGCGTCCTCCTTGGAATTACCGGAGTCGTTCTTTTTCTTGTCGTCGTCCTGATTCGCCATGTTCTCCCAAAGAACGGGTCTAAAGACCCGCCACTACAAAATCTTGCTGCTCTCACCGCGGCCCTACAAAGTCCAACACAAACAACCGCTCTTCCATTCTACCAAGCCGGACCGGTCATCTCTTTCGGCCGCGTCAAAATCCACGGCCCGCTCGCGGTGATCGCGATGGTGTGCTCGAAATGCGCCGAAGGACTGCCATCGGCCGTTTCCGCCGTCCACTCGTCGCGCATCCGCACATCCGGACGCCCCGCGTTCACCATCGGCTCGACCGCGATCACCATGCCTTCCTGCAATCGCGCGCCGCGCCCCGGTTCGCCGTAATTCGGCAGGTTCGGCTCGTCGTGCATTTTCGTACCGATGCCGTGCCCGACAAATTCGCGAACCACCGAAAAACCGTTCTCCTCGACCAGGCTCTGCACCGCGTGGCCCACATCGCCCAGCCTGTTTCCCGCGCGCATCTTGTCAATCGCGCGATCGAGCGATTCCTTGGTCACGTCCAGGAGCTTCTGCACTTCCGGCTTGATCTGGCCGACCGGAACCGTGACCGCCGAATCCGCGTAGTACCCATCGACTTCCATTCCGAAATCGATCGATACGATGTCGCCTTCCTTCAGCTTCCGCTTCGGCGACGGAATCCCGTGAACGATTTCGCTGTTCACCGACGTGCAAAGAACGCAGGGATAACCCCGATATCCCTTGAACGCCGGCTTGCCGGGCTTTCCCGCGATGAGCCTCTTGGCTTCTTCCTCGAGGTCCATCGTGGTCATTCCCGGCTTTACAAACTTCCGCAGAGCTTGCAGCACCTCGTGGACGGCGAGTCCCGCGCGATGCATTTTTTCGAGCTCTTCGGCGCTGCGCAAATGAATCGACATATTTCTAGTGCGCCCGCCTCGCGTTCAACACGCTCTGCAAAACCTGTTGCTTCACTTCTTCCACGCTCTTCGCCGCGTCGATCTGATACAGCAAGCCAAGCCTTCGGTAATAGGCGACGAGCGGCGAAGTCTGCTTCTCGTACGCCACCAATCGCGGCGAGATCACTTCCTCGCTGTCGTCGGGCCGCTGCATCAATTCGCCGCCGTCGACGTCGCACTTCCCGGCAACTTTTGGCGGATTATCGTAAATATTGTAAATCTCTCCGCCAACTTTACAGAGCCTTCGCCCGGTGAGCCGCTTCATCAGCAGCGGCAAATCGATCACCAGATGAATCACAATCGGCCGCCGCACACCGTGCTCGACGAGCAATTGGCCCAGGTACTGCGCCTGCGCCACGGTCCGCGGAAAACCGTCGAACACAAAACCGTGCGTACAATCCGGCCGCTCAATCCGCTCGGCCACCATCTTCAGCACCAGCGAATCGGACACCAGCTCTCCGCGCGACATAATCGGCTGCGCCTGCAAGCCGAGCGAAGTGCCGTGCTCGACGTGCTCGCGAAGCATGTCGCCCGTCGAAAGATGCGGCGCACCGAACTGCTTTGCCAGCACTTTCGCCTGCGTGCCTTTCCCCGCGCCCGGAGGCCCGAGAAAAATCACGGCGCGGTCCAAGTTGCCGTGCGGGCGAACCTGCCCCGCCGCTCCGTGCGCTTCCATTACCGCCGGCCGCGAATCCGGCCCTTCCGAGCAAACCCTTCGTAGTTGCGCATGACGAGCTGCGCTTCCAGTTGCTGAACCGTGTCCATGGCAACGCCGACGACGATCAAAAGCGATGTGCCGCCGAAATAAAAGTTCACGCCCATGCCGTTCAAAACGATGGTCGAGATATGGCGGTCAAACCACGCGCCGATGCCCCAGCCGATGTGATTGAAGTGAATACCGGTGAGCATCCACTCCGGCAGGAGACAAATGATCGCAAGGTAGATGGCGCCAACGAGCGTGAGGCGCTTCAAAATTTTGCTGACGTACTCGCTGGTGTTGCGGCCGGGACGAATGCCGGGAATGAAGCCGCCGTTTTTGCGCATGTTGTCGGCAAGTTCGGTCGGATTGAACACGATGCCGATGTAAAAGAACGCGAACGCAAGAATCATGACGACATAGAGCAAGTTGTAGAGCGGTTCGCCGAACTTGATGGTGTTGACGATGGAGTCCACGAAACCCCAGCGATGGTTCAAGACCAGCGCAATCGTGGGCGGAAAGGCGAGGAGCGAGCTGGCAAAAATCGGCGGAATGACGCCGCCGGAATTGACGCGCAAAGGCAAGTAAGAGGATTGACCGCCCATGACGCGGCGCCCGACGACGCGCTTGGCGTACTGCACCGGGATGCGGCGCTGGCCGCCTTCGACGAGCACGATGAACGCAACGACCGCGACCATGAAAATGAGAAGCAAAGCGAGGACAAGAATGCTGAGCGGCCCCCATTGCTGTGTCTTGACGAGTTCGAAGAGGTTGACGATAGCGCGCGGCAAGCCGACGACGATGCCGACAAAGATGATGAGCGACATGCCGTTGCCGATGCCGCGTTCGCTGATCTGTTCGCCGAGCCACATGATGAAGGCGGAACCGGTGGTCAGCGTCAGAATCGTCATCAAGGTGAAACTCCAGCCGGGGTTATAGACGAAAGATTGTCCGTTCGGTCCGGTGGCGTGCTGCAACGTGGTGGCGATCGAAGACGATTGAATGATGCTGAGCGCGACGGTCAAATAGCGCGTGTATTGCGTAATTTTGCGGCGGCCAAGTTCGCCTTCTTTTTGCAGGCGCTCGAGATATGGGAACACGACGGTCATCAATTGCAGGATGATCGACGAAGTGATGTACGGCATGATGCCGAGCGCGAAAATCGTGAGGCGGCGAAGGTTACCGCCGCTGAACAGATCGAAGATGCCCAGCGCGGAGCCTTGCGCCTGCTGGAAATAAAGCTCCAGGACGTCTTTATTAATTCCCGGCGTGGGAATGTGCGCGCCGATGCGATACACCGCCAGCAAGGCCAGTGTAAACAAGACGCGCTTCCGCAGATCTTCGATGCGGAAGAGATTCGAGAGTGCCTGGAGGAATCGGTTCATGCGTTACCTTGTGTCGTTACAGTTCCTCTTACAAAATCGAAACAACAAATGCAAAAGCGACGGCAAGAAAAGGCACGGGTCTGAAGACCCGCCACTACAACTGCAAACCCGTACTTCTGACACCGGGCAAAAGCGACTGCAAGAAAAAGCACGGGTCTGAAGACCCGCCACTACAACTGCAAACCCTGCACTTCTGGCACCGCAAGGCCCGCTTCGGAAAGCGGGCCCTACAACTGCAACATCAAGACAAAACTTCGAACGAGCCGCCGGCCTTGGTAATTTTTTCCTTGGCGGAAGCGCTGAAAGCGTGTGCGTGAACGGTGAGCTTTGCTTTCAGTTCGCCGTCACCCAGAATTTTTACCTGCTCGGTGGTGCGGACAAAGCCGTGCGCGCGAAGCAAATCGGGCGTAACGGTTTCGCCGGCGGGAAACGCATTCAGCTCTTCGACATTGATGACGGCAAACGTCGAGCCGAACGGATTGTGAAAGCCGCGCTTCGGAATGCGGCGATGCAACGGCATCTGGCCGCCTTCAAAACCGCGACGGCGGGAATAACCGCGCCGCGACTTCTGGCCCTTGTTGCCGGCGCCGGCCGTCTTGCCGAGCTTCGAACCCATACCGCGGCCGACGCGGACTTTTTTCTTGCGGGAGCCGCGCGGGGGACGAAGAGTCGAAAGGCTGACCGCGGATTTTTTTTCTTCGGTCTTCTTTGCCATGGCTTATTTCACCACTTCCACGAGATGGCGCACTTTATGGATCATGCCGCGCGTTTCCGGCGTGTCTTGCCGCTCGACGACTTGGTGCAGACGGCGCAGGCCGAGGCCGCGAATCGTCTGCCGCATGTCGTCGGTGCAGCTGATAAAGCTGACCACCCACTTAATTTTGACGGTCCCGGAGGACGCTGTTTTCTTCTGCGCTGACATTAGTTCTCACCCGCCGCCTTTTCTTTCGACTTACCGGTGACTTCTTCGACGGTCTTGGTACGGGTTTCCGCGACTTGCGCCGCATCCTTGAGGCCGAGAAGCGCCGCAAAGGTGGCCTTGATGACGTTGTGCGGATTCGACGTGCCGATGGACTTCGTCAGAACGTTGTGAATGCCCGCAACCTGCATGACCTTGCGAACCGGGCCGCCGGCGATGACGCCAGTGCCTTCCGCCGCGGGCTTGAGCAAAACCTGCGCCGAGCCGTAACGGCCGATGACCTGATGCGGAATCGTGGTGCCCTTCAAATTCAACTGAATCAAATTTTTCTTGGCTTGCTCGATGCCTTTTTTGATGGCCATCGGAACTTCGCGGGCTTTGCCCATTCCGAAGCCGGCATGGCCATGGTTGTCGCCAACGACGACGAGCGCGGAAAAGCTGAGGTTCTTGCCGCCCTTGACGACCTTGGTGACGCGGTTGATGGCGACAACGTCGTCCTTCAACTCGGCCGGATTGACGGAGAGCAACCGGCGCACCGCAAGACTGTCCCTTAGAATTTGCTTCGACATAGGCTTAGAACTTTAACCCCGCTTCCCGCGCCGCATCTGCGAGCGCCTTCACGCGGCCGTGATACTTGTATCCGCCGCGGTCAAACACGACCTTTTCGATTCCGGCAGCTTTTGCGCGTTCGGCGATTGCTTTGCCGACGATCTTGGCTGCAGAGATGTTGCCGCCGCCCTTGAGCGATTCCTTGGTCTTGCCGTCGTTGGAGCTGGCGGAGACGAGCGTCTTGCCGGCGCGATCGTCAATGACCTGGGCGTAGATGTGGCCGATGGAGCGGTAGACGCAAAGGCGCGGACGCTCCGAACTGCCCACCACGGTGAGGCGAACGCGCTTATGAATGCGCTCGCGCTTGGCCGATCTCGATAACCTGCGAACTGGTGTTGATGCCACAGCTTTCTCCTTAATTCCTCTACGCGACTACGCTCCGGCCTTTGCGCCCGCCTTGCCGGCCTTCTTCTTGAGACGTTCGCCGGTGATGCGAACGCCCTTCTGCTTGTACGGATCGGGCGGACGAAGCGAACGAAGATCGGCGGCAACCTGGCCGACCTGCGCTTTGTCCGCACCGGTGACGACGAGGTGCGTCTGCTTATCCACGGCGATCTGGATGCCTTCGGGAATCGGGAATTCGACGGGATGCGATTTGCCGAGAGCGAAGGCGACGATTTTGCCCTTGAGCTCGGCGCGGTAACCGACGCCGACGATGTCGAGATCTTTTTTGAAGCCGAGCGTGACGCCTTGCACGGCGTTGGCGACGAGCGCGCGAGCGAGGCCGTGCACGGCTCTATGATCGTCCCCGGCGCGCTTGACGTTCAAGATGCCGTCTTTCTGCTCGAAGGAGATGCCGAACGGAACGGCGACGCTCAGTTTGCCCTTGGGGCCCTGCACGTCAATTTTGTCCGCCGCGATGGCGATCTTTACGCCAGAGGGAACGGGAATCGGTTTGTTGCCTATGCGTGACATTTTTCTGTAAAACCCTTCACGAAAATTTTGTTCAGAAAAAAACTACTTACCAAACCTCGCACAAAAGTTCGCCGCCGATTTTGGCTTTCTTGGCGGAGCGGCCGGTCATCAAGCCTTTCGGCGTGGTGACGATGCTGATGCCAAGACCGCCGACGACGGGCTTGACGTCCATGGCGCCGACATAGCAGCGGGCGCCGGGACGCGAAATGCGCTTGAGGCCGCTGATGACGCTGCGGCGGTCGGGCGTGTACTTGAGGAACACGCGAAGCATCTTGTGCGACTTGTTTTCGTCCACGGTCTTGAAGGTCGAGATGTAGCCTTCTTCCTTGAGAATGCGGGCGATTTCGCTCTTGAGCTTCGACGCCGGCACATCGACGCGCTGATGCTTGGCGGCGGCGGCGTTGCGGATGCACGTCAGAAAATCGGCAATGGGATCGGTCTGCATAATTCTCCTGGTCGTCTCCTGTGTCCGTTTACCAGCTGGCCTTGGTTACGCCCGGGATTTCTCCCTTGAGCGCCATGCCGCGGAAGCAGATACGGCACATTTCAAACTTGCGAATGTAGGCGCGCGCGCGGCCGCAGATGCGGCAGCGATTGCGATGCTGCGTCGAAAACTTCGGCTTGCGCTGGTCTTTTACGATTTTTGCGGTGCGTGCCATTAGTTATTCGCCTCTTTCGGTCCGCGCAGCGGTACGCCCAGACCTTTCAAAAGTTCGCGGCCTTCTTCATCGGTCTTCGCGGTGGTGGTGAAGGTGATGTTCATGCCCTTGATCTTGTCCACGCGCGTGTAATCGATTTCGGGAAACACGAGCTGGTCTTTGAGGCCGAGCGTGTAATTGCCGCGGCCGTCAAAAGCGTTGGACGGAAGGCCGCGGAAATCGCGCACGCGCGGAAGAACGATGTTGCACAGGCGGTCCATGAATTCGTACATGATGTCGCCGCGCAAGGTGACGGCGCAGCCGATGGGCATGCCTTTGCGAATTTTGAAATTCGCAATGGACTTCTTGGCGCGGGTGATGACGGCTTTCTGGCCGGTGATCTGGCCGAGTTCCTGCGCCGCGGTATCGAGAAGCTTGGCGTTCTGGCTGGCTTCGCCGAGACCGATGTTGACGGTGATCTTGGCGACCTTGGGAACGGCCATGACGTTCTTCCAGCCGAAACGCTTCATCAGCGCGGGCGTTGTTTCCTTGCGATATTTATCCTGCAATCTGCTCTTCATTTCCTCTGACCTTTTTTCAGACTAAATCCCGTCTGTGCTTGCTTCCCTACTTATCCAAAGTCGTGCCGCAACGGCGGCAGGAGCGGACTTTCTTTCCGTCGGCCAGAATCGTGTGGCCGATGCGGGTGTGCTTGCCGC
>Ga0209166_10000217_pt1 | contig 74672 bp, 62 predicted proteins | sample Coa_R1_3_FD_187151 | JGI IMG/M metagenome (GOLD analysis project Ga0209166, IMG submission 187151) | Surface soil microbial communities from Centralia Pennsylvania, which are recovering from an underground coalmine fire - Coalmine... | ecosystem: Environmental > Terrestrial > Soil >...
ATTCGCGAGCGATGAGCGCTACGTGTCGCGTCGTCAGTTCACGAAGTTTCTCACCCTTGCGAGCCTGGGCATGTTCGTCGGGAATTTCTGGATTCTGATGAAATCGCTCCTGGCCAGGACGCCCGCGTTCCCAAAGGCTGAGGTCGCCGAAATCAACGAAATCCCGGTTCACGGCGTGAAACTCTTCACCTATCCGACGCCGCAGGACCATTGCATCATGATTCGAACCGGCGAGGATGAATACGTAGCCTACAGTCAGAAGTGCACCCATTTGTCGTGTGCCGTTTACTATTCGGCGAAAAATGATCAACTCGAATGCCCCTGCCATCAGGGCTTCTTCTCGGTGAAAGATGGTTCTGTTTTGCAAGGCCCTCCGCCGCGTCCGCTTCCGCGGATCGCGCTTGAAAGGGATGGTGCAAAACTGATAGCGGTAAGCGTCAAGGGAAGCTGACATGTCCAACCTCGAGCCTTCCAAGCAGCGTCGCGGACTTGTCGCAATCGATGGAGCGATGGCCCTCATCGTAATCCTGCTCGTAGTCCAGATCTGGCTGCTGAGCGCCACTTTGGAAACCTTCCTTGCAGGCCACTCAGGAGCGGTTGTCCCTGCTGCGATTTTCTCCGGACTGATTTTCTCGGGTTGCTTGGCCCTGCACTTCTTTGTAACTCGTGTGGATCAAGACTCGCGCAAAATGTAACAATTCTGCAAAACCCGCTGGGTAGTGGCTTATCCGGGGAGTCGTGGGAAACTCTGTCGTGAGCGGCGGCGGACTGTAATTATTGGTGGCCCATTCAGTTGGCTTTTTGCTGGACACCCAAATAGCTCAGAAAAGATCGCAGGAGCTCGCGCTTAAGGGACTGGTCATCCTTTGGAATCACAGCCTGCCAATACTTCAAATCGTGATCGGCCAGGATTAGTTCCACGAGAGTGCTGGTGAGCGTCATCAGGGCGAAGGATAACGCGAGCGGCGGGTCGGGGTGTTTGACTTCATTGCGATGAACCAAGAGCAACCCCACCAGGTGCTGGATGCTGCGCATCTCCAGTTTGGCGACTCGCTTACAAAACGGGGTGTAAAAGCGCCCCTGAGAGAACTGTCGAAGTGCGCGCAACAGGCCCGCGTTTGCGCGATAGCCGACGAGCATATTGCTGACAAGCTGATCGGCAAACACGGCCAGCGGAATCTGGCGGACCATATCGGGTGAATACGCCATCCGCAACCTCTCCTCCTGACGCTCCATGATGCCGATGACCACAGCCTCCAGGAGAGCGTCCTTGTCAGGGAAACGACGGTAGACGGCCCCGGGCGTCAACCCGGCGTGCTGGGCGATTCGGGGAATGGTGGTGCCCTCTACTCCGTGTTGTCCCAGCACTTCCGCGGCGGCCTTCAATAGCTTACGCGTAGATTCCCGGCTGCGGGCCTGTTGTGGTTCGAGTGTCTTTCTGGCCATCAGCTTCCTCCTGGAGCACGGTAAAATAATGCTTGACATAAATGTAAATGTAAATTTACATTTACATCAGGCGAAGCACAAGCGGGGCGACACATGCCTTTTTGGGTCTTGGCCCCGCCGGTAAACGCATTCAGGAGATTCTTATGGCTACAGCGACCGTCTGCACTGCAAATGTGCCCATCACAACCGTCGAGCATCCGCTGCGCAACCCGAATTATCGCCTCTGGCTGGCCGGCGGGACGATTTCGCTGCTGGGCGACCAGTTTTATTTTGTTGCTTTGCCCTGGCTCGTCTTGCAGCAGACCGGCTCCGCTGTGGCCATGGGCGCCATCATGATGGCAGGCGCTATTCCGCGCGCTCTGCTCATGCTCATGGGCGGCGCCGTCAGCGATCGTATGTCCGCCCGCAAGATCATGATGGTCACTGCTACAGCGCGCACCATCTGTGTCACTGTGATCGGCGTTCTAGTCTGGCTGCGCATCTTGCGGACCTGGGAGCTCTACGCTCTGGCGTTTGCATTCGGCGTCGCCGATGCATTCGCCGTTCCTGCGCAGACGGCCTACATGCCATCGCTTGTTAAGCGCGAACAACTGGTCGCGGCATCCTCAGTCAGCCAAAGCACTGCGCAGATGACCACCATTGTTGGCCCAGTTCCGGCGGGGTTTGTGATCAAAACGCTAGGGGTGGCCTGGGCCTTCTTCGTGGATGCCATCAGTTTCTTGTTTATTATTGGCGCATTGTGGAAGCTGCCGGATCCACCCAGGTCTAAGACTGCCCGGAAAGCGATGTTGCACTCGATCGCGGAGGGGATAGCCCACGTAGGAAAAGATGTGCCGCTGCGCTCGCTGATGCTGCTGTTCACGATTATGAACTTCTGCATTGCAGGGCCGGTTTCGATTGGTCTGACTTATTTGACGAAGACGAGATTCGGTTCGCCTGCCGTGTACGGTATTGTGATCTCGGCGATTGCGGCGGGAAGTTTGCTCGGCGCACTTCTGGCCGGTGCTTGGAAGATTCGCCGGCGCGGCGTGATGATTCTTCTGGTGTCATTGGTGTTGGGTGTTTGCCTGGGATCCATCGGCTTGCTGGGAAAAGTGTGGAGCATCGCCGCCGTTTTGCTGATCATGGGCGCAGCCGCGGGAATGGTCAACGTGCACATCGGCGCCTGGATCATGCAGCGGATCGATGTCGCGGTGCGCGGGCGAGTTGCTAGCGTGCTCATGCTTGCTTCGTACGGAATAACCCCCATCTCCCTCGCGGTTGCAGGATTCCTGGTTGCATGGAGCTTGAAGTTCATGTTTCTGCTCGCTGGAGGACTCATGATACTGGCCGCCGCGGGCGCTTCGTTCCAGAAGCCAGTGCGCGAGATTGAGTAATCACTCGGAGCTTACCGTTGTGCGAACTTGGAATCCCTTTGGCGAGTGGCGCCGATCTCGGACGATAACGCCCAAGACGGAAGTTATTTGGGGGGAGGAGTGCTGCTGGAAGCTCAGCTATCTCAAAACTCTCCAAGGGAATCTGACTTCTTCTCCAACTGGGAAATAGAAATTGGTCACTCAGCCGATAAGATTTTGTGAATCAGTACAATTGACAGCAGGTGCAGACCAAGACAGGGCGATGACAATCGGGTTCTAATTCTTTCCGAGATTGCGGGACTTGCAAGAAATGAGGACAGCCCAGTTCTCATCACTTCCATAAAAGAAAAGGCCGGAATCCTGGGTTCCGGCCTTGAGCATCGTGAATTGGTTGCGGGGGTCAGATTTGAACTGACGACCTTCGGGTTATGAGCTTGAAGGTCAGACTCTAAGTCCCATTGATTCGGTTGCCCTTATAGCAATGCGACCCCTGAAATCGGCGCAAAAAAGCCAAGTTTTGGACCCCAGTTGGACCCTGAATCAATTGGACCGAATTCTTTTTCACTCGGTTGGAACCGGACGGGTCACGGGTCGCGGGTTCGAACCCCACTGCCCCTAGCAGTTTTCTCTTTCGATCTATAGGACTTGCAAAATCCGCGAAGCAGCAAAAGGCGGCAATAAGGAACAAGATGAGCCTCTTGGGTGGCGCTTTTGACTCTAGTAAGCGCGAAGTCAATTTTCGACGGACAAGATCTACGGATGTTGTTGATAGGTCGAGAACAAGAATCGTTTCTACGTGTACTCGACTATTCGGCCGGGCGGTTGTGTGAGATAGCTTGGGGTTTGCCGACAACCGGGGGGCTATCCATTTAATGGACACAAGCGCGTGTACCCGAAGCTTTAGAAAATAGTTCTAACTAACACTTCGGAATACTTTCGCCGAATTTTTAATTGTTGCCGGAGGGTCGCATTCACTAACTGGGGCGCTGACGGATGTCGAACTTCGGTGCCGAGTTCAGAAACCCAGGGCGACGATCAGCCGGGTTGCGTATCCGTCTGATCGACCTCCGCCCCTCCGAACAAAGGGAGGTACCCGCCGAAGTTCAATTCGAAGTCGCTCGGAACGCCATAGCCGATGCCGCGGATCTTGGCACGGCGCGTCTGTGCACCTGGCAAGGCCAGCATTGGGAAGAACAAGTCGTTGCTCGACTGGAGCTCGGCAACTGTCGGCGTCCCGAACCGATTGATCTGGGCCTTCGCCGCGGCTAGCGTTTCACGGTCGAACGAGGTCAGATGCCGGACGAGCGCATCGACACACGAGTCGAGGCGGTCATCGTCCAGCGAGCGGTTCACCCAGCCATAGCGCTCCGCGATATCCGCATCGAAATCGTCGCCGCTGAGCACGATCTCCAGTGTTCGCGAGCCGCCGACCAAGCGCGGGAGCCATTCCAGCGCTCCGCCGCCCGGTACCAGTCCGACGCCGATCTCGGGTTGGCCGAACACTGCGCTTTCCATTTTATTTTCAGCGGCAGGGGTGACAACCGGACACGCCAATTTCAGCGTTCAATCTTTAGTTCCTCGCACGCCGTTTCTCGCTAACCTCCCCGCAGCCGACAATCTCCGCAAAGCTTCAGCTGACCCTTCCCGCAACGGCAATTTTACAGTTCCAAGCGTTAACCTCTCAATTCGTTGCAAAAGCAGGGGTGTGCAAAATTGTACAGAAATCCTTTTTCGGGTCGGTCAAGACTTGTTGCGAGGGAGCGGCGGATGACGGCGCGCGCGGGCGTATGGAAGCGAAAACGCGAAGCTCTTCAGGACAGAAGAACTCCACTATTTAAGAGTTACGAGAAAAGTCCGAATGATCTCCGTCTCGCTCTGAAAATTAGAGCGATTGATGATCAAATCGCGGAGTGTACCCGGCAGCTTGAGCAAGAAAATAAAAGGTCAGAGCCGGGTTGGGAAGTTCAGCCAAGTCAGTGACGATCGAAGTATGGTTTCGGTAGGCGCGACTACAAGACTCGCTTCTTTCGGGATGGAAAGGCTCTCAAGCCGGTTCGCGGAGCGAAGAAACTGGCTCTAGCAGTAACGCGTTCAGCTCCGAGAGGTTGGGGGGGGCGTTTCCTATTTAGAGTGCGTCGTTCAAACACTCGGCAGCGACCGCATTTGTTCCTTTGATTCCGCACTTCATCTCTTCCGTTAGGCAAGGCTGAACTCGAAAGAACGACCGTCCTCGGTTGAATCGATGCAGGCCATCAGTGCTTCAAGCGCGCCCTATCATCTTCGTTCCTCAATTTCATTGTAGAGCTAATCCAGGCATGTTCATTGCGTTTGAAAGCGGTCCAACGCTGTGTGCAAAACAGCACATCACGAACGGTTGTACAAAAAGAGACAGCGCACGCTCATGAAACCATCAATAATGCGGCACTGCACGATGAGCAAGAGCAGTAGGTGGGTTTAAGTCTCCCAGAGCCCACTTGGACGTGGATTTTAGGACCGCGGGCAAGACTCGCAGGAGCAAGAGTTGGCGAAACTCGCAGGACGCGCAAGCGCAGTGAAAGTTTTTATCGCGGACGGAAGTCAGCTGAGCTGCCAACTGATCGCGGCGGCGGTGCGACGTGGCCGCTATAAAACCAGGGTTGTTGGATATGCCACGGACGCGGTTGGAATACGCGAAGGCCTTGAAGAGAACGATGCGGACGTTGCAGTGATTGGCGCCCGGCTAGAGAACAATGACTCGGCGGGCTTCCAAGTGACGCGAGAAGTGCTGGCCTCGCAGTCCACGCCCAGCGTCATCATGATCCTCGACTCGAACAAACCCGCGATGGTGGTGGAGGCGTTTCGAGCTGGAGCCAGCGGCGTATTCTCGCGAGATCAGTCTTCGGAGTGGTTGTGCAAGTGCATTCACGCGGTACACAAAGGACAAATTTGGGCGAGCAGCAAGGAATTGCACTTCGTGCTGGAGGCCTTGGGGCGGGCGCCGTTAGTCAAGCCGGTCTCTCTGAGAGCGACGGGACTGCTTACCAAGAGGGAAGAAGGCGTGGTTCACCTGGTAGCCGAAGGCATGACCAACCGTGACATTTCCGAGGAGCTGAAGCTCAGCGTGCACACCGTCAGGAACTATTTGTTTAGGATCTTCAACAAAGTAGGAACTTCGAATCGGCTTGAATTGGCTCTTTATGCGATCGACCGGCGAGACGGCCATGGTCAGCAGCACTCAACGGCTGACGTGGATGAGTCGGATACAGGCTCGAATCTGGCTGTAGCCTCAAGACACGCGTGATCGACCCCTCTCTGGAAGCGAACCTGATTTATTCTGCCGCACCAATGTCCAACGACCACAGCTCGGAACTTTGCCAAAGCCTCAGGGTTTCGGCAAAGACGAAATTATTGAGCCGGGTATATGTACTCGCGCCTCAGCCACTCCTACTCTCAAAAACGCTTGGCACAAATCGCGCTCGAATTTCCATGGCACGAGGCGTTGCCGGCGGAGCCACGGATACCCATCATGCGAATCGCGTTGATCACTCGGAATACTCGCTGTGCAAAAGTGAACAAGTACTTTTATACCAAAATTGCAGGCCCATGTCTCCAGACGTTCCGAGCAATATTTCGATGACTTTCGTTATCTTGTCCGTCTTCGACCATCTCGCTAGTGTGCAACTAGAGAGATTGGATGGGGGTGCTGTGTTGACTTTTGTGCGACCAGCGAGAAAGACGCTCCGGTTCGTGTTGCAAACAGCAGTCACCTTCCGGTGGACGAATGGAAGCGGGGAGACGCGACACGGAGAAGGCCGAAGCCGCGACGTGAGTGAGCATGGCGCGTTTATTTTTGCGTCGAACTGCCCCCCGGTGGGTACCGGCGTTGTGCTCAAGATCGATCTTGAAGGAATTCCCGACGAGATCGGCCGGCTTCCGGTTGAGGTGGCGGGTGAGGTCCTTCGGGCCGAGCGGTGCCCTGCTGAGCGGGGAATGCTCACGGGTGGCTTTGCAGTTCAATATTGAAGAGATCGTCCGGAAGGAAATTGAGGACCGATCTCCAAGAGAAGTTGGCAGCGTGAGTTTGCCAAGAAAATTGCGGACGGATTTGAGCGATTCAGCGGTATTTCAGCTGAAACCGACCGCAAGTCGAATGTAATTCATGGCTTGCAGGTTTCCCAACTGTAAGTCACAGGGCGGAGCTCTATGGTTTATGAATTAATAACTGCGAGTGATAATCGTCGTCCTGATACGTCATGGTATGCGCTATACACTCGCCATCAGCATGAAAAAACCGTGGATCAGCTTTTAACTAACAAGGGGTTTAACACGTTTCTTCCGCTTTACGCAACCTCTCATAATTGGAAAGACCGAACTAAATCACTCTCACTACCTCTGTTTCCCTGTTATGTGTTTCTGAAAGGCGGCATCGAGCGCCGGCTGCAGATCCTGACAACGCCGGGAATCTACGGCCTTGTGTCGAGTGCAGGCCAGCCAGCAGCGATTCCGGAAGTTGAAATCGAAGCAATCCGCCGCGTGGTCGAAAGCGGTGCGCGCGTGGAAGCGCATCCCTACCTCAAATGCGGAAATTGGGTGAGAGTGAGGAGCGGCCCTTTGACAGGCATCGAAGGGATTCTGGTGCGGAAGAAGAACATTTCGCGGCTAGTGCTGTCCGTAGAGATATTAGGGACGGCGGCCGCCATCGAAGTTGCCGCGCTCCAGGTTGAAGCAATTACCACGCCTATGGGAAGAAATTCACTCACCAGAGCTGACGGCAATTCGCGGCACTCCGGGCACTCCGAAGCTCTTGCTTCCGCTTAAGAGATTGAGATCCCGGACAACACTAAAAGAACAGAAGCAGCGTGGGATGCAAGACTCCCATTCGAAGCAAAACTTGCAGGCGAGGATGGCATGACAAAATGGTTGTATGTAACGGCGGCACTATCGATCGCGACGTTTGTGAGTTTCGCGCGAGCCGAAGGACAGACACGAAACGACATCAAGAGCGACGGCGCCAAGGCCGTGGCCGCGGGTGAAGCAACGCCGCAGCCCCCGAAGGCAGCGAAGGATGATCCAAACTATTCGATCGCGCCAGAGGACGTTCTCACCATCGATGTGTGGAAAGAACCAGAGATCTCGCGGACAGTGCCTGTGCGCCGAGATGGAAAGATTTCCCTGCCATTACTAAACGATTTGCAAGCGGCGGGTCTAACACCCACGCAGCTTGGCGCTGAGATCGTGGAGAAGCTGCGAGCGACAATCTTGCACCCGCAGGTGACGGTGATTGTTGCGCAGATGAGCAGTCAGAGGATCTACATCCTAGGACAAGTGACTCGAGCAGGAGCATATCCGTTGGTGCCTGACATGACAGTGATACAGGCGTTGTCGATCGCGGGAGGGTTCACGCCATACGCAAATCTGAAGAAGATCTACGTGATGCGCAACGAAAATGGTGCGAGCAGAATATTCCCAATGAACTACAAGGCAGTGATCAACGGACGCAAACCGCAACAAAATATTCCACTGAAGCCCGGCGATACGATTGTCGTGCCATAGGGAAAACATGACTAGACTGGCTTACATTCTCTCAGGCGTGCTTCTTGCCACGGTCTTAAGTGTGCCCGCGAGCCGCGCCCAAGGAACCGATGCGGCCAAGCCTGAGCCCGCCGTGCAACCTGTCGCTCCTTATCAACCCCCTTTGCCCGCTGGAAGCACGAGCATATTGGCTCTGAACCCGAACTCGGACATCCCCGTAGCCGGAGACAATCGGCCACTCAGCGGTGTGCAGGGTGAGACACTGGTGCCAAATTTGGGCGCCCGCAACGTGCTCGTGCCGAGCTTCACCGTGGTGTCGCAGATGGCCGTGGGTTCTTCCGCATCAGGTTTTTCCCAGCCGACCGCCTTCAACTATTTACTGGCCACGCTGGATTTGAACCACGCAGCCGAAAGATCCGAAGTGCTGCTGCACTATACGGGTGGCGGATTCCTTTCGCCGTATCTAAACTCAGCTATCCAAGAGATGGAATTCACTTACAGCTACAAATGGCAGCGTTGGATGCTGCTGGTAGGCGATGACGCAAGCTATCTCTCTGCATCACCTTTTGGTTTTGGAGGCCTCGGAGGCCTGGACTTGCTCGCCGGCGACTCGCCGTTCGGCCCGGGCGGCCCGCTGAGTTCCTTCCTAGGCCCCAACCAAACGATTCCAACGATTCTAGTTCCGAGAGTAAGCAATACTGCAGTTACGCAAATAGAGTACAACCTCAGTCCGCGTTCTTCGTGGACGGCTTCCGGGTCTTACGCGATGTTGAATTTCCTGGGGGTGGACTACATCAATAGCACAGAAGCGCTCTTTCAAACAGGCTACAACTATTCGCTCAATCCGCGGACTACTGTCGCGGTGATCTATCGCTTCGATGACTTCCGATTTACAAAATTCTCGCAATCCATCCAGGACCACGTGCTGCAGTTCGGCTATGAACGCAATTTGACCGGAAGACTGAACTGGCATGTGGCGGCTGGTCCAAGTCTGGTGATGCTCCGAGGACCGCTGACGGGTTACGGAAACAATGTTTCCTGGGCTGTGAACGGCTCACTCAGCTACAGGATGGATCGCTCGACGCTGCAGCTCAGTTACGACCACCTCGTGACTGGGGGAAGCGGGGTATTGTTCGGGGCGCAGACGGGGCAGGTGCAGGCCACGATAGAGCGATCCCTGAGTCCGAGGTGGCAAGGTTTGGCGTCGCTCGGATACGCCACCAACGGGAGCTTGGTACCTGCAGGAGCTAACCTGACAAATGGAAACTATAATTCCTGGTACGCGGCATTTCGGCTCAACCATCAATTCCGTCCAGGAACGGCTTTCTTCGTCAGTTATCAAGCGCAACTGGAAGCTGAGAGCCCCGGTGCCTGCACCACGCCAACTTGCGGCGCCAGCTCCATAGCCCACGAATTTTCGGTCGGTTTCAATTTTGGCTTGCGACCGATCTCGTTGCGATAGGCCGGCCGGGCGAAAAGCCGGATAAGCCCGTGAGAGTCACGAAACTGAAAACGGTGCGTGACGTTTTGCCGGAGAACCAATCCGAGTTGTGAGTTCAAAGCACGATCCTGTGGTGAATGAAGGTTTTGACCCACGGGCAAAAACGAAGCGGTCCGCCGGGAGGAAGGCAATGCCGAATAAAGTAGAAGAGGGAGTCCCACGAGGTTGGGAAGAATATTTAGCCATCGTAGTGCGACGGCGCTGGTGGATCGTGCTTCCATTATTTCTGACTTGGCTGGCGGTATGGGGGGGAAGCTGGTTTTTGCCGACCACCTACACGTCCGATGCGCTCGTCTCCGCGGAACAAGAAAAAGTGTCCGACATATACGTCATGGAGAATGTCAATGTGAATCTCCAAAATCGATTGCAAAGCACGACGCAGAAAGTCTTAAGCTACGCCAGTCTGGAAAAGATCATAGCCCAGTTCAAGCTTTATGCAACGCCGCCCCGGTTTAGCGGGTTTTTCAAGCCCAAGGACCCAGTCGATCAAATGCGGGGCGACATCAAGATTGAGCTGGTGGGGGCGCCAGGGTATCGGGGAGAGTTTTTCACGTTCAAGATTCATTATTCGGCCGATACGCCGGCGCTCGCACAGCAGGTAAACACCGAACTAACTTCTCTTTTCATCAACGAAAATGTAAGGGCTCAGAGACAGCTTTCCGAAAATACGACGGCGTTTCTGGACAGCGAATTGGCGGACGCACGGACCAAAATGGAGGAGCAGGAGGCGGCAGTCTCAGCCTTCAAAGCGAAACACGTGGGAAATCTGCCGGGCCAGTTGCAAAGCAACGTCCAAATTCTGGCCGGATTACAGGCAGAGATGGCGAGTACGCAGCACGCCCTCGACACTTCCAAACAGCAGAAGATCTATTTGGAATCCTTGCTTCAGCAGTATCAATCGGCGCAAGCGAGCCTGGGCAACGACTCAGACGCAATATCGACACAAGCGATCGACAAGGAGTTACAAGAGTTGCGCATGCGGCTCCAGAACTTGCGGACGCGTTACACTGACGGCCATCCGGACATGGTGGCGCTGGAAGATGAGATCGCCAAGACCGAAGCGCTGAGAAAGAAAAATGATGCGGAAATCGCTTCCAACCAGCAGGTTGGCAAGTCGAAAAACCCAATCGACTTTTCTGCCGCGGAAGGCGTGCAGCGCGGCACACCCACGGCAGTTATGCAGCTGCAAAGCCAGCTTAAGGCCAATCAACTGGAGATTCAAAACGAGCAACAACACGCGAATGATCTCGAGGCGCAGACATCCGCGTACCAAGCTCGCCTGAATCTGACTCCGGAGACGGAACAAGAGTTGACGGTCGTCTCTCGCGGCTACGACGAAGCGAAGTTCAACTACAACTCGCTTCTCCAGAAGCAAACGCAGTCCCAGCTCGCGACGAGCCTCGGACAGGAGCAACAGGGGCAGCAGTTCCACATCGTTGATCCGCCAAAGCTGCCGGATAAGCCTTCAGCCCCGAATCGTTTCCTGATCAGTCTCGTCGGCCTTGCGCTCGGGGCCGGGCTCGGTTTCGGCATTGCCACGCTTCTTGAATTAACCGACGTGCGTTTCCGGCAAGAAAAGGATTTGGAAGGGATACTTCCTGCTCGCTTGCTGGTCGGCATACCGCGACTGAGCACGCCCCAAGAAGACCACTTCCGCGTTGTAGCACGCTACCTGGAGTTTGGAGCTGCGGCGGTCGTGGCTTTACTGATTTTCACGGCAAATCTGTACACGTATTACAACGGATGAGCGACGGTCTTGAAGAAGAGTTACGGCGTTGATGCGAACCCCTTTCCCTGTGGACGCCCGAGCTTGACAGTTAGGCACGAGCTCGGACTTTTCTTGGGTAGGGGCAACTCAAAGTCAGGAATGGAAACCAATGAGCCAGTTATTTGAAGGATTCAGAAGGGATACAGTTCGACAGAGCCAACAAGATGCCGTGCCGCTGCGCAGGGTTCCCGTTGAACTTGTCTTACCTGAGCCGGAGGCCACAGCTGAAGAGACGGGCAGTGAAATGCCGGAAGCCGCCGATTCAAGAGGGACGGTTGAGATTGGCCCCACGGTCAAGAGCGATCAGGCTCGGTCGATGATGGTGCAACCGCCACCGACCTCGCGTTTAGTCGCGTGGAACGACCCCAACAGCCTGGGCGCGGAGAAATTTCGCGCCCTTGCCGTGCGGCTAGACGACATACGCAGGCAACACGAACTGAAATCTTTGCAAGTAACAAGTAGCGTCATCAACGAGGGCAAGTCATTTGTCGCCGCGAACCTGGCGACGACGCTGGCCAAGTATTCCGGAACCAAGACGCTTCTGATCGAAGGAGACTTGCACCGACCGACGTTGACATCAATGTTCGGATTGAAAGATTTGCCAGGGTTAAGCGACTGGTGGACGGCCCGAACTCAGGAGCTCTCGCGCTACATGCTTCGCTTCGCTGGCACGGGCCTGTGGTTTCTCCCAGCAGGGAAGGCGTGCGATCGGCCCTCGGAGATCCTGCGGTCAGCGCAACTCGCGGAAGCCTTCGTACAACTAAAGGGTCAATTCGATTGGATCGTCGTAGATTCCACACCCATGCTGCCGGTGATCGATGCCAACCTATGGTCGAGATTGGTGGACGGCACGTTGCTTGTTGTGCGGGAGGGTGTCGCGCCGCTCAAGGCTTTGAAGAAGGGGTTGCAGTCCCTCGATCGTCCAAAGCTGATCGGTGTTGTCGTCAACGAGGCTTCCGATTTCGACCAGCTAGATTACGACGGGCAATACTATGGCCCGCGGAAATACGGAGACAACGGCTCGAAGAAAGCGCGATAGCCCAGGAATCCTCGAGTCATTACGGCTTCGATCGATGGATCCCAGTCTACGCGGTGTAGCTGGTTGCGGCATGCTTACTCGCGAACAACCGGACCTACGCCATCAGCAATTCCCGGCAACATATCTCTCTTAGAATCGTTTTGGTCCACCGAATGAAATCGAGAAGGATTACGTTCTCATTGCTCCCGCTTCTTAACTACCTCATATGGATAAGTATGAGGAGCTACCTGTCGCCTTTCGGCGATGGGAATGGGCTGTCCTCCGGTAGTCCGCGAACGGAGTCGCCTAAAAACAGAAACGCGGCCTGGGTTGACCATTTTTCTGGAGAGAGAGCACGTGGCGTCACATGGTTCGCTACGCTGACGTTATCAGGCTTAATGCTCATCCTGTATGGGCCTGTACTCGGCTCGCTGGTGAAACAATGGTGGAGCGACCCGAATTACGGACATGGATTTTTCGTCCCGCTATTTGTGGCCTATGTTCTGTGGCGCGAACGAGATCGGTGGCGGGCTCAGCCGTTCCGGCCCGATAATTTCGGTGTGGCGATCATGTTGTTCGCCATCGGCCTTCGGATTCTCGGAGCGCTTGGCGCTGATCTGTTCATGGCGCGGTTGTCCCTAGTGATCATGATCTCAGGAATGGTCCTGTTTCTCGCCGGCCGTCAAGTGCTGCGGTCGATCGCATTTCCGATCGGCTGTCTGCTGTTCATGATCCCCTTACCGGCAATCGTGTATTACCAATTGACTCTTCCACTTCAGTTGTGGGCATCACGACTGGGTGCGAGTGGTCTGGTCGTGCTCGGAATTCACACGGTGAGAGAAGGAAACATACTCTATCTACCGAACTGCACGCTTAATGTGGTTGAAGCCTGCAGCGGGATCCGCTCGTTGCTTTCTCTGCTGGCGGTAGCGGTGGCTTACGGCTATTTTGCGGAGCGGAGTACCTGGAAGCGCAGCGTGCTGGCGATTGCGAGCGTTCCTGTGGCAATTGCCACCAATGGTTTGCGGCTCGTAGCGACGGGGACGTTGAGTTATTTCTTCGGACCGAGTGTGGATTCGGGAGCAGTACATTTGGCTCTCGGCTTGGGATTTTTCGCGCTTGCTTTTGTCTCGATCCTGCTCATTCACAAACTTCTTGGGTTGCACTTGAGCCAGCAGAAGCCCGTGCAGGCGGACCTATGACATATCTGAGGGTCGCCGTGGCTGCGATGGTTCTTGCGGGAGGCATCTTCGCGACGCATAGCTTCAAACCGAAGGTCGCCGCTGCGCCACATTGGCCTTTGCGTGAATTCCCCTCCGATGTAGGCCTCTCGCATAGTGAGGATCGCCCGTTCGAGTCGCAGGTCGTGCGCGCGGTCGGCGCCGATGATTATATCAACCGAGTGTACATCGGTGGCGCGCTTCCGATTGAGTTGTATGTCGGGTACTACAAAGACCAACGTTCTGGCGACAGAATTCACTCTCCTAAGAATTGCCTCCCGGGCTCGGGATGGGAACCAGTTCATGCCAGTCGTGTCGAGATCGGCTCCGAGGGAGGAGTCCCGGTTCTGGTCAACGGATATCTCGTAGCACAGGGATTGAGACGGAACATGGTCCTTTATTGGTATCAGTCTCGCGGACAGATTGTTGCGAGCGAATACATGGCTAAGTTCCTGCTGATTGCCGACGGATTGAAGAACAGACCGACCGACGGGGCAATGGTCCGCATCTGGACGACAGCTGCTGACGGAGAAGTGAGCGCTCAAGCGCGGGCGGCGGAGTTTGCGCGTCGCGTTTATCCCCAGATCGAGAAATTCCTCCCCGATTGATACTCTGCTGAGATAAATGCACTTGAATCGCTAGTTCATCACGATTAACCGATTACAAAAATATTTTTCCAGATGAGGCACGCTCAGCCGGTTCGCCAGGCCGAGCGGAAAGTGATGTTCAGCCTCAGTTCCAAGTCATTGCAGTTAGACATAAGGATGGTACGCCCATGAGAAATATGAACCAGCTATTCAAATCACTTCATGTCTGGATCGCGGAAAGACAGATAGCGAGAATGCGTGCACGTGAATGGATTCTTGGTTTCGTTCTTGCCGCAGCTCTATTGAGTTGGGGCTGTCCGAAACAGGATCCCCTGCAGGCTTTCAGTCCTCCCGCTACTCCTATCGATCAGGGGCCAGCACCAGTGCCAGAGCCGGCGACGGCCCTGCTATTCGGCGCAGCCCTGTTGATCGGCGGAGCGATCGCGCGGCGGCGGCGCAAGGGAGGGCACAAATAAACCGGTCTATTTAGTTAGTCACAGAAGGCTTGTCTGTCGCATTTCGTCACAATCTGGAGCGTTCCTTGATCCGTCTTTTGCATGCTTATGTTCCAAAACGAACGCTTCTGCTGGGAATTTCAGAAGCTTGTTTGATCACCCTTGCACTCCTGGCGTCCGCGCTGGCTCGGCTGGGCGCCGGCGAAGCGAGGTTCATGCTTACGTATCAGAATGGCGCTGTGAAAATTCTGTTTGTCTCGACGGCCTTTCTGACGTGCATGTATTATTTCGATCTTTATGATTCCGCGATTGTAAGCAATCGGCGCGAAGCGCTTGTTCGACTCATACAGGTGCTAGGCGTAGCCTACATAACTCTGGGTCTCCTCTACTACCTCTACCCGCCGGTAAGATTGGGCCGCGGGATTTTTAACATAGGCTTTCTGTTTGTTGGGTTGTTGCTGCTCGGGTGGCGGAAGCTATTCTCCATCCTCAATAGTACGCAGGGGCTAGCCGAGCGGGTGGTCATTTTGGGCGAGGGATCGCTGGCCGACGCTCTCTTGCATGAAATCAAGATGCGGCCCGAGCTGGGAATCTGCGTCGCAGGCCGTGCCTCATTTCCGGTGAGCGAAAACCAAGCTGGCAGTCAAGAGACTGGTAAGGTGCCGCTCGTTCTCTCGCAAACCAGCTTCTGCGAAGGTATCGCAATCGGCCGTCCCGTCCAGGGTATCGACCGAATCGTGGTGGCGATGGAGGAACGCCGTGGGAAGCTGCCAGTGGACTTGCTGCTTTCACTGAAGAATCGCGGGGTGCAAGTTCAAGACGGAAACGATGTCTACGAGTCGATCACCGGAAAAGTCCCGATTGAATCCATCCGATTGAGCTGGCTGCTATTCTCGCCAGGCTCTCACGCATCGAGGCTCTTTCTAGTCTACAAGCGGTTCGCCTCCGTGATGATTTCGATTGTTGGATTGCTGGTCAGTTTGCCGCTGATTCCGTTCGTCATACTGGCCATCAAACTAAGTTCGCGGGGCAGCGTTTTGTACTGGCAAAACCGTGTTGGACGCGACGATAAGATTTTTCGCTGCTACAAGTTTCGCACGATGCGCTCCGATGCTGAGGCGGATAGCGGGCCCATGTGGGCAGCGGACGACGACCCGCGAGTCACCCCGGTGGGAAGGTTCCTTCGCAAGATGCGCATCGACGAGCTACCGCAGCTCCTAAACGTACTTAAGGGCGACATGAGCCTGGTAGGTCCACGCCCAGAGCGGCCCGAGTTCGTCGCTGCGTTGAATGAGCAGATTCCTTACTACCACTTGCGCCACTCCGTCCGCCCAGGGATTACGGGCTGGGCTCAAATTCTTTACAAGTACGGAAGTTCGGTGGAAGACGCCAAGGAAAAGCTTCGCTACGACCTGTATTACATCAAAAACAGCTCTGTGGGGCTGGATCTGTTGATTGTGTTGAACACGATCAAGATCGTACTTCTGAGCCGCGGCGCCAAGTGACGAAGGCATTCTATTTGCTGTCCGAAGCACTCTCGCGTTCCTCAAGACGCAGCTTTGAAAGTTTAGCGAAAGGTTTAACGAGTCTGAGCATGCCGTTGGGAATATCTGCGCAATGATGGGATTCGCACTCACGATTGTCTATATCGTCGCCACGATTATCTCGCCGGAGCAGCTCGGCAGTGAATGGGCTAGCTACCACGTTATGACGTACCTGGCCGGGATCACCGCGTTGGCTTCGTTGCCCAGCATGACGACGTGGAGTTATTGGAAAAGGTCGACACAGACTTATCTGCTGACCGGCTTCATTGTGGCCATCGCGCTCTCTCAAGTGGTGCACGGGTGGCTCGGAGGCGTTGTCGAAAGTTGGCGCATGTTTCTACCGAGCGCCGCGGTGTTCTTCTTCATCGTCGTAAACGTGACGACGGTTCGAAAGTTAAGATTTGCCGCGCTGGCAGCTGTAGCATCCTGCCTGATTATTACCGTGGAGGCGCTCTGCGGATACTACGCGGGCTATCACGGCGAGATGTTTGTATTGGTGACCAACGTCTCTTCCGCGCAAGATGAAGTAATAGGGCAATTGGCGCGAATCCGCGGCGCCGGCTTCTTGAGCGATCCAAATGATCTTGCTCAAATTCTCTTGATCGCTCTTCCACTTGCGTTTATCGCTTGGCGCCGGAGGCGCATAGCGACCAACTTCTTTGTGGTTGTTCTGCCGGTGGCCTTGTTGCTGTGGGCGACCTACCTGACGCACTCTCGAGGCGGATTGATCGCGCTGGCTGCGGTCGCGCTCATGGCAGGCCGAAAAAAAATTGGAACTACAGCGTCAACAGTTCTCGCCGTCGTGTTCGTCCTTGGCATGCTAGCGCTCGACTTCACTGGCGGCCGCGGAATTTCGGCAGCCGACGGCGCAGACCGACTCGAGGCCTGGGCCAATGGTTTGGAAATGTTCAAGAGCGCTCCCCTATTCGGAATCGGTTTCAACGGTTTCACGGACTTGTATGAAATCACCGCGCATAACTCGTTCGTCCTTTGTCTAGCCGAGCTCGGACTATTGGGAAGCACGCTATGGATGGGGCTGCTTGTGACCACGACGATCGGCCTGAATCGCATCATTGGAGTGCAAAAGAAAAGGCAGCCATCCAGATTACTCGGGCTGATGGCGCTCTTCGAATCCAGCGCTGTCACGAACCCTGGTGCGATTGCGCTAGCTCCGGCTAATTCGAATGGAATCTTCGCTTTGAAATACGAGTGTATGTCCGAAGCACTGCCTGCCTTGATGAATGAGAACATTCCGGGAGGCGAAACGCGTGATGAACCTGTGGACTCGCCGAAGGTTCCACAGCAGTGGATTGCAGCGATGCGCCTCGCACTTGTCGCTTTTATGGCGACCGCATGGTTCTTATCGCGCAGTTACACAACAACCATGTATCTGGTTCTGGGGCTGGCGACTGCGACGATCGCGCTTCAGCAGGGAGAACGTAAGCCGCCCGATCGCGGCCACTGGATATTCTCCACGCTGACTGCGGAGGTGCTGCTCATTTTGCTGATATACCTCCTGGTTCGGCTTCGACACTGAAAATTACGATTGGATATCACTGCATCTGGCGATCAGCGCGACGCTGATTTCACCGCAAACCATTTCACAAACCCATTAGAAGCACCGCCAAACAGCCTCCAGCCGGCTCGAGCGAAGTCCTACGCCGTAACCCGCTTCAAACACAGGAGGCCACGATGAGTGGAACGCACGTTCCGATGTACGCATTCTGGTTTGCCGTGGGCCTCATGCTTTATACCTATGCTGGATATCCACTCTGGATGTACCTGCGTAGCCGGCTCCAACCGAGTCCACCACAGCTAGGATCCAAACTTCCCACGGTGAGCATCATCCTTGCTGTCCACAATGGTGCGGCCTTGCTGCGACAGAAAATCGCTCATCTGCTGGCGTTAGATTATCCGCGTGACCGAATGGAAATCGAAATTGTGTCTGATGGATCGACAGACGGCACCGACGATATTCTCAAGGAGCTTCAGAACTCCCATGTCAAATGCTTTCGATGCCCCGAGCATTCCGGCAAGGCCGCGGCTCTAAACATAGGAATGCAAAGCGCCACCGGGGAAATCCTGCTCTTTCTCGATATTCGTCCGTGGATTGAAAGCAACGCGCTGCAACTACTGATCAGCAATTTTGAAGATCCTCGAGTGGGATGTGTCACAGGTGAGTTAGTGCTGCGCGACGACGGTCACGATCCCGGCGCCAAGGCCGTCGGAGGCCTCTATTGGCGATATGAACAGTGGATTCGCAATTGCGAGGCAAAAGTCGATTCGCCTCTGGGGGTTTACGGCGGATTCTATGCGATACGCCGCAAGCTGGCTAGCGCGTTGCCCGAAGGAACCATCCTCGACGATATGTTGCAGCCTCTCAACGTCATTCGACAAGGTTATCGGTCAGTTGTGGATCTGCGTGCCCGCGTCTACGATATCTGGCCCAAGAGTTTGCGCGGCGAATTTCAGCGCAAAGTGCGAACGCTGGCAGGCAACTTTCAACTGATCCAACTCGCACCGTGGTTGCTGTCGCGCCAAAATCGGCTGCGATTCGAATTAATCTCCCACAAGCTGATGCGTTTGCTCGTACCCGTCCTGCTGGTGATACTGCTCATCAGCAGCACTTTGTTGGCAAGGCAATCGACGTTATACGTTGGCGCACTCGTAGCACAGATCAGTTTTTACCTGCTTGCAGCTTTAGGCGCGGGGCGAGGTGTTCCCGTCTTGACGAGGCTAGCTGCTCCGGCGAGCGCCTTCTGCATGTTGAATGCCGCCGTAGTGGTGGGCTTTTACAAGTTCCTGTTTACGCGCGGGCCACTCTGGAAAATTTGGACTTCCGGCACGCCTGCTACGTTGGCAACCGAGAGCCAAGAAGGCGCGGATTGGAATGCAGCGATGCTCAATCTGAGTTTAGACGATCAATTACGAACCCGGGGTCTGACGCGATGAGATTGAAAGTTACACTGGTTACGCCCATTTTCCCTATTCCGGCCCAACCTTACCGAGGCCACTCCGAATATGAGATCGTTTTGGCACTCTCAAAACGCGCCGACGTAAACGTCATTTGTCCTTTTCCGCGTTACCCGAAGTGGTTCCAGCCACACTACGACCATCGCCATCCCGACCTGTCCTATTCTCCAAGCGGCGTGACTACGCGTTACTTCGAATATCCAGCTCTTCCAGGCGTGACCAGAGGGATTAATGGTTTGGTTTGCGCGAAGTACCTTGAACCGTACATCTGCGGAAACCCACCCGACGTACTTTGCAACTTCTGGCTATATCCCGAAGGCTACGCCACTGTTGCAGTGGCACGCAGGCTTGGCATTCCAGCCGTGGTGGGCTCGATCGGCTCAGACTTAAATCGCTTTGTTGACCCGATTTCCAGGTGGTTGACGAAATTTGCCATGAGGCGGGCAAATCTTGTTGTAACCAAAAGCGACCATTTGCGCCAGCGAGCCATCGACATGGGCATCAGCCCCTTAACGGTCCTGACGATCCGGAACGGATGCAATCCGAGCGTTTTTCACTTGGCAGACCGGGGAGCGGCTCGCGCGGAGCTAGCCGTTGACGATAAGGCCGAACTGGTTTTGTTCGTCGGGCGTTTGGATACAGCTAAGGGTATCGAGGAATTGCTCGAAGCTTTTGCGTCCCTCGCAGGCCGCCGTCCACGTCTGCGACTGGCATTTGTGGGAGATGGACCCGGCGGCGGGCACTTGCGGAGTAAAGCCAAACATCTCCGGCTCGAAGATCGAATCACTCTAATCGGCGCCTGTTCATCCCAAGGAGTTGCCCAGTGGCTCGCTGCTGCCAATGTGCTCGCTCTGCCCAGCTACAACGAAGGATACCCCAACGTCGTCATCGAAGCTCTCAGCTGCGGACGCCCCGTCATCGCCACCAATGTTGGAGGAATCCTCGAGCTAGTCAATGAAGAGTCCGCGATTTTGATAGCTCCAAGAGACTCGCCAGCACTTGCGGGCGCCATTGAAAAGGCCATGGACCAGCGTTGGGACGAACATTCCATCTCGGAACAATTTCGTCGAACTTGGGATGAAGCGGCGGAGGAATTACTGGGTGTCTGCGAGCTGGCTCTGCAGCAGCGAAAAGTGAAACGGCACTTGCCGGCCAACGCGGCCACAGTGTTGAGCCGTTGATTCGATCCACCACACCGGAGTTAGCGCTACCATGCAATTAATTCACAATTCGCAAATTTGGGGTCCCTCTTACCTCAAGCAGCGGTTGCGGCGGATCACGCAAATCGCAGCTCCCCCTCTTGAGCGAATCTGGGTGACCATTGCGGATCATTACGAACCCAAGTGGCGCCACGCTGATTTGATCACCGCGCAAGCTCGTGTCGCGCGATGGCGGACTGCATGGCCGGAGATTGCCAGGCGGTGCAGAGCGGATACCGTTGGCAACATGCCTCGATACACCTTCTTCTTTCCGGAGGAGGAATATCATCCGTCGCTGATGGAACCTTTGGCGGAAATGGTTCGCGAAGGCATTGCGGACGTCGAAGTCCATATTCATCACGACGGCGAAGGTCGCCAGAACTTTGTAGACCGCATTAGCAATTTTTGTCGAACGCTGCACAACGAACACGGGCTGTTGCGCAAGCGTAATGGAAACCTGGCGTTCGGCTTCATCCACGGCAACTGGGCCTTGGACAATTCGCGGCCGGATGGCCGCTTGTGCGGGCTCAACGATGAAATCCGAGTGCTTCGAAGTCTTGGTTGTTATGCCGATTTCACGATGCCCTCCGGAGATTCTCCAACACAAGCTCGGCTTATAAATACGATTTACTACTGCAGCGGCGCGCCCGGTCGAACGAAATCGTATGACTACGGCACGCCTGTGACGCCTGGCGGCGGCGTTCAAGGTGACTTGCTCATGATTCCGGGGCCGCTCGGGATGCGCTGGAGAGACCGTTGGCTCCCGCGACTCGAAACCGGGGAACTCCGCTGTGGAAACGTGGCGACACCGTATCGCGTAGGGCGATGGGTGGAGTTAGCTCCCAGGATCGGTACCGATTGTTTTATCAAGTTGTTTACGCATGGAGCTCAAGAACGAAACTCCTCGGCCTTACTGCGAGACGTGCTCGAGTCTGCATTCAACATGTTGGTGGAGGAAGCGGATCGTCGCGGATGCGCCATTCATTTTGCCTCCGCGTGGCAGTTGTATCTAGCGATTGAAGCTATCGGGCAGGGCCGCGATCCCGTAGCCGCCACGCACACCTGCGAGATTGATCCAGTCGGCGTTGGGGTAAGAAGAGATTGATGCTGAATATAGGCATTGTAGGCTGCGGCAAAATCGCTGACGGTCACGTCGAGGAAATTCAAAAAATCGGCTGCGCGCGCGTGCTCGCGGTTTGCGACCTCGAGCCCATCCTGGCCGAGCAGCTTGCAGCTCGCTATTCCGTGCCGCATCAGTATGCCGATTTTGATCGCATGCTCTCTGACCACCGGCTCGACGTAATTCATATTGCTACTCCGCCGCATTCTCACCTGGCGTTGGCGCGAAAGGCAGCTGAGGCCGGCTGCCATGTTTTTCTCGAAAAGCCGCTCGCGCCGAATGCAATAGACGGGGGACGGCTGATCGACTGCATGAAACAATCCCGTCGAAAGCTGACTATCAACTACTGGTACAACTTCGAAGCGCCTGGTCTGGCGCTAAAGGAATTCGTCGCCAAAGGGAACTTAGGCGACCCCATACATATCGAGAGTTATTACGGGTACGACTTGGAAGGCGGATTCGGCCAGGCACTACTCTCCGATGATCGGCACTGGGTTCATCAATTGCCGGGCAAGCTGTTTCAAAACATCATCGATCACGCCATCAATAAAATTACGCCATTTCTTCCTGACGAGCAGATGGAAATTATTGCCCGCGCCTACCGGCGGCGGCACTTGAAGGATGATGCCACGGATGGTGTTCTGGACGAATTGCGGGTGGTGATCCTTGCCGGTGGCGTGTCTGCGTACATTACCTTTTCATCGCACGCACGGCCAGTTGGGCATTTCATGCGGGTGTACGGCACTAAAAATACTGCTCACATAGATTTCGCGCTCCGCACCATGTCAGTCGAAAACAGACAGACCATCCCGAGCGCATTAGGCCGTTTGTTGCCGCCCTTCAAGTCCTGCTGGCAGTCTCTGCAGCAAGCCTCGCACAATGTCCGCGAGTTCGCAGGGTCGCGATTTCAGTTTTTTGCGGGAATGAACCGTTTAATGTCGCAGTTTTACCAAAGCGTTCTGCACGATACTCCTGTGCCAATCCCGTACGCAGAAATATTGCGCGTGTCGCTAATCATGGATGAAATCTCCGCGCAGGTTTACCAGGTGCGAGCAGCATGAGGATACTCGTTACCGGCGCTGCCGGCTTTTTGGGAAATGCTCTTATCGGGCGTCTTCTTGCCCACGGCTACAGAGAGATCCGTTGCAACGTGCGCCGTCGGAGAGATATTCCCAAGCTGGATGCGCTGCTAAACCAATACCCGGGCACTCGACTCGAGTATTGCGTGGGGGATCTGAGGTATCGAGAAGATGCCGCGCGAGCCGTGGATGGCGTGCAGCTAATTTTCCACCTCGTCGCCGGAAAGAAGGGAACTGCCGCGGATCTTTTTCTCAATTCCGTCGTAGCGTCGAGAAACTTGTTGGATGCAGCTGCGGATCGCAAGCCGATGCGCATCGTTCTGGTGAGTTCCTTCGGTGTGTACGGAGTGGTTGGTCTCGGTCGGAGAGCCCGGGTGAACGAAGAGACGATGCTCGAACCCTATCCCGCGCGGCGCGATCATTACTCCTACTCCAAACTGCGCCAGGAACAGCTATTCTGGGAATATCAGAAACGCAAGGGCTTCGTACTGGTGGTCCTGCGTCCGGGCGTTATCTACGGTCCGGGCGGCGGCCATTTTTCAAACCGCGTCGGGTTGACGATTGGGAACTGGCAGTTGCACTTCGGCGGAAACAATTTGCTTCCATTGAGTTACGTCGACAATTGCGCAGAAGCAGTCGTGGTTGCGGGCACGCATCCGAGCGCTGCGGGTCAGATCTACAATGTTCACGACGATGACCTTCCTACTTGTCGCCAATACCTGCGAGCTTACAAAAAGAACGTCGCGAAGATTCGATCCATTTCCATACCGTACTTCGGAGTTCGGTTACTATCGTCCATGGTCACGAAGTACAACCTCTATTCGAAGGGCCAATTGCCCGCGATTCTTACACCCTATAAGTCGGCGAGCCTGTGGGGCGGAAATCGTTTCGACAACTCCAAGTTGCGTTCCATCGGATGGAAGCAGCTGGTGCCGACGGCTGAAGGCTTGCAACGATCGTTCGCTGCGTTCCGGACGGAGTTGGACGCTACGAGGGTTAAGAGACCGATCTTCGCGGCTGCGGCGACAAATTCTGCTGAGGCCTCAACTGGGGCCTCGCGTCAGGATGCGCGAGAATTCGTCATAGGTGCTGCGTTAGGTCCAAACTCCAACGGTACCCTGGATCACCTGATCGCCGCATGTTCGAATCTGCGCAGGCCTGGCAAGCCCGCCAAGCTGGTCATCTTTGCCACGGATGATCCGCTGCGACCCGATTGTCAGCCAAAAATTCAGGACGTGCCTCCGGACCTTTGCTGGGTGTCCGACGTGTTGACTACGCCTCAGTCGCTTTTGGAATGCGACGTTCTGGTTTCGCTGCAAGATGGAGTTCCGCTTTCGGTGCTGCGTGCGATGTCTTCCCGCGTTCCGATTATTACGACGGCTGTCCGCGTTCCAGAAGCCTTGCTGAACGAGCCTACCGTAACATTCATCCGTCAGGGCGATATGCAAGAGCTACAAGAAGCGCTACAGCGACTCTCTGAACAGCCAAGGCGAAATTCACCGCGTGGAGTTGCCCTCGCAGAAAATATCGCGACACGTTACAGCGAAACGTATTTGTGGCGAGAAAACGCTCGAACAACCGCGAACGGGCAAGCTCCCAACGGGCGCTCGCTGATCAAGAAAGCTCTATACAGCGCCCTTCCCAGCAGGCAACTCCTTGAGCACGGGAATCGCGACCGCTCGCGGATTGCCATCACTGTCGATGATGGTCCTGACCCGGTCCATACCCCTCGAATGCTGGACATTTTTCGAGAGCACGCCGTAAGAGCTACTTTCTTTGTCGTCGGCGGAGCCGCCGAGCAGTATCCGGAACTCGTGCTGCGAATGAAGGATGAGGGGCACGAGGTCGGGAGCCATTCTTACAGCCATCCCTACTTCGACAAGCTCTCCTGGTCAGGCGCCATTCGAGAGATAGGAATGACCAGATGGGTCCTGAGCCGGATTCTCGGAGAGAAATGCAAACTTTTCCGGCCACCTCACGGCAAGTTGTCGCCGCGCAGCCTCATCCCGGCTTGGGCGGCCGGCCACCAAGTCGTGATGTGGAACGTCGATCTAAAGGACTACTGCGCCGCTTCGGGTGATGTGGAAGCGCGGCTGGAGCGAACCAGCTTTACCTCGGGAGACATCATTCTCTACCACGGCATTAACGAGCCTGCCTTAAAGGCATTGCCGCGCGTCATCGAATCCGCGGTAGGGAAACGTCGCGAGGCCGTGACGATTTCCGAGTTGATGCAGTATTAGATTTCTGTCGCACTATGAGTTCCAAGTTGTCTCGGTTGTGGTTCTAAATGAAAACAGTTCACTATCCTCAAACGTCCAGCCGTTCGAGCGTTGTGGCGTCCGAACAGACTCTCTTCGGAGCCACGGACAGGTTTTTAGCCCCCAAAGCCGTTACGCATGCTCCCCTACTCTTGAGGCTCGCCAGAACCATGATTCGTTGGCGGGTTCGTGGGGGCAATCGCCTGGTGGCAATGTTGGGCCAATTGGGGATGCTCAATGTCGTCGCGCAATATCAATTGGGACGCGGGGTGAACTTCAGCGTGCCACTGTTCCGTGCCGACACCTGTTGGGATCAGCGAGACATTGAAGACTACGAGGCGCGCCTGATTCGTTCGTTTTGCCGCTTGCTTAAACCCCTGTCTGATGTCGTCTTATTCGATTGTGGAGCGGATATTGGTACGTTTTCTGCACTCGTCTGTTCGCAAACCTCACGCGTGACGCGAGTGATTGCCTTCGAGCCTAACCCCGACGTAGCGAGCTTCATGAAACGCAATTTTGCTCAGCTGCCGATTCCTTCTAAAGCGATGACCAAGGCGGTAGGCAGTTTCGCGGGCACCGGCCGTCTCGAAGTTCCAGGATATGACAACTCCGACCACGCCCGCTTTCTTGTCCCCGGCGAGGGACCACTGGAAGTGGTTACCATAGACAGTTTTGGTCTGCGAGGCGGCGATGTAGCTATAAAGATTGACGTCGAGGGCGGCGAGCTTGAGGTGCTCAAGGGTGCCACCGAGACGGTCGCGTCGGCTCGAAGATGCGTGATCACGATCGAGGCTAACCCGCGAGTTGCCATGCGTACCAAACGTGATCCGGTTGAGTGTCTCAGATTTCTGCAGTCGTTGAGACCATTCAGCTTTCTCATTGCCGAGACCGAAGAGTCTCCGTTGATGTCTTCTCCGATCATCAAGGACGGACAGAAGGCTACGCGGAATGTGATTGCATGGACGCTCTAAGCCGGTTCTCTTGCTGCCGCAAAAGATCGCAGGCATTTTGACAATAACTCAATCGAATCCGAAAATTGATTTGACGACGCTGACCCTTCCCGCACCAAAACTCGCCTCCAGTAATGCCAAGATTATCGGGCGCAATTTTGTCTTCATGGGTCTGGAAGTGGTCATTACGCTCGTCTGCACATTGCTGACGACAGTCGCGATAGCACGAGTCATCGGCCCAACGCGCCTTGGCTACTTCAATCTCATATTTTGGTTGACCTCCATCACGTGCTCGGTAGGCTCGCTGGGCATCCCGCTCACGACGTTCAAGTACATGGGTGAGTTTCTCGGTGGCGGAAAAAAAGAGCTCGCGCGAGCCGTATTCTTCTACAACCTTTGGGCCCAAACGGGGATCGCCACGGTGTTAACAGTCATCGGCATGATCGCGGTATTCACGCTGGTTGACCCCGGGTATCGTGTCTGCTCCATCTTGCTGGTCTTGAGCATGATACCGAACATGATTACGTTCGTGCCCTCGCAAGCGAATTCCGCTGCCGAGGACGCCGCCCTAAATACGCGCGGCGCTTTCGTCGGTGCAGTCGTTTATGTAATCGCCGTGGCAGCGAGTCTGCTCCTCGGATGGAACTTGATCGGCATCGCCGCGGGCGTTTTGGTATATCGCACCGCGGAGCTGGCCGTAAAGACCATTCCGGTCCTCAAGTCAATGGAGTCGGTTCCTCAGATCCCGCTGCCGCGAGAAATTCGCAAGCGAATGTTTTCCTTCTCCGGCCTCAGCACGGGTCTGATGATCCTGCAGATTGTGATTTGGGACCGGTCCGACATTATTTTTCTGAAACTGCTGCAACCCGACATTCGCCAATTAGCCTTCTTCTCGGTTTGCTTCAGTGTCGCGGACCGGCTAATGCGCATGCCTCAGACATTCGCGAATGCGCTCTCCGCCACGCAGATGGCAGAGTACGGCCGCGACAGAGACCGTCTCTTTAGAATGACCTCGAAAGCCTCCACCTACGTTCTTCTCGGGACGCTTCCCGTGCTGATCGGGCTCGCCTGCATCGGAGGGCCGTTTGTGCGCGTCATGTACGGATCACAATACCTCCCGGCCATACCGGTTTTCATTGTGGTTGCCCTTCTCAGCATTCCGCGGGCGATACTGACTCCCGCCCAGACTCTGCTCTACTCCGCGGAAGATTTGGGATTTGTCCTGAAATGGGGGTGCGTAGCTGCCGCGATCAACGTGCTCCTCGATTTGATTTTGATTCCAGGCCACGGCGCACTCGGTGCCGCCTGGGCAAATGGCGTCGCCCAAACGTTTGCCGCAGTAACAATCTGGGGCCGCGTGCTGGCTTGTTATCCCGTCCGAATCGATGTACGCGTCCTTTTAAGACTCTCAGCGGCAACTCTGGCGATGGCGGTCGTTGTCCTCGGCATAGTAGTGATGCCGTTCAACCCAACCATGAAACTGAGTGTCGCCATACCTGCGGGCGCGATTGTTTTCTTGGTCACGAGCAGGATGTTTTCGGTGCTGCAGACGGATGATCGGCGGCGATTGCTGCAACTTTCCGCATTGCTGCCGAGGCCAGTCGGATCTTCGTTCAAACATTTAGTCGATTTCCTCGTTCCGCAGCCGGCGGTTGTGGAAGCAGCAAGATGAATTCCATGAGGCCCACATCCAATGAGTAGCATCGCGGAAGCAATGAGTTCCGCGCCCGTCGCTGGCGCGCGAACGGAACAAACCACGCCGCTCAACATCGCACATGTGGGAGACAGCATGGAAATGGGCGGAGCCGAAAAGCTAATGGCTACGCTATGCCGTTTGCAACGCGACCGCGGCCACACAGCATCAGTCCACTGCCTTTATTCGCTTGGTGTGCTCGGCGTAGAACTCCAGGCCGAGGGCTTTGACGTTACTCTCCACTATCCTTCTTCGTTTCTTCATCTCGTGCGCAGTTTGTACGGATCGTTTCGGCGATCTCGCCCGGACGTCGTGCATTGCCACAATGCTACAGCGGCAATCATCGCGGTTGTTCCCGCCCGTCTCGCGGGTGTGAAGACCGTCATAGCGACCCGGCACGGCTTGGTTAAACCTCCTTACCAAATACGTCGTGAATTGAAATTTGCGCTCGCATCACGATGGTGCGATTGGATCGTCGGAGTCTGCGAGAGTACACAAACGAACCTGCTGGCTGTCCCATTTGCGGCCAGAGACAAGATTATTCACATCTATAACGGCGCTGAGCCCGCCGATATCCGAGCTGTCCCGCAACCCAAAAAAGGTTTTACCTTGCTGCATGTTGGCCGTTTGGCGCCGCTCAAGGACCATGCCACCTTATTGCAGGCTGTTGCTCGCACCCGGGCGCTTCATCCTGACGTCCGGCTGTGGATAGTTGGAGGTGGACCACTTGAGCCCAGCTTGCAGAGGCTCACTTTTGATCTCGGGCTCAAGGGATGCGTTACCTTTTTCGGTGAACAGGCCGATGTATCTCCTTTCATGCTCGCGGCGGATTTGTTTGTGAGTTCCTCCATAACGGAAGGCTTGCCCGTTTCGCTTCTGGAAGCCATGTCAGTCGGCTTGCCGGCAGTGCTTACCGACGTCGGAGGCATGGGAGAGATCGCGCGCTTGTCGGGCGCTGTCACTCTCGTTCCGCCCTCAGACCCTCAAGTGATGGCAGCGGCGCTATGCGACGCAATCGTCAGGCGAAAAGAACTTCCCAGGTTGGGACAGTTGGCCAGCCACTGTTACGAGCGATATTTTAAGCCCGAACGCATGCTCGATGACTACATGAACCTCTACCGTCGTTGCGTTTCTCACACTCCAGGGCTGCACTCTACATAGAAGTTCGCCCTTGCTCGATCAGTGTTAATCAATTCCGCTGGATTTCTGACCAGCGGCTCATTGCTGAGTATCTTCGCGTTGCGCTCCAAGACGCCGCTGGCTTTTTTTCTCCGTTTCGAGGCTTTGCACTTTGCAATTCATCTACCACCATCGCACCATGGGCCGCAGTTCCCAAGCCATGCACATTTGTAGCCTGGTGGAAGCATTGAAAGCAGATGGGCACGAGGTGACGATCGTATCCCCTCCGGGCGTCGATCCTCTCAAGTCCGCTGGAATGATGCCATTCTTCCGCAAGGCAGATCGCGCACGGGGTCTTCAACGACTCTGGAAATACATTAGCTGCGAGTGTCCACAGTTCGTCTTCGAGGCGTTCGAACTTCTCTACAACCTATTTCTCCCGTTTCGCTTGTTGCCCACATTGTGGCGCCAACCGGGCGCTGTCCTCTACGAAAGACACGCCTACTTCATGTTCATGGGTGTGCTTTTAGGCAAATGGTTAAAGCGGCCAGTGGTGCTCGAGGTAAATGAACTTGCGGGATTCACGCGAGCCCGCGGCTTGATCATGGGGCGCCTCGCACGAAGAATCGACGCATGGGTTTTCTCGCGGGCCGATCATATTCTCTGCGTCTCTCGCGTTCTGGCGGACGAAGCGAGGCAGCGCGGCGCCGGGAACGAATGCATACACGTCCTGCCCAACGCAATCGATCCAAATCGATTCAGAAGCCCAGGTCGTGAGCACGCGCTTCGGTCAAGCCTGAGTATCGAGGATTCAATCGTCATCGGCCACGTAGGACTCTTCTATCGGTGGGATCGTCTCGACACGCTGATTGAGGTAGTGCGGAGCCTTCGCGACCGGCATCCAGAGATAAAAATATTGCTTGTTGGCGACGGCCCCGAGATGGAAAACCTGAGACAGACTGCGTTTCGATTGGGAATGGACAGGGAAGTCATCTTTTCCGGACCTGTGCCCCGCGACGACGTTCCCGCGTACATCGATGCGATGGATATTTGCGTGCTCCCGGACTCTAATGCTTTCGGATCGCCGATTGCTCTCTTTGAGTTTATGGCCATGGGCAAGCCCTGCGTAGTTCCAGACCTCGGCCCAATGCGCGATGTGATTGAAGAAGGCGCGACGGGGATGATGTTCCCTCAAGGGAATCACAGCGCACTGGGCGAGGCCCTTCTTAGACTTGTCGAAGACCCGTCGCTCAGGAGTCAAATCGGCGCACGGGCAAAACAGATCGTCTTCGAGCGCCACACGTGGAAAGCGAACGCTCGTTTCGTCGTTCAGTTGGCGCTCGGCGAATGTTCGGTCAACACGTTCGCGCAAATGAAACAAGTGGATTGCGACACTGATTAAATTGGAAAGGGAACTCGAATGCCTCAAGAAACACAACTTCGCGTCGGATTGGTTGGAGCCGGCTACATAAGCGAATTTCACGCTCGTGCCATCCAGCGAGTGCCTAACGCGCGAATCGTCGGAATCGCGGACGTTGTGGACTCTCGCGCTACGGCGCTGGCCGGCCGATTCGGTATTCCGAAAGTCTTCCCGAGCATGGAAGCCATGATGGACGAGGGAGTCGACGTAATTCATGTCCTCACTCCCCCCGACACGCACGCACAATTGGCGATTGCGGCACTCAAGAACGGCTGTCACGTGCTGGTAGAAAAGCCTCTCGCGATCAATGCGGAAGAGGTTGACCGCATTTCTGTCGCCGCCACGGCCGCGCAAAAGTCCGTTTGCGTGAACCACTCCATGTTGTACGACCGCTTCGTATCCAAAGCACTGAAGATCGTCCGCTCGGGCGCCATTGGAGAACCGCTTACTTTCGATTACTTTCGCAGCAGCGAATATCCTCCTTACCGTGGAGGACCACTGCCGGTTCAGTACCAAGATGGCGGCTACCCTTTCTTGGACCAGGGCGTTCACGCGTTATATCTCGCAGAATCTTTCTTGGGGGCTATCGAAGCCGCAAAAGCTATCTACGGCACGCGCGGCGGCGACTCCAACCTCCTATATGATGAGTGGCGCGTGGCAGCGCAATGCCAACGCGGCACCGCGAACATCCAGATATCGTGGAATGTACGGCCTTTGCAGAACTGGTTCGTCGTCCAGGGAACGAAAGGCGTGGTGCGCGCGAACCTCTTCGCAATGTGGGTGGCCCACACTCCACAACTCCCACTCCCGAAAGCTCCCGCGCGCGCTTTGCAGGCCATGTTCGAGGGCCTCAGCATCTGCGCTCAGGTTCCAGCGAACGTCGCTCGCTTCGCGGCCAAGAAAATCGTCCAGTACGATGGCCTGCATTCCTTGGTAGCCTCGTTCTACGGCGCATTAAGGAGTGGCGCATTGATGCCGGTCTCGCCCGAACAGGCGCGCTCCACCGTCTACTGGACAGAACGCCTCTCTCAGCAAGCCGACGTCGCGAAAATTAAATTCCAGTCCCAATTCCGGAGTGGCGGCGATGCGAAGATTCTGGTGACCGGAGCAAACGGCTTGATCGGCCGGCATCTCGTTCGACGGCTCCTGCAAGAAGGGAACCGTGTTCGCCTGTTCGTTCGAAGAGAGCCAGAGGCGCAATGGATGAAAGACGCCAACGTCGAGGTTTTTCTAGGAGATCTTGGTGATCCTGCCGCCGTAGACCGCGCCGTAGCTGGCACTGAAATTGTCTATCACGTAGGAGCGGCGATGAAGGGCGGCGCTCACGACCATGAACGCGGCACTGTGTGCGGCACGCAGAATGTGGTCAATAGTATGCTGCAGCACAGTGTCCAGCGTCTCGTGTACATCAGCTCCCTGAGCTGCTTGCATGCCGCGGCTGCACAACGCGGCGATGTGATCACCGAGGATTGGCCAATCGAGCCATTCCCATCAAGGCGAGGAGCCTACACGCAAGCGAAGACAGCAGCCGAAAAAATAGTGCTGGACGCAGTCCGGGATCGGCATCTCCGAGCCGTGCTGCTTCGCCCGGGAAGAGTTTTCGGTCCCGGGATGACCTTACTCACACCTGAAGTTGCGCGCAGGATAGGAAACGCGTTTATCGTCCTGGGTGACGGGACCCGCGAACTGCCTTTGGTTTATGTGGAAGATGTGATCGATGCGATCGTACTGTCCGCCGAAACAGGCGAATTCGATGGCAGAGTCTTCCACATCGTGGATCGAACCCGGATTACCCAGAATCAAGTCGTCCGTGACTACATCTCGAGGAACGCAAAAAAGGCGAAAGTCATCCACCTACCTATGGCCGTTGTCTACAGCCTGGCGCTCGGCGTCGAAACTTTAGCCAAGGTTTTAAAACGTCCGGCCCCGCTTTCCAGATACCGCGTCAAATCAGCGCTCGCTCGTATGCGGTTTGATTGCAGCCGCGCAGAAAATGATCTTGGCTGGCAACCTCGCGTTGGCGTCGCCTCCGGCCTGCAAGAAACGATGGCCTCCGAACGAGCCAACCCTAGCAATAATGTTCTAGGAAGAGTGCAAGAAAGCTGCGCCGCAAAGTGACCATCCAGCGCTGATCTTCAACAATCTTGTTATAGAGGAAACCGTCGAACGAATGACCGCCATCCCAGTCGGTCTATTGCCAGACCGGCCCGCTGCTGGTTATCGACATCGCATGGACGATGGTGGACAGCGTGGTCGAATTCCCAGCGGCCTTTATCGTTCCACCGGACGACGCGATCCCCTTGTTCACGACGAGACTGTCGTTCGCGTCTATCGTGATGGTGAACGTGCCGCTTGTTGGTGTTCCCGAGGAGGAATCCGCGATGCTAGGTTTAAGCGGCGTGAATCCCGCCGCGTCTCCGAGCTGAATCGTGTAGATATTGTAGCTAACCGCGCTTCCAGGATTGGCGTTGTTCGCCTCTATCCTGTATTGCCAGTTCGGAGCGGTCGCAGCGTTTGCATTTTCGGCGACGACGTTTATCGTGGGTGCGCTTGGCACGAGCGCGGTATAGAATGCTTCCTGCGTGCCGTCGATGCACGCGACAGTTGCGCCCGCGACGGTCGGGTTCTTCTCGCAGTGACTAACGAAAGTTGTGCTACGTGAAGCCGTGTCAGTTTGTAGCCGGTCCAGGATCACCAGCACATTAATTCCGCGGAAGTAGTAGAATTCGCGCACCACAGCGACCGCGTAAGGGTTCTGCCGCTCCAGGTGCCCTGAATCACACACTTTGTTCTGATAAGTGAGCGTCAGATCCGTGACCGCAAAAGCATACCCAGGTTGCGTCTCAAGCCGTTTCACCACGCCTGGCCCGTCGGCGCAGGCTCCAAACAAGTTGATGGACGCCTGTCCACCGATGAGAGGAATGTTATGGGCAAACCCTATCGCAGCGTCCACGGTGCCCGCGCCGCCATATCCGGCTACGGTTTCCCCATACGCAGGTGTTTCGCGAATGATATTTACTCCCTTACGAGACACTTGGAACGTGCCCGCATCCTGATGGTAGTGCCCTGTGCCCAGCGCGCTGTTCGGCGAAGGATTGGCGCCCTGATTCAACCCCATCTGCCACAGCATCGCCGTCCCCGTCGCGGCCCAAGCATCATGCGCGTACATGTACTGCGCGCCGGAAGAATAATAGTCTAGCGGCAGATTCGAAAACGCGAGAGCCGTCCCGCCCGGATCAACAGAGCGGTAGAGCGGTCCTACCGCCGGCTTGACCGTCGCGAGCCACTGCCGCGCGTATTTGCCCACATTTGTCGCCGCATACTCGGTCGCAGCCGCTTGCATGAAATCGCCGTAATACTGAGACTCGGGACCGCAGCCTCCGGTAGTATTCGTATTTCCGGTGGGGTTGTGGCTGACGTACCCGCAACCATTTGCGTTCACCCAATTCTCGTCATCGGCCCACGTGAACAAATCCCACATGCCGCGGCTAGTCGTCGGTGTGAGCATCGTGTTGTAAATCGTTTGCAAGATGCCGGACTGAAACGCGGAAGTTTCATTCCAAAGATCGCGTCCCATCACCGCAGCGGAGGACATCGCGAGCGCGTAGTAATTTAAGGAATATCGTCCGTACTCGCCGCCGCCCTCTTGGCTGTGGAGCCCGTAACCGAGGGCGCCATTCTTTCCTGTCCCGGAGGGCGAAGCGAAATTGACCAAGTCCTGCCACCGAGAGTTCAGGGCATAGTTTAGATTCGTCGAGGCTGCCGCGTTCTCTCCATTCGCCGCCACACCGAAGTCGAAATCATTGCGGAACTGTCCCGCGAAGTAATTATTTGCGGGCATTCCGACGTTGCCCCAAGTTTGCGCGGGGTTGTCTTGGTTCGCCTGCCAGGTGCTCCAGTTTCCGTCGAACGTCGCTACCTGCGTGGACGAGAGACACGAAGCTTTCCCGCACCCCGGAGCGAGCCAGTCACGAATGAGTAGCGTCTGCTCGCCGAGCGCGCGCATCGCGTCGCAGCCGACACCGCTCGAACAAGTTGGCGCGAATGTCGTGGCGTCCGTGATCGCTTGCGTGCAAGCCGCGCTCACGTTCATCACGAAGCAGGTGAACGCCACGTCATAATCGTCAAGCGGTCGAGGGCTGGTCGTGAGCCCTGCGTACTTAGAACTCGCTACCCAAGCCTGCGCGGTTGCAATGCGCGAAGGAGTCCAGAACAGCCGAGGGTGCCCCGTAGGGATGTTAAGCCCGTTATTCCCGTTAGTGGCGGACGAGACAGTAATGGTCACCGACGATGAAGACGTCTTGGTCGGATCCGCCGAACTAGTTGCTGTGACGGTAACATCTGCAGGTGAGGGAACTGCAGGAGGGGCGGTGTACAGTCCAGTTCCGCTTATGGTTCCACAAGTTGCGGCACTACAACCACTTCCTTGCACCGTCCACGCCACCGCCGTATTTGAGGTGCCCACAACAGAGGCGTTGAACTGTTGAGTCGCCCCGACCACCACCGAGGCGGAGGCCGGAGTCGCCGTGACCACAACACCGGGAACGATAGTTACAGTTGCTGCAGCGGTCTTGCTTGGGTCCGCCATACTGGTCGCAACCACAGTAACGCTCGGTGGAGAAGGCGCCAGAACGGGCGCCATATAGACGGCCGTCAACGAAGTCGTTGCGAGCGACCCGCATGAAGCGCCACTGCAACCCGCGCCGCTCAAGCTCCACGCCACGGCTGTGTTGGCACTTCCTGTCACGCTAGCTGTGAAAGAGGACGTGCTGGCAGTGGGAACGGAAGCACTCGTCGGACTGATGCTTAGCAAAACCGCAGTCGCCGCTACAATTGTGATGCTCGCCGAAGCCGATTTGGTGGGGTCCGCCACGCTGGTCACTGTGACACTGACTGTTGCGGGGGAAGGTACACTCGCCGGAGGGGTGTAAAGTCCGCCTGTTGAAATGGTACCACACGCTGCGCCGCTACAACCCGCCCCTACGACACTCCAAGTGACAGCCGTGTTCGAACTGCCCGAAACCGTCGTCGTAAATTGCTCAGTGGTTCCGAGCGACACTGTTGCGCTATTTGGGCTTACCTGTACCACTACACCAGTCGCTGCAACAATGTTAAGCGTGGCGGTGGTGCTGGTCGCGCTGCCCACGCGATTGGTAACGACTACCGCGAAAAGGGCACGATTGTCGGAAGCTGTCGTGGGTGGAGTCGTGTAAGTCGAAGAAATCGCACCGCTGACTGCAGTTCCATTTTTCTGCCACTGGTAGCTGAAAGGGGCCGTGCCCGTCACTGCTACAGAGAAAGTCGCCGTTTGTCCGAGCGGAACATCCGCGCTAACCGGTTGCGTTGTAATTGATGGGGCTGCGGAACCGCCCTTGCCTTTTTGATTGCTGGTCGTATCGTTAGCGGTCGTCACACCTGCGCATCCCGCAAGCGAAAGGCTTCCCAGCATAACCGCGAGGATAAGAACAAACGCTTCTTGAGTTGATCGACGACGTCTGGCAATCAATGTTTGGCCCCGGCTTCAATCGAAGCGCCGTGTCCAAACGCGACGCGCGCTTCCACCTATGTTGAATACAGGAGCGCGCCGGCCAATACATCTGCCCAACAGTCTAAAAAAGGGGTGCTGCCCAAATGCTGTCCCCAGGTGTCCATTGTGGCTATCAGGAAAAAGCTGAAGAAACTACGAGCGTTCATTGGCCAGAAGCGGCTTAAAATCTCTCTAAGCGCTGGCCTAAGCTAAAGTAAATGCTGGGTTTATTTGAGGTTGGATTGCAAGCGTTCAAGCTGCCGTCAGAACGAACCAGCCCCAGTGACCGCTCTCAAAGTTGTTTGCAAACGGAAACGGCTATCGTTCTGATCAGCCACGCCGAAACGTCGGATGTCGAATGGCACAATGTTTTCAGCTTGGTTTGAGCCTCCGTAAAACGAAAACGCTGCACGATAACCAGTTTGTTTTAGCGCTCTTATGGTGTCGGCGGAGAAACAATGCTTGAGTCCAACGGGATAGGCCAGAACATCAATACTGCGCTTAAGTTCACGTTCCAATATCTCTCGCGAATGACGAACTTCCTCTCGCTGCAGTTCAGGTGAAAGCTTAGTTAGGATCTCATGGCTATGGGTATGAGAGCCGAACGCCATGCCGTGCTGCTGCATGTGACGGGCCTGCTCCCAATCCAGGAAACATCGTTCGGCGCCAGCTTCGGGCCGCGGTACATCGCATTCTCTCTCGAGATCCGAAAGGAAGCGTGCGGGATCCTTCACGGCAGGTTGGGTAAAGAGACGAAGTATTTCCATAGTCACGCGCTTTCCACCACCGACGCCAAGGTCAAAGTTCTCGGGCCGCGGGTATTCGAGATGGATGCGCCTCTTAACGCTCCGTTTGATGAGGTAGGCAATGATGTCCCACCAAGGCAGTTTCCCTGTGCCGATGAACGCGGTAGGCAGGAAGAACACCGCCTGCACACCATGCGAACGAAGGATTGGAAACGCAAGAGTGTAGTTATCCAAATACCCGTCATCGAAGGTGATAAGCACACTCGTCCCGCGAGGGGCATTGCCACTTATCATGGCGAACACGTCCTCTAAAGTAGCCATGTGAAAGCGGCGTCTCAGGTAGGCGATTTGCGAGTCAAATTGCTCCGCCGTGGCGGAAAAGACGCCCGAGTCGAACGGAGTCTCATCTGCGTTTCCGATGCGGTGGTAATTCAGAATGATCAAAGCGCGGCGCTGGGGCAAGATTTCCAGCATTCTGGTTAGCCCTGTCCGGGAGCATATGCGTGCTAACAATTCCTGCTTTCCGCGCATTTGAACGTAAAGACTATCGTAAGAACCGAAAAAGAGTCCACTAGCCGAAATGTATCGCGCTCACAATTCGCCAGTTCTCCATCAAGCGGTCGCGGACGCGCGCGCGGTCCAGGTGCCGGTCGGCAGGAACGCCAATCAAGAGGAAAATACCGACTGGAATCCAGCTGCTGCCAGTTCGCGCCAGCTCGAAGGTATTGCCCCATTTTGGCGGGCTCTCGAAGGCGCCATGACAAGCCCGATCCAGCAGTGTCTTTGGAGCGAATCCTGCTGCGCCACCTTGCCGCTTAATGGGAAACTCGATTTCGTTGTCGTCAAAACAGGATCGCGAACGGGAGCCATCGCGCCGCTTTTCCGCGCCAAGGGTCCCTTCGGGCGATTGGAACATCTCGGAGTCAGCGTTCTTCGCGAGCCTACCGATTTAGTGTATTCCGATGCCGTTGCTCTCAAGAATCTTGCAAATGCTCTTGTCAAACAGGGCTCCCCGCTCTTTCTGGACAGAATTCCCGCCGATTCACCGACGATTGCCGCCATTCAAGAGGCCTACAGTGGTCGTGGGCTGGTTCTTCTGCGTCCAGCTCACCCATATCCGCGCATCTTGTTGCACGAGGGTTGGCGGCAGCCAGAGGGGCAGCTAAATAGCGGGCGTCGCGCGGATTTGCGGCGAGCTGCTCGAACGGCCGAGAAAATCGGCCCGCTCAGTTACCAGATTCTGTCCCCGTGTCCCTCGCAACTCGCGCCGATTCTTGAAGAGGCTTTGGAAGTAGAAGCTGCGAATTGGAAGGGGAACGAGGGAAGCGCCATTGCGCGGGACCACCTGCGCGGCCCGTTCTACCGCCACTACGCTGCCGCGGCGAGCGCCGCAGGAATCTTGCGAGTATGTTTTTTGCGGGTTGGCGGCAAAGCTGTCGCGATGCAGCTTGCCATCGAGTCTGCGCGCGGCTTCTGGCTGCTGAAGATCGGCTACCGCGAAGAGTTTGCACGATGCTCCCCCGGCATGCTGTTGATGGCAGAAACCATCCGCTACGCAGCTTCGAGAGGACTTGCGTCCTACGAGTTTCTGGGTAACGCCGATAACTGGACGCGCGTCTGGACGTCGGCGGAGATTCCGACCGTAACAATTCGAGCGTATCCCTTCCGGATGGCGGGTGTCGCTACCCTGGCCGCGGATACATTCCGTGCGGTGCTCCGGCGGTTTCGAACGCCTGTGAAAAGAAAAACGGAATGAACCGCAAGCTCAGCAAGATGATCTGGTCCGCTTGGGAAGCCTTGTCGAAGCATGCCTGCAAGGCCTACATCGCTGGACCGGAACTCGTGGATGCCATGCGCACATGCAGGCGTCTCTTCGGTCTGGGCTTTAGCGGCACAATCTGTTTCTGGAACATCGAAACTGATTCTCCAAGAGACATAGCCGATGCTTACATTTCCGCGCTCTCTGTATTGGCCACCGAGAAGCTGGATTGTTACCTGTCCCTCAAACTTCCTCCGCTGAACTACGATTTCGCACTTCTCAGCGAGGTGTTGTTGCAGGCCCGTCAGGGGAATACGCTCGTCCACTTTGACTCACTGGGGTACGAAACGGCCGATCGAACCTTCTCCCTAATTGCGCACGCGGCGCGCGCCTATCCACATCTAGGGTGTACTTTGCCCGGCCGGTGGCTGCGAAGCGTAAGTGACGCAGACTTTGCGGTCGCTCTCGGCTTGCACATTCGGGTAGTCAAAGGACAATGGACGGACCCCCAGCACCCAGAGATCGACCCTCGGCAAGGCTTTCTAAATGTTATTGGCAGGCTGGAAGGTCGCGCACGTTCCGTCGCGATAGCAACACATGACCAGGAACTCGCGCGATCCGCTTTAGAGCGGCTCCGCCGAGCCGGCACTCCGTGCTCTTTAGAGCTCCTATACGGCCTTCCGATGAAGCCAACTTTGAGGGTCGCCGCTGAATTGGAAGTGCCCGTGCGTGTCTACGTGCCCTTTGGTCACGGCTGGCTGCCTTATTCGCTTACCCAAGCGAGGCGCAATCCCCGTGTATTTTGGTGGGTCCTGCAGGATCTCATCACCAGTGGATTGCCGCTCACTTCGAAAAAATCTTCGAGCGTCATTCTATCGCCGGTTGAGGAGAATCGATCTCCTTCTTCGATCTCGCGTTCGGGAACTGCCGCGTCTCGATCCCTAGAGAGAGTTTCGCCCACAGAACGCGGATTTTCACCCAGACATAAGGAGAAAATGATCGGTGGTTGAGACCATGAGCACACAAGTTCTTGTTTCAGAGCTCGGAGAACGTCGTCCAGACGTCCGCGAAGAGGAAGAATTTTATTCGTGCTATGGCTGGGCCCTCGATCCTGTTCTCTCACTATCCGACTTGTTCGAACACCTCTGTGAAACCCTGAACCAATTGAATTCGCTCAGCGTCCCGTGGCAGATCGAAGAGTGCAAAACCAATCTGTATCTGTTTGCTTCAGCTATCACCTGTACGGTCGACGACTATTTGGGAAAAACTCCCCCGAACATTTCCAGGATCTCCAGGATGTTCTCCTTATTCCGAATTCCTAACCTTCTCGTACAGAAGATAATTAACGTCGTGTATCGTTGCGCGAGATTTCCGCAAAAATCACGCGCGGCACGCTGGAGGGAAAAATGGACGTCAAGAGTCGATGCGATCTGCGAACTTCTCACACAAACAGGGAAGCCCGCCCAGGCACAATTGGATGAGTTGAGGAAATCCGTCGAAAACAGTATTGGAACTCGACTCCCGAAACAGCTTCTCGATCGCCGCATGCAGTTGCCTTCCGGATATCGCAGCCAGGATCTTGCGCATCAAGATGCATTTTCCCTCGCTGAGTTATTTACCGCTGCACTAAAGAATCGCCGCCCCGCGCTTTTGATCATTGGCCCGCGCTCGATGGGCGCCTATTTTGCTCCCGCTGCGAAGGCCAAGCTTTTGCAGTTGGGCTGGACGTCAGTGTCTTGGTGCACGATCCGGCCGAAGCATGGAATTTCGCCCTGGGAGGAGACCGCGCTGCAGTCTCTTAGCTCTCCGGACGTGCAAGTGCTCGTCATTGACGAGTCTCCGAACACGGGTAACACCTTCCAGTTGATGGTGGACCTCTTGCGGAAAAGAGGAGTCTCACCCGACAGGATTTTTGTCCTCGCGGCCTTGCACCCCGCCCAACCCGATTGGCACCTTCCGATCATGGAGGAGACGCGCGGAATCAGGCTCATTCGTTTGGAGGCGACTGCTCTTCACAAGAACCGCCTTCTCGAGCCCGATTCGGCGCTGCCGCTTCTGGCGAGCTATTTCCAACACTTGGGTTGGGACGACGTGGAGCTAGTGCGGACCAGCCGAACGGACGAGCTCAATGCGCGTTTCGAAGAGCATTTCCAGGATGGCTTCCAGTGCCGTCTCAAACGCGTATTTGACGTTCGCCTTCTAAAGACAGGCGAGCCGCCGGTCGTCAGGCGCGTTCTAGCGAAAAGTGTGGGCTGGGGCTGGCTTGGTTATCACGCTTTTTTTATGGGTGAACAGCTTGCAGCGTTCGTGCCCGAAATGCTTGGCCTCCGAGAAGGCCTTCTCTATTTGGAATGGCTCGAACGTGTTGATGGCAATCCTGAGGCGCCGCCACTCAAACGTCTCGCAGCCTATATTGCCGCTCGCGCGACGACACTGCGCCTGACAAAGGATCCTACCTTTGCAATCAGCCCGGGCTACTCCTGGACGGGCTGGAGCTTGCTGATCGACTCGCTGCGAAGAGCCTACGGTTCGATCGTTGGCCATGTGAAAGTGCCCGCTCTCCACCGGGATCTCGCGCGGCATATGTGTCGTGCCCCCGCGTTAATCGACGGGAACATGCAGCCCGGCGACTGGGTCCAGACCCAGAATGCTTTTCTCAAGGTTGATTACGAACACCATAATTTCGGCCGCACCGAGTTATACATCGTTGATCCTGCCTATGACCTCGCAGGCGCAATCTTCGAGTTCGGGCTTTGCGCCCAGGACGAAAAGGAACTGATCGCGCACTATATCCGGCTGAGTGGTGACTCTGAAGTCGTGGACCGAATTCTGCTTTGGAAGCTGGTGCTCGGCCTTGTGGTGATGGAGCGGGCTACCGCCGCGCTTGACGGTGAGGCACGCAGCAAGGCACCGATGGTCTGGCACGAACGCCTTTTTCTAGCGCGAAACTTCCTGGTTCATCAGATGAACCAGTTTTCGGCCTCGCTTCTTCCCGACCGCTCTTTTCTTTGTTGCTCCCGGCTGCTCATCTTCCTCGACCTCGACGGGGTCTTCGATTCCAACGTCTTTGGCTTTCCCCAGGCCACCATCAGCGGGCTGATCGCTCTTGCGAGCCTGCAAAGCCATGGATTCTCAGTGGTCCTTAACACTGCTCGCAGCGTCTCCGATGTCCGGCAATACTGCGAGGCTTACGGTCTGCAAGGAGGGGTTGCCGAATCCGGCTGCATCTTTGTCGATGCCATGAAGCAGCGCGAAATCTCGCTCATCGAACCGGAGGCTGCAGCGCAACTGAAACGCTGCAAAACGGCAATTCAATCGCTTCCGGGGGTGTTCGTCGATCCGAATTATCGGACCGCTGTGCGCGCATTCCGCTACGAGCGAAATCGTACGCAGGGTCTGTCGGAAGCGGAGGTTCGCGAGGTCCTTGAACGCGCGGGGCTGGCACTCTTGACGTTCCTGCCGACGGAAGCGGACACGACCATCGTACCGAGGGAAACCAACAAAGGTTCTGGTTTGTTATGGGCCAAGAAATATTTGGGATTTGAAGCCGATCTCGTTGCAGCCATCGGTGACAACGATCAGGATCTGGACATGTTCCGCGTCGCTGACCTGGCGTTCGCCCCGGCGAACAGTTCGAAATCCGTCCGTGAGTTTGCCGCTGCGGGCAAATGCAAACTGATGCGGCGGCCACGACAGAGAGGATTGCTCGAGGCAGTGAACCGGCTAATTCACCCGAACGGCCAGATCTGCGGCAAGTGCAACACCCCACTTGCGCAAGCACATGGATGTGGCGCTCTGTTTCAAAGGCTTATGGAAGTCGCGGAGCGCTCAACACTTCGCAAGTTTTCATCGATCCTGAAGTGGGGAAACCCGTAGTCTCATAGCGATGTTGTAGACGTTTTCCACTTTCGAAGCGCCCGGAGAATGGGAGCCGGAAGATTCGTTCGAAACCAGCTCCTCAAAGCTCGAGTCGTTTGATCCATTCTCAGGTGCATAGCACCGCGCGTCTGCGGCCGCGCAAAATGAATATCAGCATAGCTTCCAACTTCCGCGCCCCACCGATTTTTGCTCGGGTCTTCTTCTCCGAGGAAATCGTAGTAGCGGACGCCTTGGCCTATCAGCGTCTTGAGGACATGAGCTCGGAGCACATAGCCGACGCGGTCGGATGAGTATTCGGGATCGAAGCCTTCCTGAAGCGAATAAACAACGTGGCGATACCGGAAGCCGTACTGCGCCGCAACCGCCTTTCCCTCTAGCTGAAGAATCCAGAATTCGAGCCACCCGCGCTCTACAAATGACGCCCCCATTTCGTAATAAAGTTCACATCGTGGCGCCGAGGCAAACGCTCCGGGTTTTCCTTTCGACTGCCAGCGTTTTTGGTGAAGCCCGAACAGGATTGCCAGAGATGCGGGGAGTGCTTGCACCTGATCGCACTTGACAATCGATACGCGAAAACGCTTCATAAGACGGTTTGTGTAGTAACCAATCTTTGTTTTTTCTTTTTTCGAGAGTGTTTGGTTAAGATAACTCTCCCAAGTGGCCGGCAGCGCGATCCTCGAGCGCGGGCGTTCTAAGCGACGCAGTGTCCAGCGGCGCCCCTGCAGCTCGGAAATCAACGGCGGCAACGAGGTGGAATCCAAGGGAAGGGTGTTCAGCTCGCAAATGCTCCAGTGCGGATTCGATTCCAGCCAGGATAAAAAAGCTTGAGTAAATGGAGTTTCATAACCACCACGGACAATCAAATCGAGATTGTCCGAGTCTTCCGAGCCATCGCCTACCAAACGCAATCGTCTGACGCGAAAGGGACGCGTTGTTTGGACACAGTCTGAATAGAGCGGAACAATTGCGACTATTTCGCCGTCCGCATTCGAGAAAACCGGCGTTTCAAGCTCTTTATCCTTCGCAAATGCCTTCCACCAGGCTCCCAACCACTCGAGCGTGGAAAATATGGTCAGCACTCCAGATCCCTGCAATATGCTCTCCCATGCAGGGCGAATCGCCTCCAGTTCATTCCACTTCCTAACTGTTCTTACCTGCAAAGGCATAAAATCGCGGCCCAGGCAACCTCAATAGTGGAAGCTACTTCATCATGGATTGCAGCAGGGATTTGCACACTATCCACCAGGCTTGAGGAGAGGTTGGCTCAATCGCAAGACGGCGTGCGGCTGGGGCTAAAGCGGACCGCGGCTTCCCTCGAGCGAGATGGCTGCCCGCCCAACGGCGGTAAATGAACGCCTCCTGTTTACGAATTCCCTTTGCGCCGAGTAGCGCGGCGTGGCGATGCACGACCTTGAGCATGCTTGTACAGTCTCTGTCGGAATCGCAATTGGAAAGGGAGTTGGGCCCTTGAGCATAGGTGGCGAGTTGCTCGGGTACGAGGTAAACATTCGTGGATGCAACCAACCTGATCCATAGATCGCGATCCTCCGCGGGCTCCAGGCCCGGAACGAATCGCTCATCGCCCAAGGCGTCCCGCCGCACCAGAACAACACTCGTCCACAGGTTCATGGCTACCTGGAATGCCTCAGACTCGCTCGGCTTGAACTTTTTGCCGAAGAATCTGGTGTCCGGGATGTTCGCTACGCGGCGCGGCTCGCCAGGGGCTTCCGTGAACCACCCGCCGCCTACCAGTCCCACGCCTTCCGAGGAAACGAGCTGGCGTTCGAGTTTCGTCGGCTCCCAGTAGTCGTCGGCATCGAGAAATGCGATCCACTTGCTGCGCGCATGCTCAATTCCCAGATTCCTCGCACTCGCTGCTCCACCGTTGGACTTGCGAATTAACGTCACGAAAGAGCCGAACTGCCTGGTAGCAGCCGCGGCGTCCTCCGGACATCCGTCGTCAACAATTAGGATTTGGTGCGGGCGCACGGTTTGTCCCAACGCGCTCTCCACCGCACGGGCGATCGTCTGGCTTGCTCGATAGTAAGGAATGACGACACTGACTGTCTCGCGGTTCATAGAGTCCTTCGACCGCTATCCAGCTTGACCTAGCCAAAGTCGATAGTAAAAAATTCGACGCTTAAGAGACTGAACCATTGGGGTGGGCGCTCTTAAGGTGAGATTGGGCAATCGTCGGGCTTCAGCAGCGAATTCACACAATTCGTTGATCACTTTCCTTTCGTCAAATTCAAGCACCTCAACGGCTTCGAAGTCATGGGACCAATCCAAGGTTACGATGGCGTGCTGCGGGTTGATCCGCCGGCTGGGAGAAAGCTTGACGACGATCGCGTCTTTAACGGAATGTAGGACGTGCGGCTTATGCCGGAATTCCAAGCCCTTCTGGCTCCGCGTGATAAGCCATCGGTGGTGGTAGTAGCCAGCATGGCGGGGGTTTTCGACACCTTTCGATTGCTCTACCACTCGGGAGGGCGACTCAATGTAGCCGGCCTTGGCAATACGCCGAAGCTCCGAGCAAACCCAGATCGGGTCGCGAATGTCCTCCAGCAGGTGCGAACAAATCGCAAAATCGAACGACTTATCCGCTATCGGCCACGACCGGCGGTCACAGAGATCCGTTTGAATCCACCGCTCCTTCGAATACCGAGGTGCGAGTCCGAGTTTCTGGTGGATGTTTCCGTCGCTGCCCGCTCCAAGCTTCTCATACGGCATCGCATCAATCACGTAATCTGCTCGGGGAAATGGAGCAGCGCCACCCCCAACGTCAACGACCACCGCATCTCGGGGGATGGTCTTTAGCAGCCGTCGCGCGTTTTCCAAGTCCATCAGACTTCCTCGATAGCCAGTACTTGCGTCAGACGCCTCTCGGAGCTTGCCCTTGCTTGGCTAACTCTCTTGATGCACTGATCTCGAGATCCCGCTTCTTTCGAAAGGCATAGCCCGCAATGAAGAAAAACAAAATCCTGTTGGCAGAAGACCAAGACGGCGTTCGTGTCGCGTTTCAGAAGGGTTTGGAGGGCCTCGGGTTTGCCGTCGCCCCCGCCGCCTCCATTAGCGAGGCCCTGAGACTTATTTCTACGGAAAACTTCGACGTCCTGCTCTCGGACTTGTACTTGCCGGATGCCAGTGATGGTTTTACCGTAATCAACGCCATGCGCCATACGCAGCCCAACGCTGTAACTCTTGTCCTCAGCAACTACCCCGTTCATCGTGCCGCCATGACCGCCATCCTCCTGCAGGCCGATCAAGTTTTGATGAAACCGATTGGCTTCCATGAGATCGCCGAGATCATTCAGAAGAAGCTCGCAAATCCCTCGGTCCATGCCGCCGTGAACAAGGAACGCGTCTCCGAAATCCTCGAACGTGATCTGCAAAAGACCATTCGGAATTGGATGTCGCGCGTTGAGCACACTGGCGAACTTACAGCCATCTCTCTGACCTACGAGGAGCGCACCGGCCATCTCCCGCTCCTGTTGAAGGACCTTGTCCGCCGTCTGCGTCTTCCTCCCGATGCCAAATCTCCTATTTCCTGCGCCGCACGCGAACATGGAGTTCTCCGTCGCAAGCAAGGCTACACCGTCCCCATGGTCGTGGAAGAGTCTCGAATCCTGCAGGTCAGCATTTTCAATACTCTGCAAAACAACTTGGGTCGTGTGGATTTCGGCACCGTTCTTCTCGACGTCATGACCATCGCTGATGAAGTGGATTCGCAATTGAAGCAGGCTATGCTAGGTTTCCTGGAGCCTGCGGCCGCCCAGTCAGCTGGGTAGCCGTCCACGGTCAACTTCCGGCCGCGCACCTTTCCAGCTCCCTCGCGCCGCGGGAAGCACCGGTCTAGTCGTGCAGGACAACACTGAGAAGGGATTGTTCGATGTAAGTCTGGCTGTGCTTATCGTACTTAATAAATCCCAGTTTTCTGAATTTGTTCATGAAAAAGTTCACTCGAGACCTCGTCGTGCCAATCATCTCGGCCAACGTTTCTTGGGACACCTTGGGAATCAGCTTTTCTGGCTGGCCCCGGGCGCCATATCGCGCAAGCAACAGAAGTGTTCGCGCCAGCCTTTTCTCGCTGGAGTTGAACAGCTGATCGATCAGGTCCTCTTCGGCTCGGAGGTTTCGTTCCAACATATAGCTGATGAAGCGGTCGGAGACCTCGTTCTGCTCGTGGAGCACCCGGATCATCTTGTCTTTCTCGATGACGAGCACGGTCGTCGGTGCAATCGCGGTCGCCGTAGCCATCCAAATGGACTGGCCTGCAAGGCACCATTCTCCAAAAAAATCAGCTGGTCCCAGGATCGCCAGAACAGCTTCTTTTCCGGATTCATTGACTAAACTGAGCTTCACGCCGCCTTCTTGAATGAACATGACGCTCGTCGCGGGGTCGCCCTGCGCGAAGATAGTTTCTTTAGACGCGAAGTTGGCTATTTTTCTACCCAGTCCGGCCAAACCGAGAAACGATTCCACGTCAAACACAGATATTCGTGAGTTCGCTATCTTGGGCGAGCGGGAAACACCATCACGTACACGTCGAACTGCGGAGTTGACCATACGGCAGAATAGCACATGACTGAATTCCTCTAGCTGTTCAATATTGCACAGTACGCAAGTTCTCGTGTGCGGCATTGGAGCGCTATGGCGCTTGCACATGCCCTTAGAAATCAAGGGATTACAAGTGCCTACGAGTTTCGGAGCGCTCTTCTCAACGAGCGGTGCACTTCCAGGCTCCCATTGTAGTCGATGAATTTTTTCTTTCTAAAGCGATTCATGAACAGATTCACTCGCGAGCGCGTCGTGCCAACCATCTCCGCCAGTACCTGGTGGTTCAGCAGGGGTATTTCGACTACGGCCGGCCCTTTTCTATCCAGGCGCGTCAATCGAAGGAGCACGCGCGCAAGCCGCTGTTCCGCGGTCGATGTCAGCAAGTCCGCCACGTGGTCGCTGTAGTTTTTGACGCTGGACAGAAGATAGGTCACCAGGGCGTTTGAAGTTCTGTTTTTCTTTCGAAGCATTTTGAGCATCTTCGTTTTCGTGATGGTGCGAATCGAACTGCTGGTCAACGCCACTGCCGTTGACGTTCGAAGTGGATAGCCAGCAAGGCAAAGCTCGCCAAAGAAATCGTGCGCACCGAGGATCGCTGTGACCGCGGATGCCCGATGACTCGATCTCGTGGTTAGTCGTACTCCACCCTCTTGAATGTAGAAGAGCGAATATGCGGGCGCACCCTGCTCGTATATGCTCTGGTTTCCCGCGTAGTGCGAAATCGTTCCACCCAGACTGGCTCCGGAACCAAAGTTGTCGAGACGAGCATCCATCTTGTTCTTGTGTTTCATTAATCTTCCCAACCCTGAAAAGCGTTCCGTCAGTAGCTTTACCAGGCTTCCGAAGTGTCCTGCGCAAGACTGGACATGCGGCGGATAGTCTTAACCAATGGCCTCAACCATTCCCGTTTGCCCGAGCCGAAGCAAATCGAGTCGGACCGATCTGCGGTGCTTTTACCTCATAGAAAGAATTTCGGGTAAGTCGTTTGGCAAGCTGACGACGCGCACGCCACAGCCGGGCTTTGATGGTGTTTTCTGGCACGCTCAGCACTTTCGCCGCCTCGTTAGTGGAACATTCCCGCACAATACGCAGGACAAACACCGACCGGAGCATCGGGGAAAGTTCCTCGATTTGCTCTTTGCATTTCTCCAGGATTTCCAGCCGTCCAAGAAGTTGCTCTGGCGTTGGACCCTTGGATGCCAGCCGTTCCGTCACAGGGATTTCATTCTTGCTTTGTAGTTCGGCAAGCGCCGTTGCCGGACGTGCTGCCAGATGGCGGCGCCGCATGAGAGCAGCGTTTATGACGATACGCATAAGCCATGTTGAGAATTGGGAACGACCTTCGAAGCTCTTGAGGTTTCGAAACGCGGAGAGCAGGCCGTCCTGCAATGCGTCTTCGGCGTCTTCGTAATTGCCTGTAACACCCACCGCCGAATGCAAGAGAGACTGGTGATGGCGGCGGAAGAGAGCGTTAAGTGCTTGAACGTCGCCACGCTGGGCCGCGCGTATTAGCTTATCTTCGCTTGTCCTTTTGTTGCGCACCGCTTGATTGACCATCAATCTTCCCTTTCAGCTCGAACGATCGTTGTCGTAGTGCGTTCCGCGTTCGCCTTACTTCCAATCCAGGCATCCCGCCGATTCTTTGTCGCGTAGCGCAAGACCCGTCTCTCTTGGTCCAGGAAACCCACCACCCGTTTCTTTCCCATGTGCCACTATGCTTGCTGCTGCTTCACAATGCTGTGCGATATGGAACATCGACTTAGGCCAGCGAGATAATGCCGCCTTCCCCATCCTGACGGGCTCGACTGCAACGTACCGTCAGAACACGGAGGTGTACAAAAGTGAACAGACGCCTCTTCAGAGCGTTTGTATTGTTGCTGTGTAAACGGCGAGGGGAGAGAGTTAGGGACCGGAAGCAGGGCTGGGCCGAGTTCTTTTCTCCTCCTCGCCGTTTCAAGACTTACGTCTCGCGAAAAATCAGGTTCTTCGAACCGCAAGCATTGGTTATGCGCCGGGCAACTTTCTTGTGCTTAGTTCGATCTGCCGAGAGTCCGCACTTGGTTCGTATCCCGACGACGAGGGGGCCAGCTTCCGAGGTCGCAATCACCCGACAGAATGCGCGCTCGACGGTCCCCTTCCCACCTGCGAGGCGTCTGACCCCGCCGTCGCAAGCGAAACAACGAAGTCCAGTCATCTTGGCTTCAAATTGGTGACTCCCCTGAAATGAACTCTGCGCACTTATTTCTAAGGTAGGACTTCCAGTTGATTACTCACGTTTTCTACTCCGGCCACGCTAGCTGCCTTGGCCTCCAGGTTGCCTTTCTCTTGTGCAGACCGCACTGGCCCCCGGAGGGTAACTTTGCCCTCTTGAATGAAGATTGCAATGTTGCGTCCATAGCTAGATAGAGTCCTGTCGTGATGAATCGCTTTTCGGATTTTCTGCGTGATGGCGCGGTCCGAGGGGCTCATCTTCTGTTGATCCGCGGTAGGGCTTGTCTGATCCTCGTTTATCTTGGCGCTGCCTGACGCCGGATGCCGCGCATCTTGATGTCGCGGAACTAGCGAGGCCAACAGTGACGTGCTGATAGCCAGCAAACCTAGTGGCAGAAGCCATCGTTGATATATCAGGGCGGCTGTGTTCATTTTTATGCCTACTTTTGAATCAGCACGTTAGCCGTTGAACGGATCACGTTCAACGGCTCTGTCATTCGAGTTCAATAGCGGATTCGATCTGCCGGAACTTAGCTGCCGATTGGTCCCCGTCGGCGCGGCCTTGTTACACCGACAGAAGACGGCCGAAGAAAGACCTATAGCGCTGCAGCGCCAGACGGAGCTCCTCGGTCGAGACGTTATCGCCGCGATCCCATTGACCTTCGAGTCTCGCTCTTTCCGCAGCGAACATTTCTGCTAAACGCTTGGTCGCCGCGGCGACAAGACTGTCTGCCTGCTTCACCACTTGCCGAGGCTCGTCCACAAAACCAACTTGGATTGCGTTCCACCGGTCGCGAAAATCTTTCGTTTCTTCGGCCGAAAAAAGCGGCACCACCTGCTTCTCCAGTCCCACTGCGGTCGCGGCGCCGGCGGAGGAAACGCCGCGACTCCAGAACCTTGGAGCAGCCGCAAAACTCACTTCAGGCTTTGCGCTGGCACCAGCCAGGGTCGCCGGCCTCAGTCCAACATCTGTATCCTCGTCTTTGAACTTTTTTGTTTCGTCCACTGGGTTACCTCCACTTTTGGTTTAGCGTTGCTAACGCTCTGCCACCCTTCTTCGCTTCTGGGCCGAAATCTACGCTACGGCCGCCTTCGCGCGAGCCAACTTTGGTTCACTGACGAGCTCATCAAATAACGACCGGTAATGAATCATGGCCTGCCGCAAATCTTCCGTACTGGCCTGGCCGTTTGCATGGCGCACGACAATGTCATGCGCGGCCCGGTAATTTTCCACCACCACGGGATGGTCCACGGAGATGTCCGCCGAGCGCTGCTCGAATTCGCTTACCGAATAACCGCGGGTGGACATCACGTCGCCAAGCAGTTGGTCTGCGTGGGTAACCGATTTATTCGGGTCGTCAACAAATTCCGCCTGCACCTCGCGCCAGGAGGCGAGGAAGCGCTCTCGATCCTTGTCTGTCAGCGGCCGAATTGCAAATCCTGCGACACGTGTTTCTCGTTTTTCGAGCTCGGCTTCCGCTTTCCGCCGTCCTCCACTTTCTTCGATGGCCCGCGCATATTCCGGCCCGAATCGAGTCTGCAGCCTTTCGGTCTTATGCTTCTTCAGAAACATTGCTGCGCCGATGCCTACAATTCCTATAAGAATCACTCCGACGATAATGACCAATGTCAATGTGCTCATTCCAGGCTCCTTCTAATTGTTTCTCACATCCCCCAGCCGAGTCCGGGATGGTGTCGCTCTTCAAAACTCCTGATGCGATGATCTGGAAACGCAGACACATCTCCTCATCGCGAGTTCTGAACGCAGAGTCCGCCTTTATGCGCCGACCCTTTTCCCGGAGACAAAATGCAAAATCAGGAGGATGATGCCGACGACAAGCAAAATATGGAATAAACCGGTAGAAACGTGAAACGCGAAAAGTCCGACCAACCAGCAAATCACTAAAATCGCTGCGATGAGTCCTAACATGTTTTTCTTCTCCTCCCATCCGCGCGCGAAACTAGCTGCAACGCCGCGCCCGGAGCCCAAGCCCAAGTCACGGAGAGTTTCCTCCAGATTTAAGCTGCGCGTCTCAAGCATAAATATCTGTTCACTTAGGGACACCGCGGATGGATATTATGAATAGCGCGTTCGAGAGTATCTGTCCGGCGGCGAATGTTGCGGGGACCGAGGCCGAGCTCGAAGACCACTAACAGTATTTGCATCACAGTCCAGAGCATGTGGACCACGGCGAGAGCGTGGGGCTACGTCGCTCACGACCTCATGGAAGGCGTCGTACTCCCGGACGTAGAGCGAATCGCGGCACAGTTTGGCAACGCAGTCTGGGGCGTTTTGGACGCAATTGGACGTAAAAAGCGAAACGGCTCAGAGGGAGCATCCTCTAAGCCGTTTCTTATCAACTAACAATTGGTTGCGGGGGTCAGATTTGAACTGACGACCTTCGGGTTATGAGCCCGACGAGCTACCAGGCTGCTCCACCCCGCATGTTCACTATAGCGGACATGCGCAGTCGCGTCAAATCAGCCTGGTTGAACACTGCCGTAATTTCCTTCGATCTAAAACCTTTCATTCTCCTTGCTCGAATTCCCACGTCGCGCCTTCCGCTGCCTCTCTACCACGTGTTATACGCTGTTCCCTCGAAGGACGATGTCAGGGCAGAATGCGAATGGACGTCGATGATCCCCGTCGTCACCTGATCCGGGCTCAAAACCACATTGTCGTACTGCGGATCCCAGTCTTTTGCCGACGTCATCGGGTCCGTGGGAATTTCGCGCAGATAACCAGCTTGTTGGAGATCGTCCAGAGACTGTGGCGCTGCTTGCTTATCCAAAGTGTAGTTGTCTATCGCTTGCCGCATCACCTGCAAATCGTGCTTCAACACCGCTTCCCGCGCCCGCTGCATACTTTTGTCGTATCGCTGCGCCGCCATGCCGATCAGAATCAGGATGATGGTGATGACAATCATCAGCTCGATCAGCGTGAACCCCGCCCCGATAATCCCCGGCCGTTTCCTCCGGAGAATTTCGCCGTTCACCTTTTTTGCAAAACGATTCATCTCACCGCCTCAACTTAAATCACCAATCGCTATATTTCGTCCCATCAAGAGCTGTGCCTGTCGATTTCGTATACACATCGAATACGTTTTTTCCGCACCAGCTTGTCGAATCCGCGTCGTCTGAAACGCACCGCAATCCCCAGTCCGCCTGTCCCGTCATCGGATCCACCGGAATCTTCCTCAAAAAACGCAATCTCTTGTCGTCTCCTGCTCCCAGTTGCACGCCTTTCACCAGCGTATCCAAATCCGGCGGGTAGTTCTCGCTCCCCACTTCTGTCCGGAACTTATGTTGATCCGCCAGGTCCTTGTAGCGGTCGATCGCGTCTTTCATGGTTCGCAAGTCATAGCGCAGTTCGGATTCTTTTTGTCTCACCACGGTGTAGCGGAATACCGGCAGCGCCATGGAGGACAAGACGAGCAGGATTGAGCAGGCAATAATCAATTCGAGGATGGTCATTCCTGCTGACGGGGACAGATGTCCCCGGCAATGGCGTCTGCTCGAACGGGAGAAGCGCGGCCGCATCGTTCATTTCCTCTCGCGTGGACTAGGGCTGAACCTGCACACTAGCCTCGGTCGTGACCAGTGGTATGGGTCGCTGCTGGGAGTCCTTCGCGTTTTCCTGCACGATGGAAACATTCGACGAACCCGGCGCCAGTCCCTTGATCACTATCCCAAGCAAAGTTCCGCTGCCGCTCACGCCTTGCGTGTTGGGCTGCCTGGTCGCGGAAATGATGGCTTGCCCCTTTTCCTTGTTGACGTTCGATACGATGGCGATCTCCTGCGTCCCTCCAGAAAGAAAGCCCCCGTGCTGACCTTCGCCCACCGCGTGCTGCACCTCTTCGACGCTGATCACCGCCGGGTTGTATTGCAGTAACATTGGGATCGAGAACAGGTCGCTTACATTGTCCACGACCACCGCAATTGTTTTCGTCTCTCCTACTCTCACTGCAACTGACTGCGGCTCGAATCGCAGCTTGCCAGGCTGCCCCTGCGGCGGATTCACTCCCGCGGCCGTTGTCCCGGGTGCCGGTGCCGGCACTGCAGGCGTCACCCCCGCTGGCGCTTGTGCCAAGGGCTTCGGTGCTTCTTGCGTCGGTGTGCGGACTTCACTTTCTCGCTTCACCTGAATATTTTGATCGTATCCCGAGTAAAGTCCCCGCAAATTCTCCCGCGTCCATTCGGGCAGCCGGACGATGTGCGGAATCAGCACGATCAAAACTTCGTCCTCCTGGTGGTCAATGCTGTCCGTCGAAAATAGGTAGCGGATAATCGGAATCTTCGCCAGTCCCGGCCACCCGTTTAGTGTCTTTGTGTCCGTTCTTTGGATGAGGCCGCCCAGAATACTGGCCTCGCCATCCTTCAGTCGAATGTCGTGTTCGACGACGCGCTGGCTGATGATTGGCTGGCTGATCCCTCCAATCGTGGATTGGCCCGTCACCGAGGAAACTTCGATCTTCGTTTTCAGGCTGATTTCGTGATCCGGGTGCACCCGAGGCGTGATGTCGATATTCACACCGACATCCTGGTATTGAAACTGTGTGTTCACAAGTGGGTTGACCAATCCCGCCGTCCCAACTGCACCGACTCCTACACCCGCCTGAAAGCTTCCTGTGGCGATTGGGATTCGATCCCCGATTTTAAGTTTTGCCGGTTGCCCATCCACGGAACGAAGCTCTGGATTCTGAATAATTTTTGTATAGGTGTCGGTTAGCACTGCATTCGCCGTGAAGTTCGGAAGCGTAACGCTGTAATCGCTGCCATTCAGGTGCCGTAGCGTATCGAGCGTAATGTTAGTCGTTGTTGTTGGTGTTGTCGTTGAGCCGCCTGTGGTGGTCGTTGCGTTGGGATTTATGGCGATCGAAGCGCTTTGCCCCGGTCCAACTCCGAGATTGCGCAGCCGATCCGTTCGCGCCTCCAGCACTTCTACCTGAACCACCACTTCTGGTTTGGCTTTATCGACGTCGTTGAGCACTTTGCCGACCAGTGTCAGCACGTCCGGCGTCGCTCGAATGATGATGGCGTTCTGCGAATTTACCTGCTGAATCCGCTTCACATCGAACAATTGCCTCAGTCCCGTAACTATTTCCGTCAAGTCCTGCGGTGTTACCGTGTTCGCCAGATAAAAAGTTTTCAGCACTTCCTCTTCATAATCCCGTCGCTTCTGGGCCTGGTCCGGAGCTATGAGAATTGTGTTTTCGGTAATTGGCTTCCAGAACGCTTTGCTCTGCACGCAGGCTATCTCCAGCGCCTGTTCCAGCGTCACGTTGTTCAAGTCCACCGAAATTCGCCGTGCAGGGAAGTCCGGATCGTAAATTACGGTCAGCCCCGCCAGCTTGCCGATCGTGTCGAAAACCATTTTGGCATCGTTCGAAGCCCGGTAATTGATCGGCGCCCTCGAGAGCGGCTTGATTTCCGGCGGCGTTGACAGAAATTGCTTCGTCTCGTCTTCCGGAGTCGGCGGCGTGCCGTCTGTCGCGTGCGTCTGTTCCGCGATCAGATCCAAAGTCTTTTTCAATTCCTGCCCGGCAATCGTACTGGAAGGATCTACGATTTGTGCGCGCTGGAACTGGGCCGCTGCTCCCTGCAGGTCCCCGTTTTCCCTTTGTTTCAGGCCCTGTTTGATGTGCATTTCCCCGGCCTGAAAGCGCGTTTGATTTACCCTGATTTTATAGCTGGCGTTGTTGGGGTCGGACTTCAGAGCCTTTTGATAAAATTCTAGCGCCGCATCATAATCCTGCAGTGTCTCCGCCTTGCGCCCCTTGCTGTAATCAGTTTGCCCTTTGGGGCAGCCCGCTGCGAACAGACCCATTCCGGCGCACAGAATGACACTACACCAGCGTCGCATGTATTCTCCCGGGCTTGGACTTGAAGCCTTTTCAGTCTAACACCCGGTTTAGAGCACCGGCAACACAAGGAAGGTTGGCTGTCGCCCTCAGGTAATCACCTCAAGCCCCCTCCATAGCCAAGATTTCTCACTCCGGATATGATGGAAGATTGTGTCCAAGCCTGCGAAAAAATCGGGGAAGGAAAACAAGTCTGGCGAACAGATTGTCGCGCAGAATCGCGCGGCCTCCTATAATTATCATCTATTGGAGCGCCTCGAAGCCGGCTTGGTCCTCCACGGTACGGAAGTGAAAGCCTTGCGCGAAGGGAAAGCGAACATCCGCGATGCTTACGTCGATTTCAAGCCCAGCGGCCCCTGGCTTGTTAACGCACATATCGCACAGTACATGCCCGGCGGCCCGTGGAATCACGAGCCTCTTGGCGCGCGCAAGCTCTTACTTCACAAGAACGAAATTTATAAGCTCGCCGGGCGTACCCAATCCAAAGGCTTGACCGTCATTCCTCTGCGCATCTACTTTCGCAATGGACTGGCCAAGGTCGAACTCGCTCTCGCGCAAGGCAAGAAGTCTTGGGACCGCCGCCAGGATGAGCGGAACAAGGAAGCACGCAGAGAAACAGAAGAAGCAATGTATCGCAATCGGAGGCGATGAAGATCCATGCAAATCACGTTAGCAACTCAGCCGTTCGCAAGCATCGAAGCAGACGCGCTTGTCACTTACGTTTTTGAAGATGGCGAGCTTGTGCAAGGACGAATTTCGGAGATCAATCAGCTCTCGAACGGCCTTCTAAATAAACTAGCGAAAAGCGGCGAACTCACCGGGAAGCCGTTGGAAATGACACTGATTCACGCGCCTGCGGGCTTGAAAGCCGGGCGGCTGCTGCTCGTCGGCGCGGGCAAGCGCGACAAATTCGACTCCGCGGCGTTGCGAAGGATTTCCGGATCGGCCCTGCGATATTTGAAATCGCGCGGAGTGCACACATTGGTTTTTGTCTCTCGCGAGGGCCACGCCACCGAGGACGCCGCGCAAGCCGCGGTGGAAGGCGCTCTTGCCGCGGACTTCGAATCCGACAAGTACAAGACCGACAAAAAGAATGACAAGTCGATCGATTCAATCGTGCTCGCCGGATATTCCGATGCCGAGCGCGCTGCCGGAGAAAAGGGCCTGTTGCGCGGCCGCATCATCGCCGATGCGCAGAATTTTGCGCGCGACCTCATCAACGAGCCGTCCAACAAACTCACGCCGAAAATTCTCGCGGAAAAAGCCGAAGCCATGGCGAAGCAGGCGGGGCTCGCCGTGGAAATTCTCGACGAGAAAAAAATCGCCGACCTCAAAATGGGCGCTCTCCTGAGCGTGGCCCAGGGCGGGCCGGAACCGCCGCGCATGATCGTTATCACTTACACTCCCGCGAATCTCAAGCCGGGCGCGCCGGTGATTGGATTCGTCGGAAAAGCCGTCACGTTTGACACCGGCGGAATTTCCATCAAGCCTTCCGAAGGCATGGAAAAAATGAAGTACGACATGGCCGGCGGCGCCACCATGATCGGCGTCATGCGCGCGCTGGCCGCGCTCAAACCAAACGTGAAAGTCATTTGCGTCGTGCCCTCCACGGAAAACATGCCCGGCGGCAGAGCGCAAAAGCCCGGCGACATTCAGACGGCCATGTCCGGAAAAACCATCGAAGTTCTGAACACGGACGCCGAGGGCCGCCTGATTCTCGCCGACGGCGTTCACTATGCGAAACAACTCGGCGCGACGCATCTCGTTGACGCCGCCACTCTCACCGGAGCAATCGTCGTGGCGCTTGCCAGCATCAACGTCGGTGTCTTCAGCGGCGCCGATCAATCCTGGACGGACAAGATTCTCGCTTCAGCAAAAGCTGCGGGCGAAAAAATGTGGCAACTGCCGATGGATGACGAATACCGCGAGTTTATTAAAGGCACGGTCGCGGATATTCAGAATATCGGGAGCGGCAAAGGCGGCGGCTCGATCACAGGCGCGTGGTTCATCCGTGAATTCGCGGGCGACACGCCGTGGGTGCATCTCGATATCGCGGGCACGGCCTGGAACGACGACGCCAAACCCTGGCTTGCCAAAGGCCCGACGGGAGTGGCGTTGCGGTCTCTGGTCCATCTTGCTATGTCCTACTAGATTCGAGCTTTTTTCGCATCGCACGGCAAGAGAGAGGCACGATGAATCGTGCCTCTACATTTTTTCCGGGGCCTCGATCCCCAGCAAATCCAGCGCGCGCACAAGTTGAGATTCCACAATTTCCGTCAGGCGCAGTAAGAAGGCGCGTTTTTGTTCATCGGCTTCCGTCAAGATGTGATGCTTGTGGTAGAAATTGTTAAATTCCTGCGCCAGATGGAAAGCGTATTTGGCAACGAAGGCCGGCTCTTGCGCGCCGATCGCAGCGTCCACAGCGTCGTCCAGTGAGCCTACCGCGAGCAATAATTCCCACAGGCCGTTTCCGTCCGGCCCTGCGAAGAGTGCAGCGACACTCTCGCGAGTCACTGCAACGTTGGTCGCCCCTGCTTCCGCGCCTTTCCTGCGGATACCGCGGATCCGGACTACCGCGTATTGGCAATAAGGGCCCGTCTCGCCTTCAAAGCTGAGGGCATCTTTGAAGTCGAAGGCAATGACTGTGTTGCGCGTGAATTTCAGGAGGAAAAAACGCAGTGCGCTTACAGCGATGGCGTGGGCCGTTTTTTTCTGTTCCGCGCCGCTCATGTCCGCGTGGCGTTGCTGAACTTCGGCGAGCGCGGCAGCCTCGAGCTTGTCGATGAGGTCGTCGGCCTTAACGCCGAAACCCTTCCGACCGCTGACTTGAACGAATGGCTGCTTGGCTTCTTCGGCAGTGAGTTCATAGCCGAGTTCCGCGGCGCAGCGGGGAGTCAGAACCACGAACGCGTAGGACAAGTGGATGGATTTCGCGGCGGCTTCGGCGTGGCCGAGACGGCGCAGCGCTTCGGCAACGACATCCTGCACGTAGGACTGGCGCGTATCAATGACGTTGTAAACCGCGGTGGCGGGTTGGGCGAAATGCGGAGCGGCGGGATCGCTCTTGAGAGTCGTTGTGGCCCAAACCGTTTCACCTTCCGGAGAGTCAGGCCATATGCGATAGTTGAAATCCTTGCCTAACAGTCCGAATTTCCAGAGTTGATAAGCGATGTCCTTGCCGACGTAGGTTACCGTGCCGTTGGAGCGGACGATAATTTTGTCCTGGATATTTTCTTCGTCCTCGTCGGCAGGTCGTTCCGCTTCGGATGGTTTCCCGGAATCCTTTGCTTCTTCTTTCCACGGAATGATCCAGCAGCCCGCCATTTTCCCGGCGTTAACGAGTTGAATGACGCCTGATTTTTTTAGCAGCTCAAAGGCGGTATCCCAGAACTTGAGGTGGAGAATTTCGCTCTCGCGGGCGAGAAGGTCATAGGCGATGCCGAGGCGCGCCATGGTTTTGAGGTGGAGGCTGACGACGGTGTCCGCGATCACGTGGGCGACTTCGGCTTCTTCGCCGCGATCTTCCTCAATGGCCTTGAGAGTACGCGCGCGAAGTTCGGCGGCGCGTGCTTTATCTTGTTCAAAAAAGTGCGTGGCTTTGGCGTAGAGATCCCAACAGTAATAATCGAACTTCGGCGCGATGGCCAGCGTCTTGACGCCGACGGGAGTGCGGCGCTCCATTTCGAGAAAGCCGATGACGACGTCGGCGACCTGGACTCCGGTGTTGTCAATGTAGTTCTGGATCTGGACGGAATTCCCAGTGTGGCGTAAAACGCGGGCCATGGTGTCGCCGAGAACAGAATTGCGAACGTGGCCGATGTGCGCGGCCTTATTGGGATTGATGCTAGTGTGCTCGACGATAATTTTTCCGGATATTTTCGTGGACGCGAGTGGCGAGTGGCGAGTGACGAGTGGCGAGAGATCAGACCAGAAGGCGGCGCGATCGAAGTAGGCGTTCAGGTAGCCGCCGCCGGCGACTTCCACGCGGGCGATGCCCTCGATTTTGCCCAAAGTATTCACGATCTCCTGCGCGATGATGCGCGGAGCTTTCTTAAGGCGCTTAGCGAGCTCGAAGCAGACGGGAGAGGCGGCTTCACCCATTTCAATTTTAGGCGGCCGGTTGAGGACGATGTCGAGAGTGATGGCGTAGTGCTGCTGGATGAGGCGGGCGAGCGCGTCGCGAAGGCGATTTGTCAGCGTCAGGTACAAGGGTCCTCGCGGAAGAAGAGCAGTGAGTATAGGCGGAGGAGGGTGAAGCGGTCAAAACGAGTCGAATGGATCGTAGGAACGCGAACGGGCATACCCCACCCCGGGTGTTTTGCGCAAAGAGTGCGTAAGGTATTGAAAATACAATGGATGTGAGATCGGACAGTGCAAAAGAGTGCGTAAGAGTATGAAAACAAAGGAAGGCTAGAGTCTTTGCAATGATATTGATGCGGAGAGCGTGCAAGAGTGGCAAACAAAGAGGTTACAGATGCATTGGGAAGAAGAGCTGGGAACGTGTTGATGCCACGGGGCTTAGAGAGAACCTCGTGGCGAGGGGGCATTTGTCATGCGGCACGGAAAACCGTGCCGTTCCATTAATGAATATTATAACACAACCGTTATATTTGTCAAGTGATTACTGATAACCGGCGTGTTTGCCTGGACCTAACGGTCTCAAGCCATCCCTCGGAGTGGCTGCGTCCACGCGTAGGCTGCTTCCGTTTCGCCCGGCAAGTTAATCGTACCCGTGGCTCATCGTGGGGTCTCAACTTACTGTTAGCCCGTCATCCGCTCTGGATCGCAGATGAGACCCTGTAGAATCTCGGGCTAACCCAACGCAACTCCGATGGACAGATCTTAGTCTCGCGAGGCAAGGCGCCGACTATTCCGTCAGCTGCGCATGGCTACTTCAGCTTCGCGTATTCCGCCTTGGCGGCGATGAGAATGGGGATGTCGGGGTCGGCGTCTTTCCAGAGCGTGAGGAAATCGTTGTATGCGGCGCGGGTTTTGGCGGTGTCGCCCTTCAAGGCATAGGCGCGGGCGAGGCCGAGATGGGCCAAGGCACCCTGCGGGGAAATGCTCACGAGGCCGCGATGGTCTAGAAGTTTCTGGAACTCTGCGGCCGCTTGGTTACCTTTCCGCAGGCGCAGGTAGGCTTGACCGCGTAAATAGGCAGGGCATAGATTTCCGGTTGTACTCATCTCAAGGGCCGACGTAGCTTGGAGCAGCTCGATGGCTTTGGCGGGATTGTTGCCATTGATTTCAATCGCTGCATGGATGGCCGGCAGCCAGTAGCCGCTGACAAGCGTGGCCTCAGGGAATCGCCTCGCCAGGTCGTTGGCTAGAGCCAGCGCTTGAGCCGAGTCCCCCGCAAGGGCCAGGGTCAGAGCTGCTTCAGCTTGGACGGCGCGGTTTGGAGCTCTAGCCAGGGCGGATTTGGCGCCCTCGCGAGCCTGAGCGAAATTGCCATATTCTGCTTCCGTCAAAGCAGCATCGACCTCGTACCCCGCAGCCAGTTCCTTCCTATTGTTTCGCTGCCCTGCTTCGATCGTACTTTGCGTCAATTCCCGTCCTCTGTGGAGGCGACCATAGTAATCTTCTGTAGCGGAAGCAGCGCCCAGAAAGAAGTCTTCCTGGCCGGGTTTGTTTGCGACCCAAGCCATTTGGCGAGCCATCTCGGCCTCATCGGGTTCCAAAAAAGCAATCCTGTACCGCTGGAAGTGTAGACCAGGGAAATCGATATTCCGCGCCAAGGCCTGCTGGTACACGGCCTTCGCTTCGTCCAGGCGATCCATAATAGTATATGAAGCCATGAGGCGCGCGTGTGTACGGGCATCGTCGGGATCGAGTCGAAGCGCCTCGAGAATCGCCCTATGTGCAGCTTCATGTTGTCCTAGACCTCTGAGGGGTCGCTCCAAATCGAAGTGGGCCAGTTTGTCCCGCGGATACTCTTGTGCCCAGAGATGGGCGACTTCCACGGCCCTTTCAAGTTCTCCTGTACCAGTGCGATACATAACAGTGATGCGGAATTTTTCCCGCTCGCTCGCCCGATCACGTAGCTCATACGCCTTTTGAATGTATCCGCGACCTGTTTCCAGCTGTCCGGTATCGGCATAGCTTCTTCCGAGGGAAGCGTAGGCCGAGGCGAAATTCGGATCACGCTCGAGAGCACGCTTGAAAAATGGGATCGCTGCCACGTTGCCTTCTTCGGAACCAATCTTCATCCCCAGCGAGTAGGCCTTGAGGGCTTCGAGTGATGACGTGGAGGCCTGCTCAATGGGCACATCAAATTTTTGGACCGAGCTTAACGATTCACCGGCTTTTCCACGGAGATCCCTTGCCGCCTCGTCGAGGGCCTTGAGCACTTGTTCTTTGCTGCTGGCCGTCATCTGCTCTTGCACCAGGAAGTCCCCCGTCTGGCAATTCACCAAATTGACCGCGATCACGTACTGACTCCCCAGGCCCGCAATCGCACCGCTGATGTATGCCTTGCTCCCCACGCGCTGGCAAAGGTCGCGGGCAAGTCCCTGTGCGAGCCGTTCAGTGGGGGAGCGCCCCATTAACTTCAGCGTGTCCTGTACCTTCTGATCCGAGAGGACATCGAGAAACGGAGACTGCTCCAGTTGGACGGCGAGGCCCTGCTTAAGGGTGTCGTCAAATACGGCATCGCCAGTTGTATTGTTGAAGTCCGCGAGCACAATCGTGTCTTTCTCCGTCAAGGCATGCACGCGGCGGGCGCGAAACAAGTAGAATGAGGCTGCGGCCGCCGCCAGGATAACGGCAATCCCGCCCAAGGCGGCCACACCCTTTACGTGCCATCGCGTGCGGCTGGCACCAGTCCCTGGTGCGGCCGTTTTTGACGACTCCGTGTCACGCTTCAGTCGTTGCAGGTCGGTGCGAATGTCCGAAGCGTGCTGGTAACGGAGGTTGGGGTCTTTCTCCAGACATTTGTTGACGATCTCTTCGAGCTTCGGTGGGACCTCGGGGTTAATCCGAACCGCAGGCACGGGTTGGCGTTCCAGAATGGCGTGGAAGATCATTCCCGAGGTCTCGCCGCGGAACGGCAACTGTCCGGTGGCCGTCTCATACAGCACGGCACCGAAGGAAAATAGGTCGGTTCGTGTATCCAATTCCTTGCCCTTCACCTGTTCTGGCGACATGTAAGCGACTGTTCCGAGAGCCGTACCGGGGCTGGTGAGATGGTCTTCGACGTCGAGGGTCGCAGCGGTCTGCTCCGTTCCCGTCACAGGTTTGGGAGAGAGCTTGGCCAACCCGAAGTCGAGGATTTTGGCGTGCCCACGATCAGTCACAAAAATGTTGGCAGGCTTAATGTCGCGATGAACGATGCCTTTGCCGTGCGCGGAATCGAGCGCATCCGCAATCTCGATTCCCAGCGAGACCAGTGTTTCCAGTTCCATGGGCCGCCCGGCGATGCGGTGCTTCAGCGTCGCGCCTTCCATAAACTCCATTGCAATGAACGCCTTCCCATCCTGCTCGCCGATGTCGTAAATAGTGCAGATGTTGGGATGATTCAGGGCAGACGCGGCTTGTGCTTCGCGTTGAAACCGGGCGAGGGTATGCGGATCCCGGGCAACATCCTCAGGCAGAAACTTGAGCGCGACGAAACGGTGGAGACGCGTATCCTCCGCCTTGTAAACGATTCCCATCCCACCACCACCTAGCTTCTCGATGACGCGGTAATGCGAGATGGATTCGCCAATCATTGCTGGGAAACCGCTCTTGGCAGGGCATGTTAGGCTGCGCTCAAAAGCAAGTCAACATGGGCGACGAGCCAATCAAATCCTGGCTTTGTCGGCCAACCGGAAGTAGTCCGTCTCATGTATCGATCCGGGATAGGCACTCCTTCGACCAACTGCCTTCTACTGCTGTTTATGCCACCACTCGCGAAGAGATTGGCAGCGACCGGTGGAGCCCAGCGAGATGAGAAAGATGCCGTCGAGAGTGGTGTGCAGGGATTGGGGAATGATGACGAACGTGGCTTGCCATTGGGCAATGCCGTAGCCCGGCTCGACGGCAAGATTATCGTACTTGAATTGGACGTGATCTTCGGTCTTGGCGACGTGTATCCAGTAATCGCGGATGGCAGGTCGGCCGCGGAGAGGCTCGACGAAGGGCGTGACTTGATAGGTGGCGTCGTCGGTGTAGAGGGAGGCGGCGGCGTTTGGATCGCGGCTTATCCAGGCGCGTCCGTAAGCGGCTAGCCATTGGTTGAAGGATTCTCGGTCCATCTGGCAGATGAGCCCGTTCTGGTCCAGTGATTATGTATCAATCGCGGGTGTTGCGCTTCGGTGTTATTACTGAGATCTTGTGCCGCGGGGCTGAGCTTGACGAACCAGATAGCGAGCAACCGTTGCAGCGGTGTGCGCGACTAGGCCGCCACCCACCGGAGCCAGCTTCCGGTTCGGCGGCAGGATCATTGCCGCTCCAGCACATCGTGCCTCAACTTCCGGATTGCCCGTGATCCGCCCGGAATCAGCGTGAAGCAGCCCTGTGCAAGAAATCCCGGCACAATCGTTCTAACATCATGCTAGGCTTACGTATTCAGACGAGAGCTCTGAAGGTGATGTAATTGGTCCTCGGTGAAAGCTCCCGCTACGTATTGGCTGAACTCTTGGTAGCGATGTTCACTTGCGCAGCCGCCAACGCGCAAACCCCGCACGTTCGTCTGGAACCGGGCTCCGTGCACGCATCCAAGATTGAGGCAATTCGCGACGATAAGAAGACTTCCCTTCAATTCCGTTCCATCCTGGTGCTGACGGATTTTCCCGGCGCAAAATCCGGCGAGTCCGCAGTCCAAATGATTTACGACCCGGAGAGCAAGCTTTTCGAATGGCGCTCCTTCCAGACGTACCAGGGTTACGATGCAGAACTCGAAGCAAAGCAATTTGCCAAAAACTCTTTCGTCTATCTCGTACCCGACAGGCTCGTGGTTTTTTCTCGTCTCATGTTCCAGTCTCAAGAGGCGGTGTGGGAGAGTACAGAACACTACGACAGCATGCATCAAGGGCAAGATAGCGTGATGCGGTTCTTCGAGGAACATAGGGCGACCGCAGACACGCCATGGAACGCGCGATTCAAGACAGTCGACTTAATGAAGGAGATACCGCGAAATTTCATGGAGCAGTGCTATAACGCGATGATGAGCCCTCCCAGGGTCGAAGAATTGCGGCGCGACGAAAAGCACTGGATTTTCAAGATTACTGGTCCGAATGGCAACTCTGCCAAAGTCTCCTTGGATGATGCATTCAAGGTAGTCGCCACAAAGCTTATTCCCCGTCCCGCCGTCATCGTTGAGGACAGCGCCACCGTTCCCACGGCGGTCCACGCGATGCGCAACGGGATTTCCTCTCGATTGGAAGCCCGCGAACTGCTGCTAAATGTCGCTCACGGATGTTCCATGGCATCCCGATCGCAGGTGCTGATGGTTTACGACCCGACCACGAAGCTATTCCTGTGGTTTCCCGAAGGAGCATCAGCGGATTTCCTCCCCAAAAGCGATCGCTTCCCGGACGACATAGCCGCCCAATTTTTTCAGAATTCCATATTCGTCATTACGGAAGATAAGATAGCGGCCTTCAGCACCGATACAGAAACCGTCCGTCATTCGAGCGTCCGGTTCGCCAGTCTGCAGGATGCGCAACAGAGTCTCTTATCCGAAATTGCAAAACCTCTATCCGCGCCTGCCGCCGGCGCCAAGCAGTTGCGTCTGGACTCGCTGCTGGTTCCCATGCAGTACTACGTTCCAAAGCGCACGCCGCCATCCTGGCGGGCAGCGACCCACGAAGGCGGGCGCTGGCGCCTGCAACTGGAGTGGTCTGCAGGGCCGCTTAAAGAAGCTACCCTTTTTCTCGACGATAGCTTCAACCCGGTGAAGGCAGATCTCACCTACGCGACATCGCAAGCAAAAATCGGCGGCATTGCGAGCTGGCCGCTTCTCTGGGACACCGTGCGTAACCTGAAGGCTGATCAGCTGGCCCCGCCACCCCAAAGCGAACTTACCATCACCGACAAATCCTCCTCCATTCACGCCTTGAAAAACGGACGTCCAATAAAAGTGCAGGCGCAATTGATTGATATTCATCGCATGGGGAAAATGTTGGCTGTGTATGACCCAACGTCCCGGCTCTTCTGGTGCGTTTATGAGCCTCACGGCGTGGGAGACAACATTGGGTATTACTCCAGCCAATTCGAGAAGGGGAATTCTTGGTTACTGGTTACCGATGACAAGATTCTGGGTTTCGACGCCGTGAGCAACAACAGTTTCACGGGTGCTCAAGAGTCAACCCTCAGGTACGCCAGTTTCAGCAAAGGGCTAAAGTACGCTTTGACGGCAGTCTGGCGGAATACAGGATCGATCCGTGACGGTCATGCGTATTTCGACATCCAGTTTCCACCGGCTTTCCTGACTCAATGGACGGCGCCGTACAACGTAGCGCCTCGGTATCTCGGGATTTCCGAGTCCCATGGCAACTGGCAACTCGTCCTTGAAGGAGCCAGCGGTCAACAAGCCATCGTCACCCTAGGTGAAGGATACGAGCCCGCGCGTGCGAGTTTCATCTATGCCGCGCCTGCACAGAAGTGACGCTCGGTCGAGCGATTGCAGCAGGAGCACCCGGTCGAGAAGATGTTTCTTCTTCAGCGCTTCGCTCGCGGTCCAGAGACGGCGGTTTGGGAAGTGTTGACAAGGGTTTGGGATGGATGGTCGGCCAACCGGGAGTTTTCCGTCTCATGTATAGATCCGGGATAGGCACTCCTTTGACCAACTGCCATCTACTGCTGTTTATGCCACCACTCGCGAAGAGATTGGCAGCGACCGGTGGAGTCCAGCGAGATGAGAAAGATGCCGTCGAGAGTGGTGTGCAGGGATTGGGGAATGATGACGAACGTGGCTTGCCATTGGGCAATGCCGTAGCCCGGCTCGACGGCAGGATCATTGCTGCTCCAGCGCATCCTGCTTCAACTTCCGGACCGCCCGTGATCCGCCCGGAATCGGGTGCGAACGCTGAGGGGCGGCTTAACTTCTCACTGGGCCAATGCGCCGCTGGATGGGCCCAAAAACGAAAGCTAGTGTTGATATCTATTGACGCATATCGATATAGAATGATATAGATATTGGCATGACTAGAGTCAATCCTCAAGAGTTTATTCCGCTCAAGACCCATTGGTTTCACATCATGCTGTCGCTTGCGGGCGGAGAGCAGCATGGTTACGGAATCATGCAGGAGGTCCTGAATCGCACTACTGGAAAGGTGCGGTTGTGGCCAGCGACATTGTATGGATCGGTTAAGCGGCTGATCGAGGCGGAATTGATCGAGGAATCCGACAAGCGGCCAGCGCCGGAACTAGACGATGCGCGTCGCCGCTACTACCGCCTGACGCCCATGGGCAGGCAGGTGCTTGACGAGGAATGCGAGCGCCTACAGGAATTGGTCCGGACCATTCAAGAGAAGCAAGGGCGAGCGAAGCAAGGCTTGGTGACGGAATGAACCGCCCAACGCCATCCACATCATCCACGCGCCAGTCGGGTTTCGCATGGCGCATCTACCGCCGCCTGGCCCAAGCGTTTCCTCACGAATTCAAATTGGCTTACGGCGACGACGTGATGCAACTCGGCGAAGACGTCATAGACGAAATTGCCAAAAGGCACGGAGCCGGGGGTCTGATCCGCCTCATCGCGGACATTGCAATTCGCGTACCGCTCGAATACCTGAGCGAAATGCGCGGCGATATGCGCTATGCCGTGCGCGCCCTGCTCAAGTCGCCCGGGTTCGCGCTGGTGGGCATCATTTCGATGGGACTTGGCATCGGCCTCACGACCAACGTCTACAGCTCGAAATGGGAAATGTTATTTCGTGATCTGCCGGGAGCGGCAAACGCGAAAGACCTGGTGATGATGCAACAGTCGGCGGATGCCGATCTCGCCGCTGTCTCGTACTACTATATCGAACAGTTCCGCGAGCAAAAAGGCCTGTTCACTGGCGTCGCGGCATTTGAGACCGGCATCCCGTTCAATGTCACGTTTCAAGGCAACCTGAGTGGCAAACCCGAGCGCGTCTTTGGCCAACTGGTGTCACCGGATTATTTTTCCGTGCTCGGCGTCCAACCGCAGCGTGGCCGCGTGTTCAGCGCCGCAGTGGACCGGTCCGGTGACGCGCCCTTCGTCGTGATCAGCGATCGCTTCTGGCGCAATCGCCTCAACTCCTCTTCCAACGCAATCGGGCAAATCCTTCGCCTGAATGGGCAAATCGCGACGATCGTCGGAATCACGCCCAGGAATTTCAACGGTGCACTCGCCATCAACCCCTCCGAGCTCTTCGTTCCGGTCACCGCACCCGCCGCGCTAGCTCCAGAGCTCGCCAACGATGTGATGCATAAACGCAATGCCAAAGAGTTCCTCGCGATGATGTGTCTCGCGCCTGGTGTCACGATTGAATCCGCGGAAGCAGGTCTCGATGCCATTACGCGCCGTCTCGACGAGCAGGATTCTTCGATGGCAAGGCGCACGGACCAAGGCAGGCGCGTCACGTTGCTTCCGGCGGGCACGAGCGTACCGATTCCGCGGAAATTGAAGCCCGCGTTGATCGGATTTTTCATTGCGTTGATGGGCCTTGTGATCGCGCTGGCGTGTATGAATCTGGCGAACATGCTGATGGCGCGCGGCGCCAATCGGCGAAAAGAGTTGGCGATTCGCCTCTCGGTGGGGGCCAGCCGTTTCCGGCTGGTGCGCCAGATGATGAGCGAAGGCATTCTGCTCTCAATGCTCGGCGGCGTTGCAGGGTTCGCACTTGCGCTTGGTCTCGGCGCGTTGAACGCCCATTTCAGGCCGCCGACTACGCTGCAGTTCGAAACGAATTTCTCCCTGGACTGGCACGCAGGACTCTTCGCGTTTGGCCTCGCGATTATCTGCGGCGTTGGATTCAGCCTCGGGCCAGCTCTGCAAGCGACAAAAGCCGATTTGACTCCCGCCCTCAAAGAGGGCTCGGCGCTTCAGTTGCCGGGTTACCGGCGCATTGGCCTCCGCAACTTGCTCATGGTGATCCAGGTCGCAGCGTCGCTCACGCTGCTGCTGATGACCGGATTCCTGGTGATGGGAATCAGCAAGGGCACCAACATCCAAACCAAGTTCGATCCGAGCACGATGGTTCTCTTGTCGCTCGATCCGGTGCGCGACGGCTATTCAGCGGAAAAAGCACAAGGTCTGTTCGAGAAACTTCCCGAGCAGCTCAAAAACACCGGCCAGGTGCGCAACATCGCCTTAGCCGCGCAGCCGCCCTTTACCAGCGAATCGGAACGCACGTCACTGTCTGCGGAAGACTCCCCGGGATCCTCACAGGTTGTGCAGCAGGTGCTCGAGGAAACCGTGGGCGCGGGCTACTTTGCCACGCTCAACGAATCGATTCTGGCGGGCCGAGACTTTGCGGTATCTGACCAACGAAGCCACGCTGATGCATCGAACGCCTTGCCCGCCGTGCTGAACGAAAGTGCGGTGCGCGGATTCTTCGGCAATGGGAACGCGCTCGGGAAGCGAGTTCGGGACGACAAGCAGACCTATGAGGTGGTCGGCGTGGTCGGTGACATGAAGGATCTCGAAGGATTGAACCAATCCATTATTTATTTGCCGTTGACATCGCGGGATTTCGCGCGTCCGCCAGCTGGCGGCATAACCATTCTGGTTCGGTCGGATGCGGGTGCTTCTCCGGCGACAGATGCGCTGAGCGCGATTCGAAACGAGATAACTCTTATCGATCCCAACCTGAACATCGTCAACATGCAAACGCTCCGCTCTTACTTGGATCGTAGCCGGGCTGCGTTGCGGTTCTCGATCCAAACATACGGCGGAATCGGAGTGTTTGGCTTGGTGTTGGCTGCCATCGGGCTGGCCGGAGTTACGGCCTACGCGGTGGCGCAAAGGCGCAAGGAGATTGCTATCCGCACAGCGCTAGGCGCAAGCAGGGCGCAAGTACTGGGGCTGGTACTGCGCGAAGGGACGGCATTGGTAGGGGTCGGAACGCTTCTCGGATTCTTGGGCGCGGTTGGTCTGGCAAAAGTAGTTTCCTCGTTGGCAAATCTGTTTGCGGACGCGCTTAAGATCGGGACGAATCAGCCCCTCTTGCTTGTCGGCGCGCCGTCCCTGCTAGCGGCCGTGGCGCTGCTCGCTTGTTACGTGCCGGCGCGCAGAGCGGTCAAAATCGATCCGCTAAAGGCGCTCCGCGACGAGTAGAGTGCTTACCGATTCGTCTCCGGCGACGCCTCGTTAAGCCGGTGGAAGTCGCCGCACTTGGCGTCTCCGATTCGATCCGCCACGCGAGATAGCTCCCGGATGGTCGGCCAACCGGGAGTTTTCCGTCTCAGGTATCGATCCGGGATAGACACTCCTTTGACCAAATGCCGCCTCGGAATGGCGGCGTTGCTACGTGGAGTTTGGAGCCTCCGTTTATTCTGCGTGGGTTCGCTCGGTTATCTTGACGCGTAAACGCTGTCTTCATTTCGAGCGGAGGCGGGACGGTTGTTTGACACACTTACGTTGCGCCGATAGTATCGAGAGACTCCGACGGAACGTGCGAAAACGGGCGATTCCTGCGGCGGCGGCATTCCATGAAACTTGCCTATTTTGATTGCTTTAGCGGAATTAGCGGCGACATGACGCTGGGCGCGCTGGTGGATGCAGGCTGCACGGTGGAGCAATTGCGCGAGGAGTTGGGCGGGTTGCAGGTGCCAGGATGGGAATTGACAGCGGAGAAGGTGTGGAAGAACGGGATGGCCGCGACGTACGTCAAGGTGGTGACGGAAGATCAGTCGAAGCACCGGTCGCTCAGCGCGATTTTGGAGATATTGCAAAAGTCGAAGCTTGCGCCGACTGTGCGGGAGCGCGCGGCGGCGATTTTCCAGAAACTGGGGGAAGCGGAGGCCCGAGTCCACGACGTGCCGATTGAGAAGATTCATTTTCATGAGGTTGGCGCGGTGGACGCGATTGTGGATATTGTTGGCGCATGCATCGGGTTTCAGGCTTTGGGGATTGAGAAGTTTGCGTGCTCGGCTTTGAATGTCGGAGGCGGTACGGCAAAAATGGCGCATGGAATTTTGCCGGTGCCTGCGCCTGCGACAGCGAATTTGTTGCAAGGCAAACCTACGTATTCGAATGGAGTACAGAAAGAGCTGGTTACGCCGACTGGGGCAGCCATTGTGGCGACGCTCTGCGATTCGTTCGGGCCGCAGCCGGCCATGAGCATATCGGCGATCGGTTATGGCGCGGGGACCGCGGACCTGGAAGGGCAGCCAAACGTAGTGAGGATTATGGTTGGTGAAGAGGTTCGGGTGGGCAAGAGCGAAACAAAAGGAGCACAGGCTGAAGCCTGTGGCACCGGGTTTGACGAGGAAATTGCCGTCATTGAAGCGAACCTGGATGACATGAACCCGCAGATATACGGGTATTTTTTGGAGAAGGGGCTGGCGGCGGGGGCGCTGGATGTTTATACGACGCCGGTGCAGATGAAAAAGAACCGGCCGGGGACGTTGTTGACAGTTTTGTGCAAGCCGCAAGACACGAATTCGCTCATGACTTTGATTTTTGCAGAGACAACGACGTTTGGGGCGCGCACGTATCGAGCGCAGCGGAGGGTGCTGCCGAGGGAATGGGTGAGCGTGGCGACGGATTTCGGCGATGTGCGGATGAAGGTTTCTCGGGTGAATGGGCGGATCCTGCATGTGGCTCCGGAATTTGAGGATTGCAAGAAACTGGCGGCGGAGAAGGATGTGCCTTTGCAGAGGGTGATTGCGGAGGCGATGCGGAGTTACGAGAAAAGCTGAGAGAGAAGAGAAAAGCAAAAGGAAAAGAGCAGAGAGAAAGTAAACGCACAGACGCGGAGGACGCTGAGTTCGCGCAGAGAAGAAAGAAATGCAGAAACGGCCAGAGAACAGAACGGAGAGGAATGCCAGCTGGTAAACCAAAATATTATCTGACGACGCCGATTTATTACACGAACGGCTTGCCGCACATCGGGCATACGTATTCGACGATCGTGTGCGACACGATTCGGCGATACAAAAAGATGCGGGGCTACGACGCGATCTTGACCACAGGCACGGACGAGCACGGCGTCAACGTGGAGCGCTCGGCAAAAAAAGCGGGCGTACCGGAGTCTGAGTTTGTCGCGAAGATGGCGGCGCAATGGCGAGCGCTGTGGGATGAACTCGGAGTGCAGGGCGACGAGTTTATCCGCACGACGGACCTGAAACACGCGCACACCGTGCAATGGCTATTCAAACTGTGCCGCGAGAATGGGTTTGTGTATCCTGGGCACTACACGGGGCAATACTGCATCTACGACAACGCGTATGTGGACGTGAAGGCCGGCGAGAATTGCCCGGATTGCGGCCGACCGACCGAAACGGTTACGGAGCCGAACTATTTTTTCAAACTGTCCGCGTTTCAGAAGCCGTTGCTCGATTTCTACGCAAAGAATCCGAATTTCATCCAGCCGGAAGCGCGACGGAATGAGGTCTTGAGTTTTGTGGAAGGTGGGCTGCGGGATCTGAGCATCACGCGGACGACGATTCGCTGGGGCATTCCCGTGCCGGGCGAGGAGCCACACGTTTTTTATGTGTGGTTTGATGCGCTGACGGCGTACTTGAGCGCGGTGGGGGGGCCAAACTACGAGAAGTCCGGCTATTGGCCAGCTGATTTGCATCTGGTGGGGAAGGAAATCATTCGATTCCACGCGGTTTACTGGCCGGCGTTCCTGATGGCCGCCGGCCTGCCTTTGCCCAAACAGATCTGGGCGCACGGCTGGCTTTTGATGGACAGCGCGAAAATGAGCAAATCGCTCGGGAATGTCGTGCGGCCGCGGCCGATCGTGCACGTGCTGGGAATGGACGCGCTTCGCTACTATCTGCTGCGGGAAACTGTGTTTGGGCAGGATGGGAATTTCAGTTATGACGCGCTGGTGCAACGCTACAACAGCGACTTGGCGAATGGGCTGGGGAATCTGGCGAGCCGAACTTTGACAATGGTGGAGAAGTACTTCGATGGGAAAGTGCCCGGTGTGGTTGCTGCTCCAAGTGAAGAGGACGAGGCTGGTCAGGGCATTCGCCAAATCGCTGAACAAATGACAAGAAACGACCCTGCAGCTGGCTTAGCAGTTTGGAGTTACGAAAACCTGCACTTCTCGAAGGCACTGGAATCCATTTGGGCCCTCATTTCGGCAGTTGACGCGTACATCACAACGAACAAGCCATGGGCCCTTGCGGAAGATAAGAGCCAACGAGATCGTTTGGCCGAGGTCCTTTACCTGGCCCTGGAAGCCTTGCGATTCATCGCGGCGTTAGCTCATCCAGTGCTCCCGGAATCAACAACCAAACTCTGGAGGCAGCTCGGTCAGGCCCGTACTCTTACTGAACAGGACCTTACCGGATTGCAATGGGGCCAGTTGAAATCCGGCACTCGGTTAGCAAAATTGGAAACCCTATTCCCACGAATTGAGAAAGCAGAAGCAATCGAGAGGATGGAAGCCATGGAAAAAGAAGCGCAGAACGCACCTTCACCTGTTGCCGCGAGTTCGCCCGCAAGCGCACCCGCAACTTCTGGAACCGGAGCTGCCGCAGCGGCAGCACCTGCGGCGGCGGAAAAAATCGGCATCGAGGATTTCGCAAAAGTCGAGATGCGCGTTGGGCAGATCAAAACGGCGGAACGAATCGCCGGTGCGGACAAGCTGTTGAAGCTGACAGTGGATATTGGGACGGAGATCCGGCAGATCTGCGCGGGAATCGCGCAGTTTTATGAGCCGGAGAAATTGATTGGGAGAAAGGTTGCGGTGGTGGTTAATTTGGCGCCGAGGAAATTGCGAGGCGTGGAATCGAACGGGATGATCATCGCGGCGGCGGTGGGGCCGGAAGGGCGGCCGGTGCTGGCGGGATTTCCGGATGCGGATGTGGAAATTGGAGCGAGGTTGAAGTAGAGACATGACTGAACGGGCTCCAGAGTAGGGGTGCAGCATGCTGCGCACCAGAGGCAGGGCGTGAGATTGCGGTAGAGGAAGCGAGACGTGGACGATGAAGGGCTTTACCCAGGGCACAAATCGATTCGGCTTAGAAGTCACGACTATTCGGCGCCTGCCTCGTATTTCGTGACGATTTGCGCGCATGAGCGAAGATTGCTTTTCGGCCGGGTGGCCAAAGGGAAGGTCGAGCCTACTACTCTCGGGCTTATCGCGCGTGAGATTTGGGTGAGAATACCCAGACATTTTGCGAATGCAAATCTACACGAATTTGTGATCATGCCTAATCACATTCACGGGATCATCGAGATTGCGTGTCGAGTAGGGGCGCAGCATGCTGCGCCCCTACAGAGCGGGACATCGGCGCTGGATACCAGGCGCGTTGTCGAGAAGGGCTCGCTTTCTGCGATTGTGCGGTCGTTTAAGGCGGGGGTTACGCTGAAGGCTCGACGAGAGCTTGGTTGGAGAGAAGAAATTTGGCAGAGAAATTATTTTGAGCGGGTTTTGAGGGATGGGCAGGAATTTGCCGACGCGAGCCGATACATCGGAGAAAATCCGGTGAAGTGGGAATGGGATCAGGAAAATCCGGCGGCCAGTACGACAAAAGCGCGCAGGGAGATAGCTGGGGCGCAGCATGCTGCGCCCCTACAAAAATAGGGTGGCATGGAACTGATCGATTCGCACGCGCATGTGGATGATCCTCAGTTCGATGGGGATCGCGATGCAATGCTGGAGCGGGCGCGGGCGGCGGGAGTCACGACGCTGCTGGCGATAGGGAATGGGCCTGGGCCGGAGAAGCTGGATGCGGCGCTACCGTTTGCGGAGAAGCACGATTGGATTTACACCACGGTCGGGATTCATCCACACGAAGCGAAAGATGTGACGCCGGCGCATATGGATGAGTTGGCGCGACTGGCGAAGCATCCCAAAGTAATTGCCTGGGGCGAGATTGGGTTGGATTATTTTTACGATCATTCGCCGGGGGAGACGCAAGAAAAAGTTTTTCGTGAGCAGATGGAACTCGCGGCGCAAGCGAAGCTGCCAATCGTGATTCATTGCCGGGACGCGTGGGCGGATTGCCTGAAAATAATCGAAGAGGTTTGGCGGCCAACCGGGCTAGGCGGGATTCTGCATTGCTTCACGGGCACGCTGGAAAACGCGCAGCGCGGGATTGAAATGGGCTTCCTGATTTCGTTTGCGGGGAATTCGACGTATCCGAAAACACAGAATTTGCGGGACGTTGCGAAAGCTTTGCCCCTCGAGAACATTTTGATAGAAACGGACTGTCCGTATCTTGCGCCCCCGCCGTACCGCGGGAAACGGAACGAACCGGCGTACGTTGCGGAGGTAGCGCGCACGCTCGCGAGTGTGAGAGACTTACCCGCGGATGAGTTCGCCGCCAGGACAGCAGGGAATTTCCGGCGATTCTTCCGCCTTTCCCAGCCGTCCATGTCCGCGGCTGCGGAGCCCCAAAGATGAATGCAGGCCAAGGGAGGAAGGCTATCGCGCTGCTGACTGCGAAAGAGATTTTTGACCTGGTCCGCGACGATTTGGTGCTGGTCGAGGAAGAGCTGGCGAGGCAGAGCGCCGGCGCGTTCGAGCCAGTCTCGGAAATTACGAGCTATCTGCTGGGCGGGGGAGGGAAGCGGCTGCGGCCCGCGTTGCTGCTGCTTTGCAACGCGTGCAGCGGGCGGCGCAGTCCCGGAGCGATTCGCCTGGCCGCAGTCGTCGAGTTGTTGCACAGCGCGACTTTGATCCACGACGATGTGATCGACAGCGCTGACACGCGCCGCGGGCGGCCCTCGGCGAATTCGCGTTGGGGAAACCATCGCAGCGTGCTGGCCGGAGACTGGCTTTACATGCAGTCCTTCCAGATGGCGCTGGAAGAAAGAAATTTCCGCATTCTGGACATCCTGA